>JGI20153J14295_10001842_pt1 | contig 15858 bp, 16 predicted proteins | sample COG_03_FD_14295 | JGI IMG/M metagenome (IMG submission 14295) | reverse complement strand
ATTATATTAAACAAATAATAAATCCTACAACTGATAAAAACTGAGGTATCGAATTTGATGTTGTATTTGAAGCCGTTAAACGTATTCAAAGTAGTGTAAAAAATAACCAATGAAGTACCTGTTACTTATTTTAGCCATAAACCTTTCCTTCGCGCAAACCGATGTGTTTGACTGTGCGCGCACCGGAACTGTGGAGGAAATGAAAGAATTTTTCACAACCAATCCCAAATCGGTAGATGCATTAAACGACAGAGAAAGTTCGCCACTAACCCTAGCAGCCTATTATAACAATCTAGCTGTTGCTAAGTATTTAATAAACAAAGTTGACAACATCAATGGCAATAGCAAAGATGGCACGCCTTTAATGGCTGCTGCCGTCAAAGGACATATAGAAATTGCCAAAGCCTTGGTAGAAGCTGGAGCAGATCCCAATCTCACCGATGCCAATGGGGCGACTGCCTTGCATTATGCAGTACTGTTTAACAACCAAGAACTCGCCACACTCCTAATAGACGCAAACGCGAGTGCTTTCATCAAAAACGATGGCGGTCAATCTCCTTTAGATTTCGCAAAAATGCACAACGATCAGAAATTAAACACCATTTTAAATAAATAATTCAAAATACCAATACTATGAAAAAAATTACTTTTATTCTTACATTATTAATATCCTCTTACGGATTCACACAAAACGTTTCCACAGGTCAAGTTACATTTACAACAGGCTATTCGGTTGAGTTTGATGTTACTTCTACTGAAGTAACTATGACTATGATACTTCCTAAACTTGCTTGGTTAGCTGTTGCTTTGGATGCATCGAGTATGGGAAATGCAAATAAAGATGTGCTCGTTTATGATAGCACGGGTCTTCAGGATCGCCATTTGAGTGGATATACAATGCCTCTAACGGATGGTACTTCTAATCAAAATTGGACAGTATTAACCAATACTGTAACTAACGAGGTACGTACAGTTGTAGCCACTAGAGCTCTTAGTACTGGTGATCCCAAAGATTATGTGTTTACGACAACAAACGGTATAGGTCTTCCATTGCTTTGGGCTAAGGGTGATACTGGTAATTTAGGTTACCATGGTGCAAATAAAGGCTCCGCTGCTTCCACATTGGGTACGGCAGCAATCGCAACATTACCAGAATTTAAGGTATATCCAAATCCAACACTTAGAGCTCTTAATGTAGAGTTTCCTGCAAGTATTCAAAAAGCAAGCGTATCTGTGTACAGCGTTTTAGGATCACTTGTTTTGCAAACTGAATTAGACCAGTTTAATTCAAAAATTAATACCTCAGAATGGAATACAGGTGTTTATATCATGAACATCAGTACGTCTAACTTCTCTCAAACAAAGCGTATTATTAAACAATAAAAACGCATTTATTATAATTAATAAAATCATTAGATCTATTTCTAATGGTTTTTTTTTAACTTTATAAAATGAAAAAATTTCTTACTACTCTGTTTTTACTTTTTACGGTGCTTCTTTTTGCTCAAGACGATTTATTTAGTGAAATTGATACAGACACTGAAACAACAATCTATGCTTCGGCCGTATTTAAAGGCTTAAAAGTGATTAATTTTGAGTCTACCAAGTTAGTGGCTAAAGGTGGATTTAACTTTATTGTATCGCACCGATTTGGAACAGTTAAAGACGGTTTTAAAAATCTTTTTGGTTTGGATGAAGCAGTGACCCATTTGAATTTTGTGTATGGAATTTCTGATAACCTAAATATAAGCGTGTCCAGAAGCTCCAATCAAAAAATATATGAGGTAGGTACGAAATTTAGAATTTTAAGACAACAGGTCGGTAAAATGCCTTTTACGGTTGCAGGTTATACATCCATCTTAGCTAATACCGCTTTGAGTACCGATAATTTGCCTCAACTAGAATTTAAGCATCGCTTAAGTTATGTGGCGCAGCTCTTAATTTCTCGTAAAATAAATAATGAATTATCGCTGATCGTTTCGCCTACATTTTTTCATGATAACTATGTGATTAGTGATCTTCAACATAATTCGCAATATGGACTCGGTTTTGGGGGTCGTTATAAGCTAGGAAAACGCTGGTCTTTGAATATGGAATATGGCATGCATCTTAATAGAAGTGATGCATCGCGTTTTAATAATCCGTTTTCTATTGGCGTGGATCTAGAAACTGGTGGGCACGTGTTTCAATTGCATTTTACCAATTCTCAGTCAATGAATACCAATGGTGTGTTTGGTACCAGTACAGGCGATTGGGGTGATAGTGATGTATATTTTGGATTTAATTTAGCACGGTCGTTTTAAATAGCGTCGAAAACAGTTAATTTTCAAAGTCTATCTTAGTAACGATTTTCGGAATTTCCCGTAGTTGCATTTCATTTTCAAGCTTATCAACTTGTTCTTTTAAGTCTTTAGTTAGAATCTGTTTATTACGTTTTTCCATTGGAGGATTTAGCTTTTCAGCATTTTCAAATTTGATAACATTTTCTAGAATATCTCTTGGCAGCTGAGTCCCTGCTTTGCTTAATGTATCTAAAAATTCTCGTGCAAAAAATTCATCAATTTGAATTCGTCTTTTCGTTGTGTGTGCAAATTTCCCAATGATTCTACAGACATTATCGCGATCTTCGGGACTTAATTTATCTGCAAATTCATACTCTTCTATTTTCTTTAGACTTAAAATAATAGGTTCAAGCGCATCTTTGGTAATAATAAAGACGTTATAATCGCCAATATTATAATGAAATTGATCAATGACATCCAAGGTATTAGAAGGAATTACTAAAAACAAATCATTTTTAACATTATCATGTTTGGCGTATTTTTTCAAACTTTCAGTTTGTAGTTTGATGTATTTTGGGAAATTTGTCAAATCATCATTTGCCGGACTTTTTGCATCAAACACCACCAATTGGTCCATGATTTCAATAGAGTTATCAGGTTTGTTTCTGGGATGCGGAAACTCTTCTTGACTGATATAAGTAATAATATTATTTCTACAAATTTGTTGGATATGGTTTTCAACGTCTTTTTCGTGTTCAGACCATTTGTGTTTCATTTTTTCTAAAAAATCTTCTTTTTCTTTAACGCGCTCATCGTTCAAACGGGCTTTTTCCTTTTCTAAAGACTGCTGAAGCGTTACTGCCGCAGCAATATTTTTATTAGACTCCAATTGTCTGCCTTCTTCAGCTTTTTGTAATGAAATCGTTTCCCCTTTTAAATTATTTCGTTCGATTTCTAGACGTTTTAGGCCTTCTTCTAATTTTGCTTTTTCAATCTTCAGTTGTTCAAAAGCTTCTGTTTTTGCAGAGGCAATTTCTAACTGTTTATTAACATTTGAAAGATTAGTGTCTTTTTCAATACCCTCTTTTTCTAACTGATTAATTCGAGCATCTTTCTGTTCTATTTGCAGCTCTAATTGTTGCTCTAATTGCTGTTGTATATCTGTATTAGGCCGTTTTAGGTAAAAAGCAAGCAAAACAAAGCCAATCACAATACAAGCTAGAATGATAAATTCCATAAAAGAAAAGTTTAGCCTTTAAAAAAGGCGTTTGGTTAAAAGAAAATCAAAAGAGATAAATCTCTTAGGCTAAATTAAGATATTTTTTCTGAACAAAATTAAACCCAAGAATCATCACGCCAGCATAGAAGAAATCGCCTAAAAGGGAATTTCTAAAAAACGGAATAGCTAGTGTATAGCATTCAACTAAACCAGTCCACGTTTTTGGGTAGCCAATAAGCCATACTCCAAAATTAGTAATGATGAAAAAACTAATACTGCTTATTAAAATAGTAAAGACACTTGGTTTTTTGGTTTGAGTCCCAATAAAACTGACAAGAATAAAGGCGGCATACACAACGATTGAAATGGAATGAAACCCTAAAAAAAGATCTGATAATGCCATGATGAATAGCGGTACTAGGTACGCCATGGTTTTATTTGAAAAGTAAAGGCCTCCAAAAAGGGCAATTGCTGTAATGGGCGTAAAATTTGGAAGGTGTGGCAATAATCTACACAGGATAGCAATTAACATAAATGCTATAATAAAGAGTTGCTTTTTTGATAAGTAGGTATTCAGCATAGGAACAAATTTTTACAAAAATAATAATATTTCAATTAATTTCATCTATATGTGTTAGAAATTTTTATATTTGCCCCGAATTTTGATTTGTATATCAACGTGTATTTGATATACAATTAAAAGGGAATCTGGTTAAAAACCAGAACTGTTCCCGCAACTGTACACTTAGTTTTGCTTTGCAAAATGCTTTTGATCTAATTCTTTGTCACTGGAAAATTTTTCTGGGAAGACCTATCAAAAGACGTAAGCCAGGAGACCTGCCACATTCAAAAAAAAAATGTTAAACTTTCGGGATAGAAGTTTTCATACTATATAGTATGCCTTAGTATCTCGAGTAATTAAATTTAAATGACCTACAAGTCCTCCCTAGTAATTGCACTCTTTTTATGTGCGCACACTCAAATTTTTTCTCAAACTGTTTCTGAAGAATCCTTAGACGAAGTCGTTGTTTCGGATTCTCGTTTCGAATTAAAGCGTGAAAATTCTGGTAAAACAGTAATTAAAATTTCTCAAAAAGAAATTGAAAATAATCAAGGACGTACTATATCTGAATTAATAAGTACCAAAAGCGGTATTGAAATTAATGGGAGCCGCAGTAATGCCGGGCAAAATTTAGGAGTCTATGTTCGTGGTGGGCGTAGCCGTCAAGTCTTAGTATTAATTGATGGCGTTCAAGTCAGTGATCCATCGCTTATTTCTGGAGGCTATGATTTTAGACTGCTAGATTTGAGTCAAATTGAATCTATTGAAATCATAAAAGGAGCGTCTAGTACATTGTACGGTAGTGGTGCTGCATCCGCCGTGATAAATATTACGAGCAAATCTGCTGATTCCAAAAAAATAAGCAGTGTTTTTTCAACGAGTATAGGAACAAACCAAACAGCATCGGATCAAAATAATACAATTTCTGATATTAATAGCAGTGTAGCATTTAGTGGAACACTGAATAAGTTCACATACAGCGCAGCTTTCAGTAATCAGTCAACGGATGGACTTTCTGCTGCAATAGGCGATACAAATGAGAAAGATCCGTATTCAAAAAATGGTGTAGACACTCGTTTTGGCTATACGTTTAGCAACGCCTTTTCTTTAGCTATTTATGGAAACTATTCAGATACTAAATCTGACATTGATGGCTTTGACTCTAATTTTAATTTGGTAGATACAGCGGATGAATTTAATAGTACTCAAGCACGTGTTGGGGTGTCCTCTAAATTTAAATACACAAATGGAAGTATCAACTTAAATGCGGCGTATAGCGAATATGATCGACAGTTTGTGTCGAGTTTCCCATCGACCTTTCGCTCTAAAAATTATATAGTTGATATTTATAATAAATCGGTGTTTGATGAAAATTTTTATACCATTTTTGGACTGAATATTATTGACAATAGAGCACTATTCACATCTAATGAATCCTTTACAATTGTAGATCCGTATGCGAATTTTGTATTTGTTTCAGACTTTGGTTTAAATATTAATGCGGGAGTCCGCATAAATAATCATAATGTATATGGTTCTAATTTTGTGTATAACCTAAACCCCTCTTTTACGTTTCAATCAGATACGAATAGGTATACGAAGTTTTTCGCCTCTTACAGCACGTCTTATATAACGCCGACTTTATCTCATTTATATGGTGATTTTGGAGCTAATGCTGACTTAAATCCCGAGGAAAATTTAACGGTAGAAGCCGGTGTTGAGTTTAAACTTAACTCTGATTTTAGAGTGAGTGGATTACTTTTCAATAGAGAAGAAATCAATACGGTATTATGGATTAATGGCGGCTACTTAAATGCGTCTGATGTACTACATGCTAGAGGGGTTGAGCTGGAACTAGACGCCAATTTAGTCGATAAATTATCTATTCAAACCAACTACTCATTTGTTGAATATAAAGAAAGTTTAGCACGTAGAATTCCAAAGCATAAAGTGAATTTTCAAGCGGGTTATGAAATTTCAAAAGCGACCTTTGCTTCGCTGTCTTACCAATATACACACCAACGCTTTGAAAACAGTTTTGTGCCGCTTTTGGATAGTTTTAGCCTAGTTAATTTATACCTAAGTCATACGGCGCTAAAAGGAAAAATTACGTTTTTTGCAGGGCTTGATAACCTCTTAAACGACGCTTATGAAGATGTGCCTGGTTATGCAACCAAAGGTCGAAATGCTAGAGTAGGTTTTAAACTCACACTATAGTTTCACAGGCGTTAATCAATATACATCTCTTTGGAATGCGGTTTAAATGTATTTGAATCCATAATAGGGGAAATGCCTTGTACATCAACAGCAAATCTACCGGATTGAATGGCGGCGAGAGCCGCCGCTAATAAAGGTTCGTTAACATCCCCAAGGACTCCAAAATTTGTTACATTTTCACGCACTTCAATGTCTGGGGTCAATCCATTAAAAGGCACCCCGAGGTTATCTTTGTTAACGGTGGCAGCGACCAATGGTTGAAGTGCGTATAGATGACTAGGATTCGCACCTTGTCTTTGAAAATCAGGAGAGTCATAAATGGTTATAGATGCTTGCGCCTTTCCGTTTGTATTGGTGCCAATTTGTACCACATCAATATACGGTTTTAAGCTGTTAATGACCATTTCACTTGCTGAGGCAGAGCCACTTGTTGTGATCACATGAATTTTTGTAAGGTCTACAGAATTAATGGTAGCTCCATTAGAAAGAGTGGTTGTGAAATCGAAAGTTGTATTATTACTTTCTAAATCACTATTGTATTGTAATCTAGCAAATACTTCATTGGATATTCCAGTAATCATACTCCCTAAGGCGGCGGCGGTATTCACACTGCCTCCAGGATTATAGCGCAAGTCTAGAATTAAATGCTCAATATTTTGGGCTTTAAAATCTCCAAATACGGTATTCAGTTCAGCATCATAATCACCTATAAATCCGTTGTACATTAAATAGCCCACATTCATAGCGTTTAAACTAAAGACTTCTGTTTTAAAAATTGGATTTTCAGAAAAAACCGCTTTTGTAAGTGCAATTGTTTCTGTGCTTTCTGTGAGACTGTCATCTTCCGGCGCTTCTGTGCCGTTAGTATTATAGGTCGCTAAATGAATCGTGTAGGTTTCTGGGCTAAAAAGTGAACGAAGGTTACTCTCAGTTAAAGTCACGCCATCAATTTTATTAAAAATCATACCTCTAGTCAAAGCGGTTGAGCTGGCATTACTGTTGGGTTGTACCAAGCGTACAATTCCAATCACATCGCTGCTACTTCCAGGCGCATAATAAAAATTATATTCAGCGCCAGTCGTTTTAGTGACGCCGCTAAATTGCTGCTCAAGTTCAATATAATTATTTGTAATCCTACTAAAACGATCGACAAGTTCACGCTCGTGAATTAAACTTTCAAACAGGTTTTCTGGGCTGTCAAAGTCGTTTAGAAAATCACGATAGTTATTATCGGAGGTAAAGCGATCATTTGCTAAGTTGGGGATTCTGTCTTTATAGAGATAAAAAACATTCATGCCTTTCCAAACAAAATCACTAATTTCTGAGCTCTCAATAGCCGTATCGTCGTCGTCTTCAAAACAACTAAAGGTGAGACAAAAAGGAAGTGTAAGTAGTATAAATTTAAATAAAGATTTCATAACGTAAGTCTATTTGTTTGAGTTAAGTTTTAAAAGGCGTTACTATTAAATAGTTTTAAAGCGGCAATTTTATTTTATTTTTATAGATTTGAATCACAAAGTACTAAAGTAAACTTTTTTTTATAACTCAAAAATTATTCCATACACTTGTAACATAAATATATATGGGTCGTCTATAAATTATAACCACCCAATCGACAATGAACGAAATAGAATATTTAAAAATAATAACCCCTTTTAAGGACAAGATTTTTAGAGTTGCAAAACGGTTATTAGTTTCTGTTGAGGAAGCAGAAGATGCCACTCAAGAAGTTCTTTTGAAATTATGGAATCATCGTCAAAAGTTTAAGGACTATAAGAGTCCAGAAGCCTTTGCGATGACAATGACAAAAAATTGGTGCTTTGATCGATTAAAATCAAAACAAGCACAAAATTTAAAAATAGTACACAATAATTACGAAGACCATTCACAATCCTTACAAAAATCAATTGAGGTTAATGATAGTCTTCGCTGGGTAGAAACACATATGGAAGCTTTACCTGCAAAACAAAAATTAATATTACAACTCAGAGATATTGAACAATTTGAGTTTCATGAAATTGCTAAGATACTAGATATGACGGAAGCAACTATAAGAGTTTCTTTATCTAGAGCACGAAAAACAATACGAGAAAAATTAACGCAGACCCATAATTATGGAATTAAATAATATTGAAAGTCTTTTAGAAAAGTACGAAGAAGGGCAGACCACTTTACAAGAAGAAGCACAGTTAAAACACTATTTTACGACTGAAACTGTTGCGCCTCACTTGGAAGTATACCGCACGTTATTTGCTTATTATGAATCTGATATGCAGCTTTCCTACAAAAGACCATTACAGTCGACACGCAGTAAGCCAACAACATACCGTTGGTTAGCTTCAGCTGCTGTCATAACGATTATGTTCAGTGCCTTTATGACGCTAACCTCTCGAGATGAGTTCACACAGCTTTCTAATGAAGAACACTATGCTTATAGTGAAACCCTGAAAGCATTTGATTTAATTTCGAATCAAATGAAAAGAGGAAATGCGCCCTTAACGGCTCTTAATATGATCTCAACTTCTTTTGATAAAGGACAACAAAATGTTGTTTTTTTAGAAGAATTCAACAACTCAACCAACAAACTATTTAACATTAAATAATAAAATTTAAATTAAAAAAAAATGAAAAAAAATGTATTAATTCTCAGTTTGCTTATGACCACGATGGTCGTATCAGCACAAAGTATTTTTGAAAAATATGAAGACATGGACAATGTGACGTCTGTGGTTGTCAACCAAAAAATGTTTAAAATGTTGGCCAATATCGATATTCAAACCAATGACCCAGATTCAGATGATTTTATCAATCAAGTAAAAATGCTTGATAATTTGACCGTTTTTACAACTGACAATATGGGCGTTTCAAGTTCCATGAAAAAAGATGTAGAAAAATACATCAAAAACTCCAAGCTAGAGGAACTGATGCGTATCAAAGATGGTGACCAAACGGTTAATTTCTTTGTATTAGAAGGAAAAGATGAAAACCATGTAAAAGAACTCCTCATGTTTGTAAACGGTCTAGGAGATCTTACTAAAAACGAGAACATCTCAATTAACGGCAAACAACGCGTGATAGAAACCGTATTGTTATCACTCACAGGAGATATTGATTTACGTGAAGTTTCGAGACTTACAAATCAATTAAACGTCCCTGGTGGTGAACAACTAAAAAAAGCATCTAAAAAATAAATGAAAACGCTTTTTAAATATGTAACACTTTTTGGTATAGTTCTGTTTGTAGGGTGTACACCAAAACAATCGCTTCAAAGTTATTTTGTGGCGCATCAAGAAACAGATGGTTTTATGTCTGTAGACATTCCGATGTCTTTTTTGAACCCTGATAAAATTGAACTTACCGCCGATCAAAAAGAGGCAATAGATTCAATTGATAAACTTAACATGCTTGCGTATAGTGTGTCTGATGGAACTGAAGAAGAATTTAATGTAGAAATGGCTAAAGTTAAAACTATTTTAAAAGCCGACATTTATAACGACCTTATGCGGGTTGGAAACACTTCAGATGGGAAACTCTATATCAAATATATAGGAGAAGACTCTGAAGTAGATGAGCTCATTATCTTTGGTTTTTCTCCAGATAAAGGCTTTGCTATCATTAGAGTTTTAGGCAACAATATGGAGCTTTCAAAGATCATGAAACTAGATTCGATCGTTGATCAGTTTGATACAGAAAATGCCAATGTAGAAAATTTTATGCAATTTTTATTGTAATAAATATTTTTTAAAACCAAAAAAGCCACGAAATTCGTGGCTTTTTTTATGGAGTAAATTGGCGTTATATCCCTGTGTAATTTGAAGGCGTAATCGCTTTTAATTCTGTTTTAATGGCATCACTTACTTTTAAAGTATCAATGAAGTTTGAAATAGAATTTTGTGTGATGGCTTCATTCGTACGTGTCAATCCTTTAAGAGCTTCATAAGGATTTGGAAACCCTTCACGTCTTAAGATGGTTTGAATCGCTTCCGCAACCACCGCCCAGTTGTTTTCTAGATCTTGTGCAATTTTCGTTGGATTTAATAATAATTTTTGCAAGCCTTTTAAGGTCGATTTAAAAGCGATGATGGTATGCGCAAACGGCACGCCCACATTTCTTAACACCGTGCTATCTGTCAAGTCACGTTGCAATCTTGATATAGGAAGCTTAGCGGATAAATGTTCAAAAATCGCATTGGCAATTCCTAAATTTCCTTCACTGTTTTCAAAATCAATCGGGTTGACTTTATGTGGCATTGCCGAGCTGCCGACTTCGCCTTTTTTAATTTTTTGTTTAAAATAATCCATAGACACATACGTCCAAAAATCACGATCCAAATCGATCACAATCGTATTGATACGTTTTAAGGCGTCAAACAAGCTAGCCATATGATCATAATGCTCAATTTGAGTGGTTGGAAAGGAGTGGTGTAGCCCTAGTTTATCAGTTAGAAAATTAGCTGCAAACGCCTGCCAGTCAATTGAAGGATAGGCAACTTTATGTGCGTTGAAATTTCCGGTAGCACCTCCAAATTTAGCGGCATTAGGAATCGTTTTTAAGGTTTTAAATTGTGCGTTTAAACGCGTTACAAAAACCTCAACTTCTTTGCCGAGTCGAGTAGGAGAGGCAGGCTGTCCGTGCGTTCGTGCCAATAAAGGAATCGCCTTCCAGTCGTTGACCAATCCTTTTAAACAATCCGTCAAGGTGTTGTATTCTGGAATATACACCGCTTCAATAGCATCTTTGATGCTTAATGGAATGGCCGTATTATTGATATCTTGGGAGGTTAATCCGAAGTGAATAAATTCTTTATATTCAGAAATTTGAAGAGCATCAAATTTATCTTTAATAAAATATTCAACCGCTTTTACGTCGTGGTTGGTAATGCGTTCAATATCCTTAATAGCTTGTGCATCTTTGGATGAAAACGCTGTATAAATCGCTCTTAAATCTTCGAAATGGGCTGGATTAAACGCTTCTAATTGTGGTAAAGGAATTTCACAAAGCGCAATAAAATACTCAATCTCTACTAAGACCCGGTATTTGATAAGGGATTCTTCAGAGAAAAACCCTGCCAATGCATCAGTTTTTGATCTGTAGCGACCGTCAATAGGAGAAATTGCATTTAGCATAGATATAGACATAGTTATTTTATTTTTTTGAAGCTACAAAGATACGTCTTTTCAATCGAAGAAATCATCCTTGTTTTTAAGTTTTTGAGGTCTTTGACGCCTAAACTATTTGTAAATGACTAAACACATTGTAATTTAAGTTGTTTCAATATTTTTCTAGCGCGTGCTTTGTAAGCTGCACTTCCATTGGTATACTCACGCTCCAAAATAAGTTGCAATTCGGGGTGAATCCAAGCAAACTGAAACCCCAACCAAAATAGACTTTGCATCGCATACGCTTTAGGGGCGACTTTGTGGTTTCCAATCAGATAGTCAAAATTTGCAGCGATGATCCGTTCTAAGTGCACTGGTTTTAATTGCGGTTTTAAGGGAATCACTTTTTTATCTACATAATATGTAATGAGGTATTCACATATTTTTGCAACGGGTCGCACGGCAGAATCTAAATGTACTTTAGATAGTTGTGCCGTAAATGTGTCGATATACGGCAGTATAACTGAAATATTTGTTTTACAAACAAATTCCAAGACCCAAGCAGCGCGACAAGAGATTTTTGAATCTACCTCAAATAAAATTTGTAAAAGCAGCGGTACCAAATCGGGGTTTTTAAGAACCATTTGCGCATATTTCGCCCTGTTTTTGCGACTGTGATTAACGTATGAAAGTTCATTTAATAGGTTTTTATAGGTCATGGTTTTGTTTATATGGGGGTTGCGTTGACTAAATTAATAATTATATGTAAAGGTCACTGAAATTATGCGCAGCTTTTTTAACATATAAATACAATGCCTTAAAATAAGAGTATTTAGATTAAATTTCTATAACTTTATACCTTAGTAAAATCAAGATTAAATAATTATCAACGCCATGCAACCCTCTTTACTCGTTATTGGTTTTGTGTATCCAGAACCCCATTCCTCGGCGGCTGGAACGCGAATGCTTCAGCTCATTGAGGTGTTTAAAAACCAGGGGTATAGCGTTGTGTTTGCGACTGCTTGTAAAAAATCTGACCGTGCATTTGACTTAACCTCTATAGGTGTAAAGGTAGAAGAAGTTGAACTCAACCATTCTAGTTTTGATGTGTTTATAAAAGCATTGAATCCTAGTTGCGTCTTGTTTGATCGGTTTATGACCGAAGAACAATTTGGATGGCGCGTGGCGGAACACTGTCCAGATGCTTTACGGATTTTAGATACAGAAGATCTGCATTTTTTGAGAAAAGCCCGCCAAAAGGCATTTACGACAAATCTGCCGTTAGACCGTCTACTTTTTACTAGCGATACCGCCAAGCGCGAACTGGCAAGTATCTATAGAAGTGACGTGTCCTTGATCATTTCTGAAGCAGAACATCTGTTGTTAACGCAACAACTCAAAATAGATTCGTCGTTGTTGTGTTACCTACCTTTTATGATCGATTCAGCCGACTGCCAGCCCCGTGCCGATTGTAAGCCCTATGATGAGCGTCATGATTTTGTGTCCATCGGAAACTTTTTACATTCGCCCAATGTGGATGTGGTGCGCTACCTTAAAAAAGATATTTGGCCCAAAATTAAAAAAGCACTCCCAGTAGCAAAACTCCATATTTATGGAGCCTATGATCCTGCAAACGTCAAAGAAATGCACAATGAATCCGAAGGTTTTTTGGTGCATGGTTTTGTCGGTGATGCTTTTGAAGCTATAAATTCTGCTAAAGCTTTACTAGCGCCTTTGCGGTTTGGGGCGGGCCTCAAAGGTAAACTTATTCAGGCGATGCAAGCGGGCACGCCATGTGCGATGTCATCTATTGCGGCGGAAGGCATGTTTGGCGATTTAGCTCCTAATGGCATTGTCGAAGATACCTTAGATGAATTTGTAGACCAAGCCGTTGCACTTTATTCGAGTTCCTCTAAATGGGAAACCTTTCAACAGCAGGGGTTTTCCATTCTAAAAAATAGGTTTGAGATTTCCCTACACCAATCTAATTTCCTGGATACAATTAAGAGACTTCAAGAGACACTTCCAGCTCACCGTTCTCAAAACGTCATTGGTCAGATGCTCAGCCACCACCAGTTTCAAAGCACCAAGTATATGGCACGCTGGATTGAGGCAAAGAATAGATAGGCCTGATTAACAAATCTAATTTTTGATTATTGTAGACTTGTCCCGATAGCGCGGACTTGTAGTACGTGGGTTGTTTTCTTAACTAGCGTCAAGTTATACTCGAAAGCGCAAATTCAGAAAAAGATTATGAAAACGCAGTAAATAGGATTAACTAGACAAAAACTTTGAAAATAAAAAGATATTTTGGCAACAAATAAGTGCACGGACTACAAGTCCGCACTACTGTTATAAAATAGTTGCTTTTTCTAGAAACACGTAAATTTACAGTTTAAGTTTATTTTAAAAAAAATAAACAATAAAAAATGTAATATGTAACAATTTATATATTTAATCGTCTTTATTACTCAACCTAATACTATAAATATAAAAAAAATGAAATTCACAAAAATTATTATTTTAACACTATTATTAAACAGTTTTGGCCCATCTAATTTATATGCTCAAAACGATTCGTCAGAAAAAATAGAACTCTTGAAGGGCTTATCATTGGCAACTGATGAATATTTGGAGGCCAATCAAATTATGCTTGATGGCGAAAGTTTTCCTGTCTACAACGTTAAAGGAGAACGATTACGAGGCCAAAAAATAATGGAAGCTTTAATGTCTGGTGATTTTACACCTGATTTTTACTTGGATGATAATCTACAATTAAAAGCATCAATGTTAAGAGCAACTACAGCTGAAGAAAGAAAGATGATGGAAAAAATGTTTTCTGAGATGAATGGCGAAAGCGAGCTAGTAGATACAGTTGCGCCACCATTTTCGGCGACTGACATTAATGGAAATGAATATTCATTAGAAAGTTTGAAAGGAAAAATAATCGTTTTAAATTTTTGGTTTGTAGAATGTAAACCTTGTGTTCAAGAAATGCCAGAGCTAAATGAGCTCGTAGAAACATATAAAAATAAAGACGTAGTCTTTTTAGGATTTGGAACGAATGATAAATCAAAGATCAATACATTTTTAGAGACAAATAAATTTTCATATGCAATAATTCCGAATAGCAAACCTATAGTATCAGACTATATGGTCTCATCATATCCGACACATATCATAATTGATAAAAACTCTAATATTGTGTATAAAACAGCAGGCTTAAGCGAAACTACTGTTAAGGATATTGACAACACAATTAAAAGTTTAATGAATTAATGAGCAATTAGTATAATAAATAATTAAAAAACGCTCATTTATAAATGTAGCGTTTTTTGTTTTTTTGAAAGTGAGTAGTCTATTACGGTTTAGTTTAAATAGTTATTTAAAACAAATAATAAGTTAACATTAATTATCTATTCCGACTCAGAATTTTATATTCTTCATAACATTCGCTGATTGCATCTAAAACTTGCAAATCATTAGCGGTTCTTATGAAATCTGTGGAGTAATTACATTCACTGATTAGAAGATCTAAATCAATTTTATCAACTTGAAGTAAAGCGATTAGCATTTCTCTGTCAAAACGAGACGCGAGTAAATTTCTAATCTCATCTTGCTTTTTCATTTCTCGAAGCTTACGCATTTCGCGTGGCTTTTTACCAAAGATGTTGTGTAAAAAATCAGCAGGATTGAAGATAGCGCCTAAAACTTTTGTAACCATACTTGGAGATCGCAGACTAGATTCATAGCCGCTATTGAGACCAGAAATGCTATAACGTACATTTTTCTGAATAGGAACTTGCTTGATATCCACTGCTAAATAGCCAGTCAGTTTCAAGGTGTTCACATTAACTTCTTCTAAAGCTAAGGCTAATTCTGTGAGTTCAATGGTTGTAGACGTTCCGTATTTTATCCAGTCGTTACTGACTTTTACTTTTATAGATTTATACCCTAAATAGGAGAGGTGTAGGGTGTCATTTGCTTTGGCACGGATTTCGAATTCTCCATCAGTATTAGAAGTGGTTCCAATAACTTGATTAAGGTTTACAATATTCACACTTTCCATTGCCCCTAAGGTTTCAGAATTTACAATTTTTCCTTTAACGGAATTGTAAACTTGAGCAGCTCCAAAGAAAGGAACTAGTAGAAGTAGTAAAAGTGTGAAATTTAGTTTCATTTGTACGTTTATGCTATAAAAGTAGTAAACAAATACGATACTAATATTGTCAATCTAAACTTTGACTAAAAATTAACACATTAGTATTATTTTCTACGGCTTTTTCTAGCGCGAGAAAAATCGCCTCCGCCACTAGGTTTAAAATCTGATGAACGTCGTGGAGATCTGCTAGACGAATCGCTGTCGCTTCTGCGTCCTCTGCTTTCTGATCTGGATCCAGAATCTTTACGATCATTTCGTCCTCTTCCGCCGCCGTAGCCACCGCCACCGCCGTAGCCACCACCGCCGCCAGAACGAC
>JGI20153J14295_10001814_pt1 | contig 16023 bp, 10 predicted proteins | sample COG_03_FD_14295 | JGI IMG/M metagenome (IMG submission 14295) | reverse complement strand
AAACGCTTACAACAAAAAGAAACCATAAAGCGGTACCAATACATAAATCAATCACTAAAAGAAACCTATGCGGTAGACCAGTCCAAAGCAACGGATTATCGTTCCAAATTGGATCGGGTACTTATTCATCGTTTTTGGGGCTATATTATTTTCTTTATGATTTTGTTGACCATCTTTCAAGTCATCTTCGATTGGAGTAGCATCCCGATGGATTTTATCGATGAAAGTTTCACCAACTTAAGCGAATATACCAAACGGACATTACCTCCGGGTCTTTTTACCAATTTACTGGCCGAGGGGATTATTTCAGGCCTAGGCGGAATTGTTATTTTTATTCCTCAAATAGCCTTTCTGTTTCTTTTTATAGCCGTGCTAGAAGAAACAGGCTATATGAGCCGGGTGGTTTTTTTAATGGATCGTGGCTTGCGAAAATATGGTCTGAGCGGAAAAAGTGTGATTCCACTAATTTCAGGAACCGCCTGTGCTATTCCTGCTGTCATGGCAACTCGGAACATTGAAAACTGGAAAGAGCGCCTCATTACAATCCTAGTAACACCTTTTACAACCTGTTCAGCACGTTTGCCCGTGTACCTAATTCTAATTTCTTTGGTAATCCCAGAAGGTACATTTTTAGGAATGGGCTATCAGGGACTTACCCTCATGGGACTTTATCTTCTGGGATTTGTGATGGCATTATTGTCTGCAGCGATATTGAATAAGATTCTAAAAATTCAATCCAAAACCTATTTTGTAATTGAAATGCCCAATTATAAACTTCCCCTGATAAAGAATGTTGCGCTTACTGTTTTTGAGAAAACAAAGTCGTTTGTGGTTGAAGCAGGTCGGATTATTCTTGCGATTTCGATCCTCTTATGGCTCATGGCTTCTTTCGGTCCCGGGAAAAATTTTAGCGAGGCAGATGCAATAGTAAAGAGTCAACCGAACAGTCAATTACTGTCTCCCGTGGAATTAGAAAATGAAATTGCTTCCTATAAATTAGAACATTCGTTTATTGGAATTTTAGGAAAATCGATAGAACCTGCCATTGCACCTCTTGGATTTGACTGGAAAATTGGAATTGCATTGATTAGTTCTTTTGCTGCACGAGAGGTTTTTGTTGGGACATTAGCAACAATATACAGTGTCGGAAACAACCAAGAAGAGACTATTAAAAACAGAATGAAAGCAGAACGAAAACCCAACGGAGAACTTTTGTTTAATTTGCCTACGGGAGTTTCATTGATGCTCTTTTATGCCTTTGCATTGCAGTGTATGAGTACCCTTGCGATTGTCAAAAAAGAAACCAACGGTTGGAAGTGGCCCATGATACAATTGTTTAGTATGACGCTAATTGCCTATCTTTCAGCCCTAATTGTTTATCAAATTTTAGCCTAATGGAAATTGTTCAACTTGTATTGGTAGCTATAGCCGGATTTTTATCGGTACGATTTCTCTATAAAAAATTCGTTGCTCCAAAAACAACGAACGGTTGTGGAACCGACTGTGGGTGTAGTTAATTTACTCCCCGCATCAAACCTTCAATTTCGTCAACTTCGATAGGAATATTCCCCATTAAATTAATAGGGCTTCCTTGTGCTTGTACAACAACATCGTCTTCCAAGCGGACACCAAAACTTTCTGCTGGAATATAAATTCCAGGTTCAACAGTAAAGACCATATTGGCTTCCATAGGCAAATGAAGTAATCCATAATCATGGGTATCTAATCCAATATGATGTGAAGTTCCATGCATAAAGTACTTTTTATATGCGGGCCATTCTGGATCTTGATTTTGTACATCAGCCTTATCGAGGAGACCCAGCCCTAGAAGTTCAGAAGTCATTAATGCTCCTACTTCTTTGTGATATTCTTTCCAGATTGTTCCGGGAACTAACAACTTGGTAGCTTCGTTTTTTACTCGAAGAACGGCATTGTAAACAGCCTTTTGCCTTTCTGTAAATTCTCCCGATACGGGAATGGTTCGGGTGAGGTCGCTTTTATAATTTCCGTATTCAGCAGCTACATCAAGCAAGATTAACGCTCCTGCTTTGCACTGGGCTTTGTTTTCGGTATAGTGGAGCACGTTGGCATTGTTTCCAGATGCAATAATGGGTGTATACGCAAAACCTTTGGATCGATTTCGCAGAAATTCATGACACAATTCAGCTTCAATTTCATATTCCCAAACCCCCGGTTTTACGACTCCAAGAAGGCGACGGAATCCTTTTTCAGTAATGTCACATGCGGTTTGAATTTGGGCTATTTCTTCAGCAGTTTTTACGGCACGTAATTTTTGTAAAATGGGATTACTTTTGGCTACTCCATGGGCGGGATAAAGTTCTTTACATTTCTTAATGAACCGATCTTCTCGGGTTTGTGTTTCAACAGCCTGACGATAATGTTCGTTAGTATTGAAATAAAAAGTGTCGTTAAACGCGCTCAATTGACCGAGGATACGATCAAAATCTTGAAGCCAAAAAATAGTTTCAATCCCCGAACGCTCAGTCGCTTGGTTTTTAGAAAGTTTTGCGCCTTCCCAAACGGCTATATGGTCGTTAGTTTCGCGAACAAAAAGAATTTGACGCATCTTGAGATCTACAGCATCAGGGAAAAGAAGTAAGATGGTTTCTTCCTGATCAACTCCTGTTAGATAAAAAATATCCCGTTGTTGTTCAAAGGGTAAAACAGAATCTGCGCTAACAGGATAGGTATCATTCGAATTAAAAACAGCAATACTGTTGGGCTTCATTGCTTGCATAAAGTTTTTTCGCGAATTCATGTAAAAACTTGAAGGGAGTGGTTGGTAGCGCATAATGTTGGTTATTTTGAGTAAATATAGGAATTTGACTGGGAACCCCTTTAAACAGATTCTTTTTCTTCAACAGTATTTTTTTGTACTTTCAACAACCAAGAAATAATACAACCAACGGCTATGAAACTATTCCATTCTTTTTTATTTCTGTGTACTGTTATTAGCTTAAGTGCTCAGACCAACGACAAACAAAATTCAATTGTCAAGAACATTCCTTTTGAGAATATAGGTCCTACTGTTATGAGTGGGCGAATTGTTGCCATAGAAGTAAATCCGTCCGATCCGACGGAGTTTTATGCAGCCTATGCTTCGGGCGGAATTTGGCATACGCAAGATAACGGAATCAGTTTCACATCAATCACCGACAACGCCCCGACACAGAACATAGGTGAAATTGCCATGCATTGGCCCACCAAAACCCTATGGGTAGGTACAGGAGAGAATAATTCTTCTCGTTCCTCTTATGCTGGGATTGGAATGCTCAAGACTACGGACAACGGTGCTAACTGGGAAAGAAAAGGTTTAGATGACAGCCATCATATCGGAAAAATATTGATCAACCCAAACAATCCAGAAGAAGTGATTGTTGGTGTTACGGGTCATTTATACACTCCCAATGCTGAACGGGGGATTTATCGTTCTGAAGATGGAGGAGACTCTTGGGAACAGGTTTTATTTGTTAATGAAACTTTGGGAATTATTGACATGAGTAGTGTCCCAAATGACTTTAATATTCAATATGCAGCAGCATGGGAAAAAGATCGGAAAGCGTGGAATTTTTTGGGGAACGGATCGAACTCAGGAATTTATAAAAGCACCGATGCTGGGAAAACGTGGAAGTTGATTTCTACTGACGAAAGTGGTTTTCCAAGGGGAAGTGGGGTAGGCCGTATCGGTCTCGCTGTCTTCGACGAAAACACGGTTTATGCGATTCACGACTCACACTTCAGACGTCCAGATGAGGCTTCAAAGAAAACAAATGGGTTGGACAAAAGCGATTTTAAAAACATGAGTAAAGAAGCATTTCTAGCACTTGAAGACAAGCGTTTGAATGCCTTTTTAAAAGAAAATAATTTTCAAGAAAAATACCGCGCGGCAAATCTTAAAAACAGTGTGCGAAATGGTCTAGTAGTTCCCCGAGATTTAGCAACCTATCTTGAAGATGCCAATGCCTTATTGTTCGATACTCCAGTAGTTGGCGCTGAGGTTTTTAAGAGTACAGATGGGGGAACAACTTGGGCCAAAACCCACAGCGATTATATTGACGATTTGTACTACAGCTACGGATACTATTTTGGCCATATCCATGTTGCCCCAAAAAATGCTGACAAAATATATATTTATGGCGTTCCGCTTTTAACTTCTGACGACGGGGGTACAAGCTTCACATCAATAGGGAAACCCAATGTACATTCCGACCATCACGCCTTGTGGATAAACCCGAATAAGCCGGGACATCTGATCAATGGAAACGATGGAGGAGTCAATATTACTTACGACGATGGTGCGCATTGGATGAAAAACAATTCCACAGCGGTTGGACAGTTTTATGCGATCAATATTGATCACGAAAAACCCTATAACGTCTATGGCGGATTGCAAGATAATGGTGTTTGGAAAGGAGCGCACAACGCTCGAAATGACGAACGCTGGCAGTCTACGGGACACAATCCGTGGACCTCTATTATGGGAGGCGATGGAATGCAAGTTCAAATTGACAACAGGAACAGCAACATTGTTTATACAGGATACCAATTTGGAAATTACTTTCGTTTAGATCTAGAAACAAAGAAAAGAACCTACATACAACCCAAGCACGAATTAGGTGAGGCTCCCTATCGCTTCAATTGGCAAACACCCATTTTACTCTCTTCTCATAACCAAGATATTTTGTATTTGGGTGGAAACAAACTCCACAGATCGTTAAATCAAGGAGATGATTGGTTCGCAATTTCTGATGATTTAACCCAAGGCGGGAAGAAGGGAAATGTAGCTTTTGGAACACTAACCACAATTGCAGAATCACCTGCTCAGTTTGGTTTCTTATATACGGGCAGTGACGATGGTTATGTTTATCGATCAGAAAATGGAGGAGGAAGTTGGGATCGTGTTTCCGATGACTTACCTCAGAATTTATGGGTCAGTCGAGTCATTGCTTCTGAACATCAAAAAGAACGGGTTTATGTCACTCTAAACGGCTACAGAAACGACGATTTCACAGCCTATGTATATGTTAGTGAAGACAAAGGAGTCAGTTGGAAATCCATAAATACCAACTTGCCCAATAGCTCAGTTAATGTAATCAGAGAAGACCCTAATAACGATCAAATTCTATACCTTGGAAACGACCAAGGGGTTTATGTTTCGTTTGATCAAGGTCAAAAATGGCACCCTTTTGCTAATGGATTAACTACAGCAGCGGTGCATGATTTGGTCATTCAGCCTGAAGCAAATCATCTTTTGGTTGGAACACATGGACGATCGATTTACAAGGCGGATTTGGCTCCTTTTCAAAAGTTAAACGATGCTTTTTTGAAACAAGAGTTAGCTTTATTAGATCCCCAAGAGGTAAAACATTCGAAGCGTTGGGGATCAAGTTATTCTTCATGGAGAACGGTGTTTGAACCCGAAACTACTTTTACTGCATTTGCCAAAACTCCAGTGGCTTATGAGATGCAAATAAAAGACACTAAAGGCACTGTTTTATTTTCACAAAAGGGAATGCTTGATGCAGGCTTTAATTTTATTATCTATGCACTTGAAAAAGATGCTCTAGGCATCAAAAATTACAATAAAAAGAATAAAAAATCACCCTCTAAATCTGCTAATAATGGAAAACACTACCTCGAAAAAGGCACCTATAGTGTCGAATTTACCAAAGGATCGCTCAAACAAAAAAAAGCGTTACACATTCAATAAATCGATAAAATTACAAGGGTTTTTCCTACTACTCTTGTTTGTTGGTTCGCTGAGTTTCGGATACGGTCAAAGTGAACAATCAAAAGACAGCCTTTGGTTCAAAGAAGGAAAAGTAAGTGTACTTCTCAATCAGGCTACCTTTAGTGAGTGGCTTGGTGGGGGAACCAATAACTTTAATGGAATTGTAAACCTAGATTATAAAATTCAACGCACTCAAGAGGCATGGGATTGGACGACAATCTTAGACGCATCCCTAGGGTTTACTAAAGGAGAATCTTCCGCTTTTTATAAAAAAACAGTAGATCATTTGGAGTTGAATTCCGTTTTAGCGCGGGTAGGAGATCGCCCTTGGGGCTTTTCAACTTCATTCAATTTAAAATCCCAATGGATTGCAGGGTATGTTTTTTCTGAAGGAGATTCTGGACAAGAAATAAGCACGCAAACGACTTCCTTCTTTTCTCCGTTGTATGCGCGAATTGGGGTTGGATATACCTATAAAAAGTCAAGGTCTTTTAGCCTTCAAGTAGAACCCTTAGCAGGACGCCTGATCCAGGTTGCAGATCGATTTACTAGGGATTTAGGCGATGGAGAAACCTATTTTGGTGTTGGAGCCAAATCAACAAGCGCGATGGGAATTAGGATTTTCGATTGCTGCGCAAGGAAAATGGCCTTTACTACCCAATGTCATTCTGGTCAATAAACTGAATCTAATCTCAAACTATTTAGAAGACTTTAAGAATTTTGATTTTGATTATACGCTAGGAATTGACATGAAAGTAAATAATTATTTGGCTGCTCANTTTGAAATACAACTGGTATACGACGATAATGCGCTTGCAAAAATTCAAACACGACAAGTTTTTGGAGTTAGTATCGGTTTTTCCTTCTAACTTTTGTCTAAGGTTTAGACTGTTAAAGTCAATTTTTACTTAAAAAAGTAAAACATTTTCTCCTTCCTTTGAGAGGGATGGCTGAGAGGTTAAAAAAAGGGGATATATATTTTATTTCNAAATCCTTTTAGCCTAATTTTGTAAAACTAAATTAATAATTAATGAGCGGAGTAATCAAGTCATCTTTAGCACGGAAATATGCCATGGCACTTTCAGGTTTATTCCTGGTTGTGTTTTTATTGCAACATTTCACCATAAACCTAACGTCTGTNTTTAGTGAAGATGTTTTTAATGAGATTTCTCACTTCATGGGGAACAATCCTTTAGTGCAGTTTGTTTTGCAGCCAATTCTAATTTTTGGGGTAATTTTTCACTTCNTTATGGGATTTGTTTTAGANCTTAAAAATAGAAGTGCACGAGCGCAAAATTATGCACAGAACAAAGGATCGGCAAATTCATCNTGGATGTCCAGAAACATGATCTGGTCCGGCGCTGTAATTCTTTCTTTTNTAGTTCTGCATTTCATCGACTTCTGGTTTCCTGAAATGAATTATAAATACATCGAAAGTCTTCCTTCTGATCCGAATCGTTATTTTGAAGAAATGGTTCATAAATTTGTAAACCCAATTCGTGTTGTAGCATATGTGGTTTCTTTTGGATTCTTGATGCTGCACTTACTCCACGGGTTTAGTTCTTCTTTTCAATCCGTTGGTTTGAATAATAAATACACTCGAGGGCTCAAATCATTTACGATTGCGTTTTCAATTGTGATTCCAGTTGGATTCATTTTTATTGCAATCTTTCACCATTTAAACGCATAANAATATGGCAAGTTTAGATTCTAAAATACCTAAGGGGCCTTTATCAGATAAATGGACCAATCATAAAAGCCACATCAATTTAGTAAGCCCTGCCAACAAACGTCTCATCGACATTATTGTTGTAGGAACAGGATTAGCTGGAGCTTCGGCCTCTGCTACTTTAGCTGAATTGGGCTACAATGTAAAAGCATTTTGCTTTCAAGATTCTCCACGACGTGCACACTCAATTGCCGCTCAAGGAGGAATCAATGCAGCAAAGAATTATCAAGGAGATGGGGATTCTACCTATCGCCTATTCTACGATACTGTAAAAGGAGGAGATTATCGCTCAAGAGAGTCGAATGTTCATCGTCTGGCTGAGGTTTCTACCAACATCATTGATCAATGTGTAGCTCAAGGGGTTCCTTTTGCTCGTGACTATGGCGGCTTGCTCGACAATCGTTCGTTCGGAGGAGTTTTGGTTTCCCGTACCTTTTATGCTAAAGGACAAACGGGCCAACAATTATTGCTTGGAGCATATTCCGCAATGAACCGTCAAATTGGTCGTGGAAAAATCAAAATGTATAACCGTCATGAAATGATGGATCTCGTCTTAGTTGATAGGAAAGCACGTGGGATTATTGCCCGTAACTTAGTTACTGGTGCGGTTGAACGTCATGGAGCTCATGCAGTAGTAGTTGCATCTGGTGGATACGGAAATGTATTCTTCCTTTCTACAAACGCAATGGGAAGCAATGTTTCTGCTGGGTGGAAAATCCACCAAAAAGGAGCTCATTTTGCGAACCCATGTTTTACACAAATTCACCCAACCTGTATTCCGGTTTCAGGAGACCATCAGTCAAAACTGACCTTGATGTCTGAATCTTTGCGAAACGACGGACGTATTTGGGTACCGAAAAACTTGGATGAAGTACAAGCCATACGGGAGGGTAAGTTAAGTCCAACACAACTTAAAGAGGAGGATCGCGATTATTATTTAGAACGTCGTTATCCTGCCTTTGGGAATTTGGTTCCTAGGGATGTAGCTTCTCGGGCTGCGAAGGAACGTTGCGATGCGGGTTATGGAGTAAATGCTACAGGTGAAGCGGTATATTTAGACTTTGCAGCGGCAATCACACGTTACGGAAAAGAACAAGCACACGTCAAAGGGCTGAATGAAAATGATGCAGCACTTGTAAAAAAATTAGGACAAGACGTTGTCCGTTCTAAATACGGAAACTTGTTTCAGATGTACGAAAAAATCGTAGATCAAAATCCTTACGAAACCCCTATGATGATTTATCCTGCGGTTCACTACACTATGGGTGGCGTATGGGTCGATTATAACTTAATGACTTCTATTCCCGGTTGCTATGCAATTGGAGAAGCAAATTTTTCTGATCACGGTGCCAACCGCTTGGGAGCTTCGGCTTTGATGCAAGGTTTGGCAGATGGATACTTTGTGTTGCCCTATACCATTGGAGATTATTTGGCTGATGATATTCGTACGGGAGCAATTGCAACTGATTCTCCTGAATTTGATGCAGCTGAAAAAGCAGTATTGGATAAGATCAGTTTATTCTTGAATAATAAAGGAGAACACTCCGTTGATTATTACCACAAGAAATTAGGTAAAATCATGTGGGATAAATGTGGTATGTCTCGTAATGCAGAAGGTTTGAAAGAAGCCATGGCAGAAATCAAAGCATTGAGAGAAGACTTTTACAAAAATGTAAATGTACCGGGAACGGATACTGAATTCAACGAGCAGTTGGCTAAAGCTGGTCGTGTTGCTGATTTCCTTGAACTGGGAGAACTGTTTGCAAAAGATGCTTTAGAACGCACCGAATCTTGTGGAGGACATTTCCGCGAGGAATCGCAAACTCCAGAAGGAGAGGCAATGCGTGATGACGAAAACTTTACATTCGTTTCTGCTTGGGAATACAAAGGAGAACCAGCGGATGCAGTATTGCATAAAGAAGATTTGAACTACGAAGAAATTGAAGTAAAAACACGTTCTTATAAATAAAATGTTAAACGCCTTTATAAGATCAATAAGTAAAGAGTAAATCTATTGCCTATTGCCTTTTGGCTAATAAACTATAATATGAATTTGACCTTAAAAATTTGGAGACAAGCCAACACAACNTCAAAAGGAGAAATGGTAACCTATCCAATTGAAAATGTATCTCCCGATATGTCCTTTTTAGAAATGATGGATGTTTTAAACGAACAACTCATCAACAAAGGAATTGACCCAGTTGCTTTTGATCACGATTGTCGCGAAGGTATTTGTGGCATGTGTTCGATGTACATCAACGGAGAAGCACATGGACCGGATCGTTTAGTAACAACTTGCCAGTTGCATATGCGCAAGTTCAAAGATGGAGAAACCATAACCATTGAGCCTTTTAGAGCCAATGCATTTCCAGTTGTAAAAGATCTTGCAGTTGATCGTTCGGCCTTCGATCGTATTCAGCATGCGGGTGGTTTTGTAAGTGTAAATACTTCCGGAAACACCCAAGACGCAAACAACATTCCAATCGACAAACACGATGCTGATAAAGCCTTCGATGCTGCAACCTGTATTGGATGTGGTGCTTGTGTAGCCAGTTGTAAAAACGCATCTGCGATGCTGTTTGTCTCCGCTAAAGTTTCACAGTACGCCTTACTTCCTCAAGGAAAAATTGAAGCAACCGACCGTGTTTTGAATATGGTGAAACAAATGGATGATGAAGGATTTGGGAACTGTACCAATACTGGAGCCTGTGAAGTAGAATGTCCGAAGGGAATTTCCTTAGAAAATATTGCGCGTATGAACAGAGAATATCTTTTCGCTACAGCTAAGGGATAAATAGCTTTAAAGTATTATAAAATTCAAACTCCCTTCTTCTAAGTTGGGGGTTTTGTTTTTATTGATGATACTATTTTAAGTATAAGTCAATTTTTTATGACCTCATGTTCTTCCAAAATTATTCAATAGCCTTCAGCACTTTTTCCACAAAAGTAGCCACTTGGGCAGGTTCGAGCCAGCGCGTAACAACCACCACCTTTTGATCAGGGATAACAATGATGAAATTCCCGCCAAAGCCAGCGGCATAATAGATGTTTTCGGCAGCACCTTCCCAGTAACGAGGACCTTTCTTATTCAGCCACCAGAGATAACCATAATTTGGATTTGCAGCAGAAGCAGTAGTCGCTTGTTCGATCCATTTTTCGCTGAGTAGCTGCTTTCCATTCCATGAGCCTTTCGATAAAAAGAGTAATCCAAAACGCGCATGGTCTTCGGTGCTGATGAATAAACCACCTCCTGAATGCCCACCACCAGAAACGGATTCTACCCGAACACCATCGATCGGCGTCCAAGAGTTTCTGTAACCAAACCAGCGCCAAGTAGTCGAGGCTCCGATCGGATCCATGATTTCTGTTTTTAAAACCTGAGGCAAAGGTTTTCTCCAGACATTCAACAGCGAATAAGAAAGTACGTTTACACGCACATCATTGTATTTAAAATAAGTTCCAGGTTCATTGAGCGTTCTCTTTTTCCAGTCGTCAATTGCCCCTTCTTTAGGCGGACGATCGGCCCAATCGTGAAGCCCCCAAATACTCCCTGACCAATCGGAAGATTGCGTCAAAAGATGATCCCATCGAATTTTTTGATTGTGCTCCCCGTCGAATGTGGCATCCCAAATATAGTCGGTTAAATAATCGTTGGTAGAAGCAATTAAGCCCCGATCAACTGCCAAACCCGCTAGGGTTGATAAATAACTTTTGGTAACGCTAAAAGTCATGTCTACCCGCTTGGTGTCGCCCCACTGGGCAATTACATAACCGTTTTTAAGAATCATACCGGAAGGGCCACCGTGTTTTTTGGTAGGACCTAAAATTTGATGGTATGGCTCTCGTGCAAATCCTTTAACTATTGCAACACGTAAATCACGACCACCGCTGTATTCATTATCCTCAGCAAAAGAAACAGCATCTTCTAAGTGTTTTGGATTGATGTCAAATGTTTCTGGAGTTAGCATTTCCCAGCTGCTGTTTTTTTCAGGGTAATAGAAGTCCTGCCCTTGTACACAAAAAGGAAGGGCAAGGGTTAAAAGTAAATAGTAATATGCTTTCATGACCTTAAATTTTAATTCAATACAGTTGAATTAGTTTGACTTCGTCCGTTCCACAGCATTTAGCCATCCATTGTATTTTTTGTCCCTTACCTTTTGCTCCATAGTCGGACTAAAAAGGGTTTCTCGTTCTCGTACTTCTTTAATTGAGTCGAGGGTCCAAACCCCGGCTTTGATTCCGGCTAAAAAGGCTGCACCCAGTGCGGTAACTTCTAGCATTTTGGGACGGTCAACTTCTACATTCAAAATGTCGGATTGAAACTGCATCAGATAATTATTTGCGGAAGCTCCTCCGTCAACTTTAAGAGACACAATTGACGAACCACTATCTTCGAGCATGGCATCGATCACATCTTTAGTCTGATATGCCATCGCCTCAACGGTGGCTTTTGTAAGTTCTTTTTTGCCAATATCTAGGGTTATTCCATGAATCGACCCTTTAGCTTTTGCATCCCAATAGGGGGCACCCAAACCTGCAAATGCAGGCACTACGTATAAATCTTCTAGAGGTGGAATAGAAGCGCAAATGGCTTCGGTTTCGGCAGCATAGTCAATTAAATTCAGTTGATCTCGCAGCCATTGAATCGACGCTCCTCCAATAAATATGCTGCCTTCAAGTGCGTAATTGTGCTTTTCGTTTTCGATACTACAAGCCAAGGTTGTCAGCAAACCGTTTTTAGAAACCAAGTGTTCCTTTCCTGTATTGAGTAAAAGAAAACAACCCGTGCCGTAGGTGTTTTTTGCCATTCCAGGCTGATGACCACCTTGTCCAAATAAGGCTGCTTGTTGATCTCCTGCTACTCCATAGATTGGAATCTGAATCCCCTTGTAATCCAAGGCACCAAAATCGGAAGAAGATTCTTGTACATGTGGTAACATGGATGATGGAATTCCCATTGCTTGCAATATTTGCTCATCCCAAGACAATGTTTTGATGTTGTAGATCATCGTTCGCGAAGCGTTGGTATGGTCTGTCACATGACTTTTCCCTTGGGTTAATTTAAAAATCAACCAAGAATCAATGGTTCCAAAAAGCAATTCTCCTGCCTCTGCGCGTTGGCGTGCCCCGGGAACTTCATCTAAAATCCATTTGAGTTTGGTTCCCGAAAAATAGGAGTCGATCACCAGACCGGTATTTTCTTTTACATAAGTTTCCAAACCGTCTGCTTTGAGTTGATCGCAGATAGGAGTGGTTCTTTTGTCGAGCCACACAATGGCTTTATGTATCGGTTCACCAGTATTTTTATCCCATACTACGGTTGTTTCACGCTGATTGGTTATTCCGATAGAAGCAATTTCCGAAGGATCAATTCCGGTTTCTGACATTACCTTATCAAAGGCTTCGAGTTGATCATTGAAAATAGCAGTCGCATCGTGTTCTACCCAACCCGATTGCGGATAATATTGCTGAAGTTCTTTTTGAGATATGGCTACAATAGTTCCTTTTTTATCAAAAATTATGGCGCGTGTACTGGTAGTTCCTTGATCAAATGCAACAATATATTTTTTTTCCATGGTGTAATGAGTTTATTCTGTAGGTTTAAAGATAGGAGAAAAAGAATCAGTTCAGATTAATAGATCTTAAAAAGCGTTTTAATTTTATGTATTTTTATTTAAAATTGTTCACATGAAAACAGAATTGAATGTTGCCTTGATTCAAACTGATTTGGTTTGGGAACAGCCCCAAGCCAATAGAAATCAGATCGAAACCTATTTCGAACAACTCGCTTCCAATACCGATGTGGTTTTTCTCCCCGAAATGTTTTCTACAGGTTTTAGCATGCACCCTGAACGAGTTGCCGAGCCCATGTCGGGCATCACCATTCAGTGGATGAAACAGTGGTCCGAAAAACTTCAAATGGCAATAGCAGGCAGTATTGCAATCGAAGAAGAAGGACAGTTTTACAATCGTTTCGTATGGATCAATGCAGATGGCAGCATCCATCATTACGATAAAAGGCATCGGTATACACCGGCAGGAGAACATGTTGCCTATCAAGCTGGTGCAACAGATGGGATTATANACTTTAAAGGATGGAAGGTATGCCTTAGAATATGCTACGATCTCCGTTTTCCCGTTTGGTCAAGAAATACTTCAGCGTATGATTTGTTGGTTTTTGTGGCCAATTGGCCGGCTCCAAGAATCCATGCATGGGATACGCTGTTGCAAGCACGTGCAATCGAGAATATGAGCTTTACCCTAGGTGTAAACCGAATCGGATCGGATGCTAATGACAATGCATATCCCGGTCATAGTGCAGCCTATAACCCTTTAGGGGCTTGTTTGGGAGCTGCGGAGAGTAAATCGGCTTTGGTTCAAGTAACTTTAAATAAAAAAGATCAAGAAGCGATAAGAACGCAATTGAACTTTCTTAACGATCGCGATTCGTTTCTGCTACAGTAAAAGTTTCGTTTTGGTCCCAATTGGCACGTAAATCAATTTCACCGTCCATATAAATTACTTCTTCGGGTTGAATTTTTTTCAAGTAATTTCCGGTATCCCACTGTTGATTGTTGTTGCGATCTTTTATGAGGCGAACACCATAAGTCCCTGGGAGTAGATAATCAAAAGTATAGCGATTGTTTTCACTTTTCAATGCTTTTCGAACGACATCTCCTCTTGCATCTAAAAGTTGGAGAAAGTAATTATAGGTTACTTCCGGTTCCACCGTGAGGATGATGATCCCATAATCTTCTACTTTTTTGGTACCTAGAGTTATATTTAAAGTATCGTTGGTACTCCCCCAAAAATCAGTTGCAGCATTGGGTAAAAGCTGAATCGTATAGCGATCATTAGGCGTTTTTTCAAAGTCAAAAATAATTTTATTTTGGTTTGAATTGATCTTAGAAGTAAAGGGTACAACTAGTGAATCGACATCTCGTATTTCAATAAAATCATTGTCAACGGCTACCAGAGGTAGGCTAGCCTTTAGTGCCAAAGTGTCAAGAAAGTCAATACTCCCACGATGTGAAAAACTAAACTCTAAGGAATCTAATTTTGGTCGGACGGGCTTCACAATTTTTTGCTCAATAGAATCTTTTCCATTCAAATTGAACACTAAAGAATCGATTTCTTTGATTCCTGCAAACCAAAAATCCAAACTGTCCTGTTCCGTATGTTTGGTGATGAGGTATTTGAAATCTTCAGGCACCTCGCTTATGAGTTCAATATCTTTTCCAGTAGGATCTCCATAGTATCCAAAAACAATATGATGGTCGTTTATGTACTGCGGTCTTACCCAATCAAAATTGGGTATTTCTTTAAACAAAACGGGGAATTTGAGCGAGTCTCTTGGGAGTTGAACAGCTTCATCAAAAAAGCCAATTTTATCAATGTTCTGATCAAAAAGATAATTTTTTCCAACATCTTGAATGGCAATCATTTCATAAGCTCCTTCGCTGATGTTTTGTAGTTTGAAATACACACTGTCTAATGTATTTGCTATATAAAAAGGTTTTCTTTTGTAGATAGTGGAATCGGTAAAAGTCGAATCAATGGGATATAAATGAACCGAGACAAAGGGTTCTGTTTCTTTTTCAAAAGCATCTTTTACAATGCCTTCTAGATAAAGCGAGTCGATAATTGCCCCAGTAGAAAACGTATAACTGAAAAAGGTTAGCGGATTATTTTCATTAAAATCTTCAATTGCAGATCCAAAATTGAAGGTGTAGGTCACATTCGGTTTTAGGGAGTCTAGGAGTCGGATCTCAATCTTTTTACTTACCGTTGTTTCTGGGGATATTTTATACTGACTCGGTTCTAATGGGGGAGATGTGATCAGTTGGGTTGCGATGTCTTTAAGTTTGATGTATTCGTCAAAAACTAGGGTAATTTTTTCTTCATCAAATAAAGTGGTGTTTAGGGGAGGTGTAGCTTTGATCAATACGGGGGGGATGCTGTCTTTTGCCCCTCCTGTTGGTGTTCCTCTTTTAGCGCAATGAGAAACTGATAGAATCAGAAGAATACCAAGGATGTAAACGAAATGTCTCCGCATGAATCTTATTTTAAGTGCAAATTAACGGATAAATCCCTTAAATCCTATAGCCGATCGTAGCAATGCTCAATTGATTTTCAGGGTTTTTCAAGAGCAACCTACCACAGGCATCTAGTGTAGCTCCCGTTGTGATTACATCATCTACCAAAAGCCAGTGCTTGGGATTGTTTTTTTTAAGGTTTAATTCAAACGCATTTTTCAAAACAGCATTCCGATCATCTTTTGTTTTTGCCAATTGCTTGGTGTTCCTCGTGCGTAAAAGTAACCCTTCTACAATGGGTACTCCCAGATGTTGGGCAATAACGCTCCCGAAAAGTGTTGCTTGATTATACCCTCTTTCTCGCCTACGTCTGGAGTGTTACGGAACAGGAATTACAGCTTGAACATTTTGAAAGTCTTTTATGTGCTTTAAGAGTTCCCCCATTAAAGATCCAAAATAAGCTCCCAGTTGTTGCTGACCGCTGTATTTCAATTGATAAAGCATAC
>JGI20153J14295_10001809_pt1 | contig 16055 bp, 11 predicted proteins | sample COG_03_FD_14295 | JGI IMG/M metagenome (IMG submission 14295) | reverse complement strand
CCGATATCTGTGGCCGCTGCTGCATAGTTAATCGCTTTTTTATACGATTCCTTAAAGCCTGGGGAATTAGATTTTTACGTAACCATGCCATCGGCCGCGAATTAATCAGTAACTCATAGCCATAAAACCGCCTGATTCGCTGACTGGACTGATTATCCTGCGTCAAATCATCAATCCAGATCAATGGCTGAGTGCAGCCAATAAACGTACCTACCCTATTAAGGGCCCTGTCCTTTTTCTTTTTAAGATCATCAAAGAAAAGTGGCAGCACCGCCTTATGGCCAAACTCTTGCAGATAAGGGGTAATCTGCATGCCATAACAGCTGTAATCAACCAATTCAGGGTAGCGATCTATCGCCTGATTTATATCGCAGGAAATAACCCCCTCAGACCACTGATGCATATAGTGAGAAATAAGGCGATCGACTGGATGGCGCATTACATAGATCAACTTTGGCCGGGGAATAGCCGCCTTTAATCGCTGAATAGTATCCGAGTAATCAGGTAGCTTAGTGTAATGAGTACTCGATTCACCACAGATATCCCTCGCATTAGCATAACTAAATAACCCTGAATACCAGCTCAAACCATGATTGTAGATATCATCGTCACTAAAAAAGTTGGGCTCTTTTGGGCTGGACATAAAAATACCAGGCTGGGCACTCAACTGATTATGCAGGGTGCTGGTGGCACTTTTCATGGCACCGATAATAATAAAATCAGGCAGTCTGGTGGAGTTAGCCATTAGTAATTATCCGGATGAATATAGGGAGCGGCTGGATTACAGAAGTTAGTCCAGATATCTCTCCACTGCTTTTCACAGATATTCGGCTGGTAACTGTTGCTGAACAATTTGCGTCCCATTGCCACCAGCCACCCCAAATGCCAATAGATATTGGCCCTGAAAAGACCAAAACGGCCAAAATGCTTGTGGTAGTAACGGCTGCGGGATTCATAGAAATAACGTGGCAAGCGCTTCTTTTTCGCCGCCTGGCTTTTAACTGGTGAACTGCCCCCGCGCAGGTGAACTACATGAGCTTCGGGATTATGGATAATCTGCCAACCGGCCTTACGAGCACGCTCACAGAAATCTACATCCTCGAAATACATAAAGAACTCTTCATCCAGTAAACCTATATCCTCAAATACTTGCCTGCGAATCAACACACAGGCAAAACTTGTCCATTCGGGATATATGACCTTATCAGAGACCCTTAGAGGAACTTCATAACGCTTAAAAAGCCTGGTTATTGGCCCAGTGGCAGCTGATCTAATCAATTCGTTAATCGGTCTGTGAAATCTGAAACAGCTCTCTTGAGGGCTACCATCGGGCCACTCAAGGCGCGGGCTTGCCATTCCCATCTGTGGATTGTCTTGAAGGGTTTTGACCAGTAATTCGATAGCGCCGGGGCGAACAATGGTGTCGCTGTTGAGTAAGAGTACAAACTCACTGTTGGATGCGTTGATGCCGATATTGTTGCCGGAGGAGAAGCCGCTGTTTGACTGAGACTGAATAACCTCGGCCGTATTCCAGCTATTTTCTGTTATGGCCAAATTTAACTTGTCTATCGAATCATCGTTTGACGCATTATCGACAACAAAAACATCGACGTTCGAGAAACCCCCAAGCTGCAGAGATTTCAAGCTATCTATACAAAGTTCGGGCGTCTTGTAATTTACTATCACTATTGAGGTTGTGGATTTCTGCATAAGGCTATTTCTGGCCTAACTATTTGAGTATGAAGATCGTTCAATATCTTCAGGCAGCCATCTAGGCTGACGACCTTGAAGAAATTCAGGCGAAATCGCCGCTATTATTCGATCAGCCACATTGGGCCAATCAAGAACCTGCTCGACATAATTCATAGCTGCTTCACCCATTTTCTTTGCCTCACTTGGGTTTTTAAGCACTTGATACATAGCCTCGGCCAATGTTTCAGGGGATCGCTCTTTAGTCAACACTCCCGTTTTTCCATTGATTACTATATCTGGCATCGCCCATTCATCAGTACCTATGACGGGCAATCCGGAAGCAGCTGCTTCGACATATACCAAGCCCCAGGTTTCACAGACTGATGGTGTACAAAATAGGGATGCATTTAAATAGAGTTTTTTAAGCTTCCTCTTTTCTAAAAACTTATGCTTGCGTAAAAAACCTTCAAATATAATTCCCTCCCCGAAAACAGGCTGTTCTGTAGGTCCGACAATAGTGAAAGTGGCATGAGGTATTTTTTCTTTTAGAAGCAGGAATGCTTTATAGGCCAGCGGGCCGCCCTTTCTCTCCCAATCACGACCAATAAAAAGGATATTAGATCGACGATAGCGCTCAATATCAGTGTTTTTTTCTCTATTGAACTGGAGGGATGCACCAGCTCCAATCGGAAATATTTTCTCCCGCGGGTAGCCAAAGTCACGTGCTATGGAATCAGCACCATAACTGGAATGAGTAAATATTCCTTCAGATTGGTGGATTGTTTTATGCTGTTTTTGGTACTTTTCTTTTAGAGCCTCATCACCCATATCTTCATGACCATAGGCTTGGTGACGAGCGGCATCTAACAATGAAATTCCTATCCAACGAAACCTGCGAACATTAGTTGATGGTTCATAGTCCGGGTTTACGTAGGTATATATAACTGCGGTAGACTGCGGCACTTTCTCTAATATCTGCGCTAAACCCCTACTGGATTCTGACTGCCAAGGTTCAGGAGTTCTTTTGAATATCCGGTCTTTGAACTGCTGCAATATCTCTCCCCATTTATAAAAAATAGAGGGTTTTGCAAAGTGACGCTTAGATCGGCACCGATGTGAGATCGCCCCGTATAAAACATCTTTCTGTAAGAGCGCACCACAAACACCTTTGCTTACGCCAGACATGGTCCATGTCGACCAGGGCGGTCCATTCATTACCATTAGGATTTTGGGATTTGAATCTTGCTGAGATGCCATTCCTTTAGCTCTTTTAAATAATTCAGGAGTAGCTTGACCAAGCCGCTCCTGAATTATAATAGACTAAAATCTAAGCATTAATGAATATTTTCTATCAATAGCATGACGCTATTAGTTACAGGTAGTATTACCATAGCCCTCGCGGATATAGGCGTTAATTCTCTTGGCTGAGAAATTTTCGCTCCAGGTTTTTGTGGGCTGATCCATTGCTGAACGCACAAAGGCATCTATAGAAGAACCAAAGCCAACAGAGTCTAGATAGGTTTCAAAGGTTCGCTCCGGCTCGATATAACTTTGCTTTTCATCAAGGGATTCAAAATCTGCAGATAAAGGTTCCCACTCATCAAAAGAATAATTATCCCCATCGACCCTAAACCATTGACCATCATCGGCATCAGTGTAGTAAGTGTTATTTTCAAATGTGGTTGACGGAAGATTTTCAGATATTACTGGACGCATCTCGCTGCCAGCTAACTGAATGCTATTGTCCTTGATCAGAATATTTGATTTTGGTTCATCATTCATTCTCAAGGCGCCATTATTGTTGCTGGGCTGGGACATATATAAATCGTATAAGATATTTTTAGATACGGTTACATCCCTACTGTGCCCGTTTACCTTAATCCCGTTTATATTTTGAACCAGGGGGTTATCGTTCTTTAATAGATAGTTACCGCAGATATCACCGCCATCCCAGTCAATAGCATCAATGTACCAGGCAAGATTTCTATTGGTAGGTCTATCACGCCCGATTGCCAACATTATGTTGTCTATTATGCGGATATTTGACCAGCGATGACCTGTATCATAGTCATCATTACCACCGGCGCTAATACCTATTTCACCGCCTACATAGAGATTATTCTCCATTAATAGATTGCTTGATCCGATCTCATCAACTCCCTTAACTGTGGGGTTTGCCGTCCATTTGTTATGTATGCTCGAAGGTCGCAAAAAGATATTATTCCTAAAAATAGTATCCACAGCGCGCCTGAAATAGGTGTTGTGATTATAAATTGTCGCCTGCCCCTCTTCCTCTTCCTTGCCACCCTCTACTCTTTGCTGAACCAACCAACCATTGTGATCAAAGATATTTTCTTCAAGCAGAGCTGATGCGGTAGTTGCTCCCATTCCCTGTGCATGGCCACTTTCACTATAGGAGTTGGTAATAATATTTCGCCTGACAACTATATCTACATGCTCGGCCTTTCCATCAATGGATACACCTTTGCTCAAATAATTAAAATGGTTATCTTCAATTAGAATAGATCCCATTTTAATTCCCTCCGGTCCGTAGATAAGGATTCCATCAACATCGCCAACATTTCCCCATCCGGCAAAACTGGCAGAGTGCGGATCTCTCTCTTCGGCATAGAATGAAATACCCATAACAGCAACGTAGTTTCGGTGAGACCAGATTCTAAGCATTTCCCTGCCATCGCTTCTTCTAATTACAGGGCGATCGGGGCTCTGGCCGTAGGATGTAAACACCGATCTTTCATCGATAGAGCGGCCTGCCTTTAACTCAGCCCTGGCCGCGACTTCCCATTGATCACCTCGACGTAACAAAATCCAGTCAGGAAACCCCTTTCGGGACTGGCCTATAGCCGCATGTATTGTTTTGAATGGTTTAATTTGCCCAGGATTTTGCAGATCAGAAATATCTCGCGGTGCATAAAACTCCGCAGTTTCATCATCACCCTCTAAAGAGCTAACGTAGATCAGCCTGGAATCCTCGGAAGGGACAACAATTGACCAACCAGTTTCATCCCAGCCACTTACCTCACGTGGGAAATGATTAAACTCACCTGAATTAACACTGTAGTCAGGAATATCAGCAGATGATTCGCTGTCTGTGTTAGCAGTGCTGGTTACAGGCTCTTCTGAAGTTGCTGTTACCGCGCCCTGCGTTCCGCTTACTGCAGGTTCACTGACACTGGTCGTGGTTGCTATAGCCGACTCATCAGGATTATCTGTCGTGGGACTACTTTTACAAGCAATCAAACTGATAATAATAAGTAACAGAGCAATATATTTATTAACATTAAGCAAAGACATCAAAACTGGTATCCCCTAATACATTTGAATAGGCGCATAATAGCTCTCATGTTTTTTTAGGTTCACATCAAAATGCACGTAGCGTGACCCACTACCAATCTGCTAAGTCAATACCTCTATTGAGTCACAACAATTTCATTTTTGAGGCAGAGATCAACAAAGCAGTGGTCGACAGTTAACGCTTAGATAAATAGTAGTCGATACTTGAAGAAACTGGTCTTCTTAACTACGCTTTCTGGGTAGTGTTTTATATGGATATTCTGATGACTAAGGGTATTACCCGGCGGTTACTTGCAAAAAATATTTTACTGACCGGATCTGCATTCGCATTTCTCGGTTTGCAGAATAAGGGATTAAGCTCCACCTCCTTCCTTAAAATCCAACCTTTAGACGAGCATTTCGTATCTATTAATGGCTGGGTGATTGCAAAAAGCGACCTCGATTCGAGAGGCAATCTGAAAAATGTTGACTGAACTCGACACTTCTACCACATCTTCCAAAAAGTATGACTTTTGCATCATAGGAACAGGACCTGCAGGGCTCACGATGGCCATACGCCTTGCTGAGAAAGGCAACAGGGTGCTGTTACTGGAGGCCGGTGGCCTGGATTATTCAGAGCAATCCCAAGAAAACTATGATTGCGAGTCTGTCGGTCATGAGGGCTGGCCAAAATATACTCGACTGAGATTTTTTGGTGGTACATCAAACCATTGGTCTGGAAGATGTCGGCCCTTTGAAGCATCGGATTTTGATAGAGAGACTATTAATGATCTGCCCGGCTGGCCAATTCGGTACTCTGAACTTAGGCCTTATTTAGAAGAGTCGATGAAAATCATAGATCTGGATACCGAAAGAGGATTTCAACCGAAAAATGCAGACATCCTCAAACCGCATCTCTATCCAGACAAATCTGCACAGAGCCCACCCACAAGGTTTAAAGAAAAATATCTTGGGGACATTACAAATAATTCCAATATTGACTGTTTCTACAATGCATCTGCGACAGATATGACTCTGGATAAAACTCATCAAACTGTGCAATCAGTGACTGTTAGCGATTACAAATATCGAGAAAAAGAGTTTTCTGCCAACAAATTTATTCTCTGCTTGGGCGGCATCGAAAACCCAAGATTCCTCCTGAACTGCAACAAACAAATTGAAAATGGACTTGGCAATAGTAGCGATATGGTTGGCCGCTGCTTTATGGAGCACCTCAATGTTCCTCTGGGTGGTTTTGTTTACAAAGATCCAGAGAGTTTTTCAGGAATGCAATTCTTTACCGATCCTGAATTTTGCGAAAGCCGGAATATAGGAACATCAAATGTAACCCTGGGAATCATTCAAAAGGTAAAGTCCTATGGCCGAACCCATGCCATCAAGACTTTTTTTAAAAATCTGGCCTGCGATATGAATATTGAGGAAAAGGTACAATTTATCAGTGACTTTAAGTGCCCCGGGATGGGCAATATCAGCACCTTAATGGAACAGTCACCAAATTTAAACAGCAGGGTTATGCTTGGATCGAAGGTCGATAAGTTTGGGCTGCGCCAGACAAGGTTTGACTGGCAGATAAACGAATATGATAAAAACAGTATCAGAACAATTGGCATGGAGTTGGCTAGGGAGTTTTCAGCTGCGGGACTGGGCAATGTTCGTCTAAATGACTTTGTACTCGATAAATCTGGCGCTACGGATTTTCAATTTAGCCGTCATTGTCACCATATGGGTACGACCCGTATGTCTAAATTGCCGGAATACGGTGTTGTCGATCAAAATTCAAAAGTCCATGACCTCGACAACCTTTATATCGCTGGCAGTAGTGTTTTTTCTACTGGGGGAGCCTGTAACCCAACTATGCCGATTCTCCAGTTATGTCTGCGACTTGTAGATCACCTTTCGGCTTAATAGATAAAATTAATTATTCTCCGTGGTCATAGATTTCATTTAATAAGGCTGATTCTAAAGTTTCCGCAGACTTATCCCAGTCGAAAGATCTTACATAGGATGCGCTATTGCTACTCATTTCACACCATGACGGCTCATCCATAGAGAGAACTCTGATTATTTTTTCAGCCATATCCTGGGCATCACCCACATTAACCAGAAAACCGTTGTGACCATCCTTTATGTAGTCCTCAGGGCCACCACAGCGGGTGGTTACTACCGGACAGCCACAGGCTGCAGCTTCAATGCCCGGCATACCAAATCCCTCAAGTGTCGAGGGAAGCAACCAACAATCCGTATTTTTATATAACTCGGGGATTAAATCCTGAGTCGGACAAAAGAAATACTCAAAGTTTGCTGGTGGCTCGTGTTCAGGTTTTAGCTGATGGGAACCAAAACATATAACTTTTAATTCGGGGATAGTTCTCTGGATAATTCGAATTGCCTCAAAGGCAGTTGCCGCGCCCTTCCACTCGACTACGCCATATAGCATGCCAACTGTTGGAACCGGCTGCTTTGAGCGAGGTTGGAAGTTAAATTGTTTCCAATCCACACCATTTGGAATTAATACTGAGCGTTCATCATCGTAGTCTTCAGCCATCACCTTCTTTAGCCAATTGGCGATAACCAGCTTTTTATACGGCAGACGATATGTCTCCTTAACAGACTCAATATCACCGCCATGTAGTTCATGGTGCCTGATAAAGTAGGCTTTTCTACCCTTTCTATCTGACCAGTCCTTTATCCAGTGCGCTGTTTCCCACCAGGTTGCTATGGTGACATCTGCATCGGGAACATCGGCCTCAATAATCGGACGGCGTCGAACCGGAATCAAACTTGCCGTGCTTTTTTTAAAATGATGGGGCTGGCCTCGGTTGCTGTATCTTTTGATCCAGTAGCGAATAAAGGTTCGGATGCGCCAAATCGGTGGCATCTGCGGGGGCAGATCAACAAAGGCAATATTGACCCTGTGTCCCCTGCGAACCATGGCTTCAGCGATTAAGCGATTGGATTTAACACCTCCAGAAAGGGTTGGACGAGGACATATCCAGTTAATAGTTAATTTTTGATCTTTCATAACACCAACCCTAATCCTTCAACCACTGGTTGCTGTCGACATAATCTAAGGTAATCAATAATTCCCCTGCGATATCTTCAAAATCCTTTTTCTCGTCGACTGTTAAATCCTTCCGCCATCGACCCAGACTTCGACTAGAAACTTTTTCTTTACTATTTTGGTTATTGACCAAACGTCCGGCATCCATATTGTCACTTTGGCTTGCATCTGGATCTACCATACAAGGCTGAAAATCTTCACCGATAAACTGGCATAGCTCTTTCAAAACAGAATGTGGATCTGAAACAAGATCTTCGTATTTAATTTCGTGATAACGAGGGTGGGCTCTGTATGCAAGTCCAGAGCTGGTGTCGTCCAGCCATCTCTTTGCACATTCGCCTATTGGTCGATTGATCAAGCTCGGAACAATCTTCCCATTCTCAATTTTTTCTTTGGGGTGATTGCGCAGTGAACAGGCGACATCTCGACCATCCCTGATAATGTGTATAAACCGGCCCTTGGGAAACCAGGTCAGCAGTTTTCCAATTACTCTTATATTGTTGGGTGTTTTATCTGCGGCCCTTTCCTTACCTGCCCTGGCAGTCTGCTCAATATAAAACTGTTCAGCAAACTGCACCAGGTTATCCGCCGCCTGGGCATCCGAGATTAATCTCCGCTCATCGAGATTCCACATCTTTGAGATATTATTCGGCCAGAATGGCAAACCAAACATAGATGTCTCCGGTCCGCAGAAAAGTTTTGGGTGGCGGTTGAGCATTTCCCGCAACAGGGTTGTGCCGCTTCTACCACAGCCGCCAATTAAAACTAGGGGCAGTTCCGAGCGAGCCGATAGGTCATACCAGTTTCGCTTAACCAGATCAGCTTCATATTTTCTTACTGGCCTGCGTTTAAAGTCTCTAATTTTTCTGCGTAAAAACTCCAGTGCCCGATAATAAAGCGCCGATAATTTCTTCATCCACATTGTTTCCAATTCCTCCGTCCCTGAAATATCACTGCTTTAACTCTCTATCGATCACCATCGCCAACTGGAAGAACATCTGGTTGAATGTTGGTCCCAACTCATCTGAGTAACTGGTTACAAGTTGAGAAGCTGATTGATCCATGATCGGATCGAGAATATCCAGTGCACCGGAAGTTTCTAGCTCAAGCCGTTTTTTTTGCCACTCTGGGGCATACTTTTGTAAAGCGACCATATCAAACCAACTATTGGGTACGTTATTCCAAACTTTGGCATCATGGGGCGTAGTACCCAAATCGGCGAACCCTGCACCGCTTGTCTTCCGAACACCCGGTAATTGACCGGTATTTGCGTCATGGATATTTCCTAGCTCACCATAAAGTATGGCAAAAGCGCGGGAAGCAACGGCACCAGAATAACGATCCACTGGAAGGAGTTTAGTGGCAAACTCGGTGATATAGCGGTGTATAAAAAGAGTTTCAAAAGGAAACAACTTGCTGTTACCCATAATATGGGCCAAGTCATCCTGACGACTTGTAGGCCAGAACTTAACCCATTCCTCAGCCGTAGATGGCCTGATCTCTCTTACCTCTTGCAGACGCAATGCCCGGCGATCACGAACCTGTTGGCGAACTTGCTCACTAAGGAATTTCTCCAGCCTGTAACGCCCCATATTGCTGCCAATACCCGGAGGGTAAACCGGTTGAGGGATGTTTAAAATCTTTCGTAACAGAATCCCAAGACGCTCTTTTGAACCCTTTGGCCGAAAATACTCTCTCTGCCATTTGGGCATATAGTGGTCTTTAAGGTAAGTGTCGCTTAACTGCCCTCCTAAAATAACATCGAATTTATCCGCTAAACCAGCTTCAGAAATACACAGCCCATGGAGCATAGCTCTTCGTTCAGTCCCTAATATTGCAGGTCCATTTTCAAGTAATAGGCGGCAGAAAAAATCTTCCGAGCGGCGGGCAAAAACATGTTCACAACCAAATTTTTTTGCTACTGCCCGGGCTGTATCGGTCTCAAAATTTTCGTGTGTGACATAGGTGATTGCGGTGACCTTATCTTGAGGCAATACTGCCAAAACCGCCCGAGAATCGAGGCCTCCACTTAAAGTAACCCCGATAGAATCCGCACTTGCCGCTATATCCGATCCAGCAGCTCGCATACGATCCACCAGTTCGTCTACCAGCTCGCCAGTTTTTGTTGATTCAGCTTCTTTTGGAGTCCAGAGAACTGTCTCCTTAAACGTCGGATTTATTTCCTTGGGATTTATATAAATAGCAGATGCAGGTTTAAATTCAGTGATTCCATTGCGGCTGGTAAAGGGAAAACTGATTTGGTTGTGGACCAGTAACTCACCGAGTGAAACCTGATCAAAATCCTGTTGCCGACCAGCCAGCAGCGCCAAAGTTTCAATATCTGTGCCCACAGCAATCAAGCTGCCATCAGGTTTGCAGGCTTTGTAAACAGGTTGTGCGCCCATTGGGTCAGTCACAATTACAACTTCCCTGGAGCTGACTTTAAGTAGCGCAAACATCCCTGTAAGGCTTTCCAATAGCAGTTTTAAATCAGTGGAATCATTCCACTGTTTGGCGAGATTTAACGAAAAATCACCTGCTCCCCTATCAATCTGGGATTTGTTCAAAAACCTCGGGCGACCCACAGAGCCCAACAGAGTATCCCCATCAATATCGGGAGCATGGCCTTTACCTGGCGGCTCCTGAAGGACTACTTGCCCCCAGTTGAAGGTTTTTGTGTGGATTGGACGCTCTTGCAACCATGGACGCTGGCCCAATACCTGTTCAATTCTCTCGGCAGTAATAGAGTCACCAAATTGGATAATAAAATCACTCATTCCCTTTAAACCCTTATTCCATCAAACACATTTAAACCGAGAGTTATAACTGCCAAAGAAGCAATAAAGGCGCTGAAATCCACTATTGGTAACCATACTCCGTGCCTGTTTAAGGAAAGTGCCAGAAGAGGATAGCCAAGAAATTTTGACAGGGCAGCGCCCGCGATCAGCCCGACAATATCGAAGTAGTAGCCACCAATAGCCATGCAGGTTACAAGTAACAGTGCCCTACATACCTGATAGAGCATAAAGCTGAATGAGTCGCCGAAAGATAAAAGAGCGGTTCCAGCTGTTGCGGTAATAACAGAACCCACTGTTCCTATAGCAAGTATTTGCAGCATCCATCCAGCAGAGTAATAGCGGGAGTCATACAGCAGTTCAATAACAAACTGTCCGCCAATCACCATAAACCAGGTTGCCGGCAGGGTAAGCGCAAGCAGAGGAATTCGGCCGCGTTGTATCTTCCCCCTAATGTTCGCTCTGTCTCCCCTATAGGCCTCTGAAATAAGTGGCATCATGACCTGATCATTAATCTTTAGTACCAACTGCAGAACCATCCGCGACCAGATTGCGGCAATCGAAAATATCCCCAATTGTTCTTTGGATAAAAATGCGCCGAGAATAAGTACATCTCCCTGCTGAATCAGAAAGGTTAGGGCAGTACTCAAAAATATCCATTTTCCGAAGGAGAAGATATTCTCCAGCGCCGAGGGCTCCAGATGAAACCTTGGCCACTGCTGGGCCATGAGATAAGAAACCAGACAGCCAATCAGAGCGCCGAGAATACCCCCAATAGCAATCGCCCATACGGATTGATATTGCCAGGCAAGAATAACCGTTAAAACAACTGTTATGGCCTGAATCGATACTTCCCAGAAGATCAACTGACGAACCTTGAGGTGCCTCTTTAACGTGAGAATAATCGGGGAGTTAAAGCCCTGCACACAGGCTGTGAAGCCGATAGCCGGAATTACATAAACTAACTCTGGAGCCTCATAGAGCAAAGAGGCCGGATATGCCAACAGACCACTGAGAGCCCAGATAAGAGCTCCGCGCATCACCTGAAGCGTCCAGGCTGTATTTAAATAGGGGGGCTGATCACCCCTCTCATCGCGCACGATCGATGTTGAAATTCCAACATCGGAGAACATCTTGATTCCATGCAGCACAACCTGAACTAGCGCTAAGATTCCGAATGCTTCGGGAAACAGTAGCCGTGTTAACAATAAGTTACTGAGTAAGCGAAGCAGTTGCCCGCTAGAAAACCCTGTCACAGACCAGATAGATCCGTTTACAGCGCGTTTTTTTAAAGATAAGGGAGATTGACCTACAGCAGAACCCAAAACTAAAAACTCCTTCCTGGAATTTGGTCAACTCATTTAGAAAGCCGCCGAAAACTATTAATAATTAATTTTATTAATATGACAATTTTGATTTAAGTCTAGTATAGGGGTAGGATTAGTCAATCTGAAAAGCTATATATTAATGGATAGAAAGGAACAGGAACGTTCAAATGCCAGAATACCTACGCGCTTATATTGTTGTCTTTACCCTTGGAAATTTTATTTTCTGGCTTCTACCCAGATTGAAGGTTAACTTCACTGGTAATGCAGAGATTAAACAGTGGCGTAATTACTGGTTATTAATTACCACCCTGTGTTTCTTTACCACAAATATATGGCTTTATGTTGCATGCATCGCCATGATTCTGATTTATGCAAACCGTTCATCTATTGACCCACTACCTCTATTTTTTGCCATTTGCTGCGCCTCACCACTCTACTTCTTCACAATCCCGGGATTTGGGGTAATCAATTATCTGATATCTCTTAGCTATATGACGCTTCTCGTCTTGCTACTGCTGATGCCGCAACGCCGCAATCAAAAAAAACAGGCTATATCGAATTACCCCTACCTCAAAACAGCAATTGCCTACATTGTGATAATTGCAATTCTGGATTCGCGGGGAACCACATTTACACACTCCCTAAGAACAATAGTGACAGTCTTTCTCACCACTCTTTTGCCCTTCACCCTGTTAAGCCGATCATTAAACGATACCGAGACCTTTAAAAAGTGCCTCTTCACACTAGCTCTGTGCCTGACTCCACTTGCTCTTATGGGTTGTTTTGAAAGCATTAAATACTGGAAACTCTACTCGTCGTCATTTGTAAATCTATTGGGTGAAAAAGAGGCTTTGGATTACGGCCTGCGTGGAGATACCCTGCGCGCCAGCACATTATTTGCAAGCCCTATTGTGCTGGGATATATGATGGTTATTGGTATAGGTGTACTACTATTTGTACAAAAATATACTAAACAAAAGCACCTCTTTAGATTTATTTTTATTCTTTTTTTGGGTGCCCTGTATTTCACCAAAGCCAGAGGGCCATGGCTGGGGCTGATAGTTTTGGCGATACTATTTATCTGGTCTGGGCAGAACAGACTGGGGAATTTCTCAAAATTTGCAGTTGGCTCTGCTATCGGATTAGTAGTTTTAAGCATGACCAGTTTTGGCGAAAAACTAATTTCAATGCTGCCCTTGATGTCCTCTGGACAATCCCATGAAGCATCGACTATCGACTATCGAATTAGATTAATTGAACAGGCACAAATTCTGTTTCAGAAAAACCCAATTTTTGGGTTATCCAATTATCGTGAGACTCCTGAGATGGAGGTTATGCGCCAGGGTCAGGGTATTATTGATGTAGTTAATTCCTATATTGATATCGCTTTAAGCTATGGAATCGTTGGTCTTGGATTATTTATATTTATATTTTTCGGGTTATTCTTTACCGTACTTAAAAAGTTACGTTCCCTGCCATCAGAGCAGGAGGACCTTATTAATATTGGTCGGTCTCTTTATGCCATCTTGGGTGCTATCTTATTTATTATCTTCACTGTCAGTTCAATAAACTATATTCCAATCTTTTACTGGTTTATTGCCGGGCTATGCTCTGCCTATATAAGACTCTGCAATAGAGCTATTGCAGAGCAAAGGAGTCAAGCTAACCCTCAACCGCATCCAACTCAGGAAGCATCTCCTTGATCATGACCCCCTTAGCCTCCTCCAGCCAATGGGCAACCTCTTCCACCTCTTTGGTCTGGGTCTTAGTCGGCCGAATCACCGCAGATAGGTTGCGGTCCTTAATAACATCCATAATCAAACCAGCATTGATACTCTTGCGCTCATCGGCAAAGGCATAGACTAGGGCCATATCACAGAGCGTATTAATACGCCTTGGAACGCCCTCAGAGAAACAGAAAATCGCTGCAATGGCATCGGTGGTAAATATGGATTTGGGGCTTCCGGCTACTTTGAGACGGTGGAGGATATATTTGCCTGTGTCCACGTAATCCATGGGTCGCAGATTAAAATCCACGCCTATTCGCTGGGCAAACTGGGTTAATTTGGGATTATTGAGCTTTTCAATCAATTCTGGCTGGCCAATAAGTATTAGCTGCAAAAACACATCGTTAGAAATATTGATATTGGAGATAAGTCGCAACTCCTCCAAGGTATCTTCGGACAGATTTTGTGCCTCATCGATCACTAACAGTACACGCTTGCCATCGGAGTACTGATCCATTACAAACTCAGTGAATTTGCGTAGCTTTTTGGCATTCTCAGGATTCGGTTCTTCGAGGTCAAAGGCATCCAAAACCCAAGTCATCAGATTGCCAAACGAAGCGTGGGTATTATTAATCATTCCAATCACCACTTCTTCGCCTTCCTGGGCGAGCAGGTAGTTGACCAGGGTTGTCTTTCCTGCGCCTATATCGCCGGTGATTACCGTAAACCCTGCCTGGCTGTGAAAGCCGTATTCGAGCATGGTTTGAGCGCGGATATGATTTTTGCTGAGATAAAGAAATTCCGGATCCGGGTTTAGGCTAAACGGCTTTTCTTTTAGGTGAAAAAACTCTTCGTACATATATTTTCAATCCCTGAATATCTGTGTCTGGCGATCTTATACCAGTGACGGCATAAATCCGGCTTCGGTTGACTGCGATTTGTTAACAACTGTGCCGACTATATTGGCATTTTGCATGGACTGTATGGCCTTTCTGATATCCGCTTCCGAATCACGCCCCTCCTCCAGAACCATTAAAAAACAGTCCACATGATTAAGTGCGGTCAGTACATCATCTCGGGGCAAGATAGCCGGCATATCGTAGATAACAATCCGTGATTTGTAGCGCTGAGTCACTTCATTAAATAGCGTGACCATTCTCGGGCTTGATATCAGCTCGGATGAATTATCTACACTGCCTACTCCTGGAAGCAGCAGCAATCGCTCAACCCCTGGATTAACCAATAGATCGGCGATTTCTGCATCGCCTTTCAGATAGTCACTGAGTCCGATTGTTGGCTCTATGGCGAAGTAATCTTTAACACCGGGGTGGCGCAGATCCATATCCACAAGCAGTGCGGTGTAGTTAACTTCCATGGCAATTGCTGCGGCCAGGTTGCTGGCTACCAGCGACTTACCTTCGCCCGGTGAGGGTGAGATTATGCCTATGCTGCGCCAGTTGTTGGCGCGCATCTGCTTGATAATGGTGGTACGCAATGTTCTAAACAGCTGTGATCGCGGGTCATTGGATGAGCGGGATACAACTAGGTTTTTCTCTAACAATTTATGGCACACCGGAACCACTTGGCTGGAGGTGTAGACAATCTTTTCCAGCGGTGATGCTTTCCCGGTTGCCTGCTTATGCTCTTGGCGTTTTTCTCTGGCCTTCTGTAGTGCCTTGTGGATACGAGACATAGTGGTTACCTACAACATATTAATTTTGGTCATGATTTTAAACCAGACGATATCTAGGCTCATGACAAAGTAGTGGACTATCGCCAGCATCACTAAGGTTAATAGCGCGGCGATAATCATCAGTCGTTTTCGCGATTTGTCTTTCTTGCTGTAATCTTCGGCAGTCAGCATCAGCGGGATAATTGCCAGGGGCTCTTCTCCTGTGATGCGGGTGAAATCTTTAATACTTCTAACGGCAGGGTCGAGCATTTCCACAAGCAGTACCAGGCCGAGACTAATTGCACCGGAGAGAAACAATCCCATCATTAGCAACTTGGGTCGGTTTGGCTTAACAGACTCGGTGGGGCGCAGCGGGGGTTCAATCAATGTGAAGCTTTCAGCTTTGTTTTCAGACTCAAGATTCTGTGCAACATCGGCCTCGAGCTGCTTGGCGCGCAATTCCTG
>JGI20153J14295_10001805_pt1 | contig 16112 bp, 19 predicted proteins | sample COG_03_FD_14295 | JGI IMG/M metagenome (IMG submission 14295) | reverse complement strand
CACTCACACATACCGCTCATAACAGAGAAGGTTTTGGACTTGGTGCCGTTGTTGCCGCCGAATGGATTGTCGGAAAAACGGGTGTTTTTACAATGAATGACGTGTTAAACATTGGTTAAAATGCTATAAACAAATAGTACTAACCTATAAATTTAGACATTTAAATAACTTATTTCAATTATGACATTATCTCAATGGTTTATTTTTTTCTTAATCGTGCAATTAGTTCACGGATTAGGAACTTGGAAATTATACATAAAAGCAGGTCGAGGCGCATGGGAAGCATTCATACCCATTTATAATGGCATTGTATTGATGAAAATAATCAACCGTCCAACTTGGTGGGTTGCGTTGTTATTTTTACCGGTGATCAGTTTAATCATGCTAATTATTATATGGGTCGAAACCGCTCGTAGTTTTGGAAAAAACAAATTTTCTGATACTGTATTAGCAATTTTCTCATTAGGGTTTTATAATTATTACTTAAATTATTTCGCAGATGTCAGTCACATTCCAAACAGAAGTTTACAGCCCAAATCGGGTTCAGGAGAATGGACGAGTTCTATTTTATTTGCAATAGTTGCTGCGACAATCGTTCATACCTACTTTCTTCAGCCTTATGTGATTCCATCATCATCGCTTGAAAAATCGTTGTTAGTGGGTGATTTTTTGATTGTTAGTAAAATGCATTACGGTCCTAGGGTCCCAATGACTACCGTTGGACTTCCAATGGTCCATGATACGATTCCGATAATAAATAAAAAATCGTATTTATTTGACGATCAAATTGAGGCACAAAACACGTCTTTGAAAAGTAAATTGCAACTCCCCTATTTACGAATACCAGGATGGGAAACCATCAAACGTAATGAAATCGTTGTTTTCAATCAGCCCGCAGATACACTTTTGGATATGAACGATTTTAATCCAGATAGAAATTACTATAAACCTATTGATAAAAAAACCAACCTAGTAAAACGTTGTGTGGCGATTGCTGGAGATACGCTAGAAATAAGAGATGGGTATGTATATATCAACGGGATTCAAAACACTTTACCCTATCGTGCAAAGCTTCAATTTAGCTATGAAGTGACCTTAAAACCCGGAAAAACGTTTGAACGAAGTATTATAGAGCAATTAAAAACGCGCTATGATATTACCGATGGCATTTATGCAATGGGAAATAAAATCATCATTCCTGCTGCGTCCGATGAGGCCGTCAAAGTGTTTAAAAACCACCCGAGTGTGGCGACAATCGACCGCTTCATAGAACCAAAAGGACAACGAGATCCTTTAGAATTTCCACATGATCCTAGTTATGATTGGAACCGCGACTTTTTTGGGCCTTTATATATTCCTGAAAAAGGCAAAACAATGGCGCTTGATCTAAAAAACCTGCCCGTTTATAAACGTCTCATTACAGAATACGAAGGAAACAGACTGTATACAAAAGGAAATCAAATTTTTATAAACGGTCAACTCTCTGATTCATATACTTTCAAACAAAATTACTATTGGATGATGGGTGACAACAGGCACAATTCTATTGATGCTCGGAGATGGGGATTTGTACCTTTTAATCATGTGGTAGGAAAGCCCGTTTTTATATGGATGAGTTGGAACACCAATGGCAAAGGGTTCAATAAAATACGATGGGATCGTGTCTTTACAACCGTTCATCCAGATGGAGAACGCACCTCTTACTTCATTCCTTTCTTAGTTTTATTAGCTGTATGGATTGGGTATAATAAATGGCGTAAAAGAAAAAACACGACCGTCTAATACTTTGGTATGACACTTCTTTACCCTACATTTTTCCCAAACGTTGCTAGCTATATGGTGATGGTACAATCCACAAATTTAGTGTTTGAAATTCAAGATTCATATCAGAAACAAACCTATAGAAACCGCTGCTATATTTATGGTGCAAATGGAAAACTAGGATTAAATATTCCAGTTCATTATTCTCAAAAAAATCGACAAAATTCTACTGAAATCAAGATAGACAATTCGTCTAATTGGCAGTCCATTCAATGGAAATCAATTGAAAGTGCTTATAAAACTTCGCCATTTTTTGAATTTTATGAAGATGAATTTACGGTGCTATTTAATACCCCTAAAGAATTTCTGATCGCTTTTAATTTTGAATGTATTGAAGTAATCAACCGCTGTCTGAATTTAGAAGTCATTTTCACGAAATCCGATCAATTTTCAAAATCAACCTCCGATTTAGATTATCGTTTTTTAGTCAATGCACGCAAAGAATCCATCATTAACAATCCGAGCTACATTCAAGTATTTCAAGATAAATATGGGTTCATCAACAACTTAAGCATCTTAGATTTATTATTTAACGAGGGGCCTAACGCTTTGACGTATTTAAAACAAAATCCTATAACATTTTAGATAATGATACAAGGACTTGTGCATTACGGGATTCATTTTTTAGGACCGTTACTGTTGGCTTTATTAGTATATAGAAAAAACTGGATCAAAACGTATGTCATTTTATTGAGTGCTTTTATCATTGATCTCGACCATTTACTGGCCACGCCAATATTTGATCCCAATCGCTGTAGTATCGATTTCCACCCACTTCACTCCTACTTAGCAATTGGTTGCTATGTGTGTTTGCTCATTCCTTCAAAAACTCGATTGGTCGGTTTAGGCCTTTGTATACATATCCTCGCTGATTATTGCGATTGTTTATTTATCTAAAGAAAACTGAGATAGAATCGGATAGTGATCTGAATAAGGAACGGAATAGTTCTGAAATGATTCTACTTTGAAACGTTCATCCGCTAAAATAAAATCGATTCTAACTGGAAAATATCTAAAATTAAAGGTGCGACCAAAGCCATTTCCAGAAACATCAAAAGCATCTACTAAATCGCCTTTCAAAACACGATACACATACGAATAAACGGTATTATTAAAATCACCGCTCATCAGCACCTTATGAGGTGACTTTGCAACATGATCTACAACTAGTTCGGCTTGTAATTGTTGGGCTTTAAAAGTGATGCCTAAGCGTTTTAAAAGCCTATTGGACTGTTCTTTGTCAAGCGATTCTACATTGGGATTAATTCCTGACGATTGAAGATGCACATTATACACCCGAATAGTATCCGATTTTATAAGAACATCCGCATAAATGGCACTATTGGCAGAATTAGAAAAATTGATAAATCCTGAATTCAGAATTTTATATGTCGAAAAAATAGCAAGTTCCGATTTATTGTTAGAAGTGTTTGTTTGATGCTTGTAATCGTACGATCTAAAATCCAACCCAGCACTTGAATCATACTCTTGAAAGCACAAAATACTGGGTGCTTCTTCAGTAATAAAATTTTGAATTTTAGAAGGTATTGAATCCTCTTTAATCCAATCATATAAATTAAACAAGCGAACATTGTAACTCATCAGTGTAAAAGTATCCTCTAAATTGGAGGATTCCTGAGATGAAAATTTATAAAATGATGCGACATAATTATACCCTACAGCAAGAATTAATAGAGAAAGAATCAATTGCTTTTTTAGTTTGAGCAGCCAAAAAACTACAAATATAATGTTTAAAATAATGAGCAATGGGACGGATAAGCTTAACACTGAAATCAGTGAAAACGTTTTGGGTGGTACATAATAAATTCCGTAGGACAATAGCGACAACAGTGCTACCACTGAATTTATCAGAAACACAACTTTATCTAAAAAATTTAAGTTTTTCAAACGTCTCTATTTTCCAGCTCTGAATAAAAAATCCTTCTCTACTTGGGTTAAACTATCATAACCACTTTTACTAATTTTATCTAAAATAAGGTCTATCTGTTTTTGATGCGTAAAACGGTCAAACTCTTCTTTTTTCTTTCCAGCAAAGGAATTGTTTTTCTTCTTTTTATGAACCGTCTTTAGGTTGGATTTTGAAGCTGAAAAATAGGACGTAATCCGATCTATAAATTGTCCTATATCAACACCATTTTGAAATTGTTTTGCATAGACATACCCTAAAATATATCCACCAATATGTGCCACTGTTCCGCCAGAATTTAGAGTAAACAACCCTGGAATATCAAACACAACCAAAGCGATTCCAATGTACTTTAATGGAAATTGGAAGGTGAAAAACCGAACTTCTTTATTTGGTAAATACGTACATAAAAAAATAATAACCGCACGAACGCCTGCTGAAGCACCTACCAAAGGTCCAACTGTATTTAAAATCCCCGATGGAAATAAATTATAAACCAGCACAAAAGCCAATCCTCCAGATAAAATCCCTAATAAGTACACTTTAAGCGACACATCTTCTTTGAATAAATTAGAAAATGATCGACCAAAAAAATAAAGGACAATCATATTAAAAAACAAATGACTAAAGCTATAATGCGAAAAACCATACGTAAGAAGTGTCCAAGGTTTTGAAAGTAAATCAGAAAACGACTTTGAGAGCGAAAGCCATTGTAAACTGGCGCCATCTCCTTGAAGTCTCAAGCTTATGAAACTGATTAAAAAAATAACGAAATTAGCGACAATAATTTTTTCAAATATATTGAGGTTTGATATTTTTTCTCTTATATCTTGATTAAGACTTTTCATTAATTCCAACGGTATTTATCAAATTGATTTTTTTTCCAAAAATACATTAACAGGAAGCCGGTGACTGCGCCTCCAATATGGGCAATATAGGCGGTATTACTCGGACTAAAGATGGACATTCCGGTAAAGGCAGAAAACAAATCGAGGGCTATAATACCAGGGATGAAATATTTTGCTTTAATTGGGATTGGTAAAAACAACATCATTAATTCGGCATTTGGATTGAGCATTCCAAAGGCCACCAAAACACCCATAATGGCACCCGAAGCTCCAACCATAGATCCATTACTATTCACATTCAGATCAAAAAACATTCGAAATGAATCCTGATTGAGTTGACTCATATTATAGCCATAGGTTGACAACACAGGTTCTATTTTAGAAGCTAAAATCTCGCCTTGAAACATACGATCACTAAGAATATTTAAACTAGAGACTTCCTTTATAAAATCAAATGAAAATCCTAGCGCTTTTAAATCACTTATAAGTGGATACACCTGAACGTAATACACTAAAAAAGTCAAAGCAACAGCACCTAAGCCTGAACTAAGATAAAAAATTAAAAATTTACGTTGTCCAAACACCCGCTCAACGGCAGTACCAAACATAAATAAAGCAAACATATTAAACAATAAATGCTGAAAACCTCCATGCATAAACATGTGAGTAAAAACCTGCCAAGGCATGAAATTCGCACTCAATGGGTAGTACAGTGCCAATAAACCATAGAAAAAATCCTTATTCCCCAACAAATAGGTTCCTAAGAAAACGATGATATTAATGATTAGAAGATGCTTTACTGTAGGGGTTAATTGACGCATTTTAATTAAATTTTTTATCTAAATCTTCCACATTTAAAGTGGTAAAGATGGTTTTATTTGAAGGTGAAACTAAAGGCTCTTTACAAGAAAACAAGGTATTCACAATGTATTCCTGTTCCTGAATTTCTAATTTCTTTCCATTTTTAATCGCTAAACTTTTGGCTAAGGATTTAGACAATAAGTCACTAAGACTAAAATTTACATCTGGAACTTCATGCTCGATATCGTGAATGAGTTGTTCGAATACGCTTTGAACTTCCGATTCTTTGACCCCAACGGGCAACCCAGTTAGCTCAACACTTTGGATCGTAAAACTAGAAAACACGAAGCCCGTTGTTTCTAAAGCCTGTTGAAGGTCTGTTAATATGGTGAACTCGGATTTCGAAAACTTAAGTTGTAATGGAAATAACAATTGTTGACTAACGGCTTCATTGACGGTTGTTTTACGAAGAAACTCTTCATATAAAATTCGTTCATGTGCTCTGTTTTGATCAATCACTAACATACCTGATTTAATCGTATTTATAATGTATTTATTGTGTAATTGGAATGTTTTCTGAACCTTTCGCTCTGTTGAATCGTCAAAAATAGACGAGGTCATTTCATCGGATTCATAATTGACTTGACTAAAACTATCTGTATTTGATTTAGATTCCAAACCAACATATAATCCTTCCCAAGCCTGCGTTACCGGTTTCGAATAGGACGAAGCGTTTGAACCAGACTTAGAAAAAGGGTTAAACTCTCGGTCTACTTCCACTTTTGGTACAGGGTTTTGCGTGCCTTGAAACCCGTATGGGGTATCTAAATTCTTATCACGTTCAAAATCAAGAACTGGCGCAATACTAAATTGCCCTAAACTATGTTTAACCGCTGCACGTAAAATGGCATAGATGGTTTGTTCATCATCAAATTTTATTTCGGTCTTGGTAGGATGAATGTTGATATCGATACTTTGAGGATCAACTTCTAAGTTTAAAAAATAGCAGGGATGTTTTCCAGGTTGAAGTAAGCCCTCAAAAGCCGCTGAAATGGCATGATTTAGATATGGACTCTTAATAAAACGATTGTTGACAAAAAAGAATTGTTCCCCACGAGACTTTTTTGAATATTCTGGTTTTCCAACAAATCCAGAAACGGTTATAACCTCGGTCGTTTCATCTACAGGAACTAATTTTTCATTCATTTTCCCCCCAAATGCACTTACAATTCGTTGTCTGAAATTTCCTTTTAAGAGGTTAAATAAATCACTTCCATTGTGGTACAAGGAAAAGTTGATTGCGGGATGTGCCAATACGACTCTATGGAATTCATCGATGATATGACGGAATTCAACCGTATCCGATTTTAAAAAATTACGACGTGCTGGGATGTTAAAAAATAAATTCTTAACGGCTATCGAAGATCCGTTTGGGGTCGCAATCACGTCTTGGGACGTAAAAACACTCCCTTCAACTGTTAAAAGGGCTCCTAATTCGTCGGATGCTTGTTTTGTTTTCATCTCAACGTGTGCAATCGCAGCAATACTTGCCAGCGCTTCACCCCTAAAGCCTTTAGTGTGTAAGTTGAATAGATCGTCGGCAACTTTAATTTTGGAGGTCGCATGTCGCTCAAAACTCAAGCGCGCATCGGTCACGCTCATACCTTTTCCATCGTCAATGACTTGAATGAGTGTTTTTCCAGCGTTTTTTACTAATAATTTGATCGTCGTTGCGCCCGCGTCAATTGCATTTTCTAAAAGTTCTTTGACTACAGAAGCAGGACGTTGAACAACTTCACCAGCAGCGATTTGATTTGCCACATGATCGGGTAATAATTGAATTATATCGGCCATGTATTAGAAAAATATACTTAAATCAAAATCTATAATCCATAGGAAAACAAATATCAATATTAAAATTATAATAGAAACTCTTCTGTTGGCTAAGGTATTGGGGTTGGTTTTTAAATCATCAATTGCATTGGTGATTTTCCCTTTCAGATTTGTTTTTTGAATGGTGACCCGTTGATCATCAAACTTGTGTTTTATTTCAAACGGGCTACGTTCGCCTTTGTAAAAGCGAGGTGTATAATTATATTTTTTATTTTTTTTTGTTTTAAATATACCCATTACATAACATTATAAAGCGTCTAATATGTAGACACCCATCAGCAAAAAGACGAGTGCAATTAAAAGCCAAGTTAATGAAAAACCGCGTGATTTTCTAGTGGATTTCAGAAGAAAACGATCCTTTTTTGATGTATTATTAGAATCTGAAATATCATTTTCAGAACCTTTTAACGTAAATTTTCTGGTTTTTCTAGGAAACACTGCTTTTTTGATTTGACACAATTCAAAAATACTTAAATCTAGAGTATCAAAAACGAATCAAATTAAAAATTATCAACAGATGTTGAATTTATAAGGTATGACTTAAATGTGCCATCTTAATCGCAGTAATAGCGGCTTCAACGCCCTTATTACCATGCTTCCCGCCTGATCGATCGATCGATTGTTGAAGATTATTATCTGTTAAAACACAAAAAATTACCGGCACATCATGAAGGATATTCAAGTCTTTGATGCCTTGAGTGACGCCGTCACATACAAAATCAAAGTGTTGCGTTTCGCCTTTAATAACACTTCCAATCGCAATCACAGCATCCACATGTTGCTGCTGCATTTTTTTAGCGCCAAAGATGAGTTCAAAACTACCGGGTACATGAACGGTTTTAATATTTGAATCTTCTACACCACAATCTAATAAAGCATCTATAGCCCCTTTTAATAAACCTTCTGTAATGGTTGGGTTCCATTCAGAAACAACAATCCCAAACCTAAATTTTGTCGCGTCTGGGAGTGTCGTAGAATCGTAATTAGATAAATGCGTGTTTTCGGTGGCCATAATTAGTTAATCGCTGCCTCTGCTTTACCAATAAATACTTCAATGTTTTTGGATTCATTACTTTCAGAAAACTCCGATTTAATTTGATTAAAAAAGCCTAAAGCTTGGGTGTTTTTTTCTAATTTCAAACCAATGACTCCTGCTTTGTAAAGATACATCGGAGTGGTATAGTTGTTTGATTTAAGTTGTGCAGCTTGTACATAATAATCGTAAGCATCCTCTAACTGCTCTAACTGAACAAAAGCATCTCCAATACCACCTTTTGCAATGGGACCAAGGACATCGTCATCAGATGAAAAGGCATTTAAATAGGTTACTGCATTCGGATAATCTTTCATATTTAAGAAAGCCATTCCAGCATAGTAGTTTGCTAAATTTCCCGCATCTGTTCCGGCATACACCTCAGTAATATCAATAAAACCATATTTCCCATCTGATCCATTTAAGGACAGGGTGAATAATGAATCTTTAGAAGCTCCATTAACCGCTTGATCGAAATATTGTTGGGATTGAAATAAATCATTTGTCGCTTGACTTTCTTTAGGCTCCTGAATATATTTACTAAATCCTAGAAATCCTAAAACCAACACTGCAGCGAGTCCTACAATAATGAAAATATATTTTTGATTTTTTATTACCCACTCTTCTGTGCGAGATGCCGATTCATCTAAGGTGTTAAAAACCTCTGCGGTTGTGGAACCATCTTCTATTGACGCCTCTAATTCTGCCTTCGTTGACGGTTTTCCGCCTCGTTTCTTATATGTTGCCATAGTCTTGTTATTGTTGAGGCTCAAAAATATAATTTTTATTCGTAAAAAAAAGGCAAATTATTTGTTATTTTTCAATAATTTGCAGCATCTTTTTTATGACCCCTTCACGAAGATAAATAAAAAATTAAGACCAATTTTTCATGATTTTAAAATCATTAAATTTATTAAACTATAAAAATTTCGATGCTTATTCGGTAGAATTTGATGCGAAGATCAATTGTTTTGTAGGTGCTAATGGCGTCGGAAAAACAAATATATTAGACGCTATCTACCATCTATCCTTTGGGAAAAGTTACTTTAACCCGATTGCGTCTCAAAACATCAGACATGAGGAAGATTTTTTTGTCGTTGACGGCTTGTATGAAAAAAATGAACGCAATGAAAAAGTGATTGTTTCGCTCAAAAGAGGGCAAAAAAAAATTATCAAACGTAACGGAAAAGCATACGACCGATTTAGTGATCATATTGGGTTTTTACCCTTAGTAATTATCTCACCTACCGATCGAGATTTGATTATTGAAGGCAGTGATACACGACGGAAATTTATGGATGGAGTCATTTCTCAAAGTGATAAAAGCTACCTAGAAACGCTTTTAAACTATTCTAAAATTCTCGCACAGCGAAATGCCTTATTAAAGTATTTCGCTTTAAATAATAACTTTAATAAAGACACTTTAGAGGTTTACAATGAACAACTTAACGAATACGGAAATCATATTCATGAGAAGCGAAACTTATTTCTAGAAACCTTTACACCAATCTTTAGAAGTCGTTATAAAGCCATTAGTAATAACAATGAAGATGTTGACCTTATATATAATAGCCAGTTGAATGAATCCACATTAATAGACTTGTTTGCTATGAACCTCAACAAGGATCGAATGCTTCAATATACAAGTGTTGGAATTCATAAAGACGATTTAGATTTTTCAATCAAAGGCTATCCGGTTAAGAAATTTGGAAGTCAAGGACAGCAGAAATCGTTTTTAATCGCCCTAAAACTGGCGCAGTTTGATTTCATCAAAGCTCAAAGTGGTGTGACCCCTCTGCTCCTACTTGATGATGTATTTGACAAACTCGATGAACAACGGGGCTCAAATTATCAAATTGGTTAATGACGAAAATTTTGGGCAGTTATTTATTTCAGATACGCATGCCGATCGTACCGAGAAGGCCATTAAAAGCGTTCATCAATCCTATCAAATATTCAAACTGTGAAACAACTTCTAGCACTCCTCTTAATCATTTCACTAAACAGCTGCAAGTCAGATGTTTCAACCTACATTCCATTTATCGAAGGCTATTGGGAAATTGTCAGTGTGACTAAAGATCAGAAAAAAGTAAAAGAATTTAAAATTAGTGAATCGATCGATTACTTTAAAGTGAATGAAGATTTGTCTGGGTATCGAAAAAAAGTAACTCCACGATTTGATGGTGCTTTTGAAATGTCTCAACACCAATCTGAATTTACTCTCTCCATTGATGAGAGTCAATTATGGATTCAATATGACAACAACGCTGTTTTTTTTCGTGAAGAAATTATTCGGGCCAATGAATCTAGTTTAATTATCAGTAATAACGATGGGTTTATTTATACTTACAAACCTTATGAACCTTTAATTTTTGACTAATGAGTAAACGCCAAAACGATCCGTTCAAAATGGATGATTTAATGAAATCGTTCATGAAAGAAAATAAACTCGAAAAAGGACTGGACAAAGTCAATGTTGAAGCGGCCTGGAGAGATTTAATGGGTAATGGCGTGAATAATTATACCAATAGCGTTAAATTACATAAAGAAACCCTTTACGTAGAATTGAGTTCCTCTGTATTACGTGAAGAACTCAGTTATGGAAAAGATAAAATTATTGGCATGCTTAACGAAGCACTGGGGAAAAACCTCATCACAAAAATAATTTTAAGGTAAATAGTCGTACAAAAAAAGCCACAATATAATTGTAGCTTTTAAATCATTATTTAGATTGAATTCTCTTAGAACATCTCTCTTTCTGAAAAATGAAACGCTCCTTCAATAGCGGCATTTTCATCACTATCACTCCCATGTACTGCATTTTCACTAATAGAATCTGCAAACATATTTCGGATGGTTCCTTCAGCTGCTTCGGCTGGATTTGTCGCTCCAATTAAGGTTCTAAAATCTTCTACTGCATTTTCTTTTTCAAGGACCGCTGCTACGATTGGTCCACGGGTCATATAGGTGACCAATTCACCAAAAAATGGACGCTCATTATGAACTGCATAAAACGCTTCGGCATCTGCATTGGTAAGTTGAGTTAATTTCAAAGCAACAATTCTAAACCCTGAAGCTGTGATTTTTTCTAATATTGCACCAATATTCCCTTTTTCAACAGAATCTGGCTTAAGCATTGTAAACGTTTTGTTAGTAGACATAATGTGTGTATAATTTTTGTGCAAAAATAAGGTTTTTCTATAGATAATCAACTTTCCAACTATTTTAAAAAATTGTATCTTCGCTAGCTATGAATACTGCAGAAATTTTAGACTTAAAAAAAATACTATCCACTCCAAAGAAAGTGGTCATTGTTCCTCATAAAAACCCCGATGGTGACGCCATGGGATCTACTTTAGGGCTCTATCATTACCTTGAAAAACTTGGGCATTCAGCAACCGTTATTGCACCTAATGACTATCCAGAATTCCTTAAATGGATTCCAGGAACAGAATCGGTTGTTATTCACGAAAAAGAATTAGACGTTACAGATGCACTAATTCAGATGCTGATCTAATTTTCACCTTAGATTTTAATGCGCTACATCGCTGTGGTGCGATGGGAATCCCGATCGAAAACTCTAAAGCAATTAAGGTTATGATTGATCATCACCAACAACCCGACCCGTATGCCGCTTTTATGTATTCGGATGTGTCCATGTGTTCTACCTGTCAGATGGTGTACCATTTTATTGAAAAAATGGGGGATTTAGATTTAATCGACACCGCCATCGGAGAGGCTCTATACACAGGGATTATGACCGATACAGCCTCGTTCCGATTTCCGTTAACGACAAGTACCACTCACCGAGTCATTGCACATTTAATTGATGTTGGCGTCGAGAAATCTAAAATTCATAATTCCGTTTATGACACCAATAGTTTTGGTCGCTTACAACTCTTGGGGTGTGCCTTAAATAATTTACGTTTTTTAGAAAACTTTAAAACGGCCTATATCAGTTTATCTAATAAAGAGTTGGATGCACATGGATTTGAAAAAGGAGATACTGAAGGATTGGTTAACTATGGACTTTCGTTAAAAGGAGCTAAATTTGCAGTCATATTTATTGAGCATAAAGAAGAAAGTATCATCAAAATTTCATTTCGATCCAAAGGTAGCTTTGACGTGAATGCGTTTGCTCGCACTCATTTTCATGGGGGTGGACATAAAAATGCGTCTGGTGGTCGTAGCAACCTTAATCTCGAAGACACTATTGCAAATTTTATTAGTATATTGGAAGACTATAAATTGGAACTTGATTCATGAAACAGCCCCTGTTTTTTTTGTTAACTCTTCTGGCCTTTATCAGCTGTAAACCCTCTGAAGCGAGACGTCCAGTTTCGAGCAATTCAGGCTCTTTTATTGACGCTTCAATTGAACGCAACAAACAATTAAACGAATTCGAGTATGCTCGTATCGCGTCTTATATAACGACCTCTAAAACAGACTTCACCCCTTCTGAATACGGATTCTGGTATCGTTATAACACCAAAATTGATCTGGACGCACGAACACCAAAATTTGGAGACATGGTTACGTATACTTACAACGTACAAACTTTAGAAGGCCGCATTATTTATACAGAGGAGGATTTAAAATTGCAAACTTATTATATGGATCAGCAAGAATTATTCACTGGTCTTAGAGAAGGTTTAAAACTCATGAAAGAAGGTGAATCGGTTACTTTCATCTTCCCCTCACAACAAGCCTATGGCTATTATGGTGATAACGATCAAATTGGGAGGAATCTCCCACTGGTTTGCGAAGTCTCTCTACTAAATCTCACTACAAATTAAAACACTTTTAATTATTAAAACCCCATAAAAAAATAAAAAAAATGAAAATCACTAAATTATTTATCAGTCTATTTACAGCAGGACTTTTGTTAAGTTCTACTGCTTGTCAACAACAATATCCAGATTTGGGTGAGGGAATATTTGCCGAATTTGTAACTTCGAAGGACACGGTCATTGTTCAATTATTTTATAACAAAGTTCCTTTAACCGTTTCCAATTTTGTTGGATTAGCAGAAGGCTCACACCCAATGTTAGCCGATTCTTTAAAAGGAATCCCTTATTATAACGGAACCGTTTTTCACAGAATTATTGACAAATTCATGATTCAAGGTGGCGATCCAACTGCAACAGGTGCGGGAAATCCAGGGTTTAAATTTGGAGATGAATTTGACAGCAGTCTAAAACATGATAAAGCCGGGATTTTATCAATGGCCAATTCAGGACCAGCAACCAATGGCAGTCAATTTTTTATTACAGATGCACCAACGCCGCATCTTGATAACAAACATGCTGTATTTGGAGCCGTTGTAAAAGGACTAGAAGTGGTCGAAGCTATTTCTAGTGTAAAAGTAACGTCTGAATCTAATAAGCCTGTAGAAGACGTCAAAATATTGGAACTAAACATCATCCGTCAAGGATTAAGTGCCAAGCGATTTGATGCAGCCGATACATGGAATACAGAACTTCCATTATTGGAAGAAAAACGTTTGAATAAACTTAAAGAAGCGGAATTAAAAGCAGCAGAAGCTAAAAAGATTGCAGAACAAAAAACTGCGATTGCCGCCAAAGAAATGATTCCTGTTCTTGAAAATTACAAGAGCATGGCGACGGCCCTTCCTTCTGGATTATTGGTTTATAATATTGTCAAAGGCGAAGGTCCAAAACCTAGTAAAGGCACGACTGTAAAGCTTAATTACGAAGGCTATTTTACAGATGGAAAATTATTTGGAACTAACATTAAAAGCGTCGATGAAAAATGTGGAACTTACGATGCCCGAAAAGAGCAACAAGGGGCTTATAACCCACTCCCAATGCCGCTTAATCCAGATGCACAAATGATCTCAGGATTTAAAGAAGGGGTCTTTAATATGTCTGTCGGTGACAAAACATTCTTATACCTTCCTTCTTATATGGCGTATGGAGAAAAAGGGCGTGGACCGATTAAACCAAACACCGATTTAATATTTATTATCGAAATGCTTGGTGTTGCAAAATAACCCTCAACAAAAATAACTCACAAAAAAAGCAGCCAATTGGCTGCTTTTTTTTATAAGATAAAATGATCGCTTATGCTTTAGGGATATTCTTTAAAATTTCTAAAACAAAGCCCCAAAATTTTTGAACCGATGAAATTTGTGCACGTTCATCTGGAGAATGTGCGCCTCTTATATTAGGTCCAAAACTAATCATTTCCATATCCGGATAATTCGTTCCTAAAAGACCGCATTCTAATCCCGCATGACAGGCGGCAACATGTGGTTTTTCGTTATATAATTCTTCATATAATGATCTTAATACTTTCAAAATAGACGAATCCATATCGGGTTCCCAACCAGGATAATCGCCAGACAGTTCTACGTCACACCCTGTTAATTCAAACGTCGCTCGCAGCATCATGGCTAAATCCATTTTAGAGGACTCAACCGAAGAGCGTGTTAAACAACCGATTGTCACACGTCCATTTTTAATATTGACGCGTGCAATATTATTAGATGTTTCTACTAAATCAGGAATGTCAGGACTCATTCGGTACACCCCATTATGGGCAGCGTAGAGTGCGCGCGTTAAACCTTCTTGAACGCCCAAATCCATAATCATTTTAGGCGTTTCAATTTTATTGAAAACAACCGTCAAATCCGGTTCTAATGTTTTTAGTTCTAATTTAATAGATTCAACTAAGGAACCCATTTCAAATTCAAAAGCAGTTTCGTGCACCCGATCAATGGCAACAATCGCTTTACTTTCTCTTGGAATGGCGTTTCGTAAACTACCGCCATCAATTTCAGAGATTCGTAAGCCAAAGTTTTCAAACCCATCAAAAAGCAAACGGTTCATAATTTTATTGGCGTTTCCAAACCCTTTATGAATATCCATTCCTGAATGTCCTCCTTGAAGCCCTATAACTTCAATCGAATATCCCATTTTAATTTCTGGTGTTTCTTCTTCATTGTAAGTCCCCACCGCCGTCACATCAATACCTCCGGCACAACCAACGCCAATTTCATCATCGTCTTCGGTATCTAAGTTTAAAAGAATCGCTCCTTTTAACAAACCACCTTCCAGCCCCATAGCTCCGGTCATTCCAGTTTCTTCATCGATAGTAAACAAGGCTTCAATGGCAGGATGTGGAATATCGGTACTTTCTAAAATCGCCATAATAGTTGCAACACCTAATCCATTATCCGCGCCTAAAGTAGTGCCATTAGCTTTGACCCAATCCCCATCGACAATCATCTCTATTCCTTGGGTCAAAAAATCAAAATTAGTATCACTATTTTTTTGATGCACCATATCTAAATGCGACTGCATCACAATGGCTTTTCGATCTTCCATACCCGCTGTAGCTGGTTTTTTGATAATGACATTCCCTACCCCATCTTGGATAGTTTCTAAATTGAGTGCGGCTCCAAAATCTTTCATAAATGAAATCACACGCTCCTCTTTTTTAGAGGGACGAGGCACCGCGTTTAAATCTGCAAATTTATTCCAAATTGCTTTTGGTTCTAACTCACGTATATCTTGACTCATAATAGATGTGTTTTTTTGTTGCACAAAGGTACGGATTCCTTACCGATCACAAATTAAAATTATTACTTTTGAATGATGGCTAAAAAATTGAAAATCATATTTGCTTTGAGTATTCTCCCTCAATACTTTCTTGTAAAAGTCCTGAAGCAGCAGCCTGAATTTATGGAAACTTATTACAGTAATGGGCTTTTTCCGTTGATTTCAAAACTATTAAACACCGCTTTTAAATGGATTCCCTTTTCTGT
>JGI20153J14295_10001802_pt1 | contig 16129 bp, 19 predicted proteins | sample COG_03_FD_14295 | JGI IMG/M metagenome (IMG submission 14295) | reverse complement strand
TTATATGCTGGGCCATTGGCCATCTCGAAACTATCATATCTAAGACCATAGTTAACAGTTAAGATATCTGAAACATAGTACTTATCTTGTACATATAAAGTTTCAAAAGTTCCTGTGAACTCAGCTGATGCATAGTATGGATCACCAGTAGCAGATTTATTAAACCTAAAATAAGAAGGGATACCTGCATAATAGTTATCTACACCTTCGAATTGGTAAGCACCATTTTCTCTTGAAATAAATAAATTACCAAGTGTCTTATCAATACTGTCATAACCAACTGTTATTTCATGATTGCCCATTGTATATACAGCTTTCAAATTGAAGATTTCATCAGTTGCATAGCCTTCATTGGCACTTCTGTACTTATCAGGACCAAGGAAAATATTTTCATTTGTTGAACCGTTAAAAGAACCATCTGCGGCTGAAATTCTAATTCTAACTTCCGGGAAGTCTTCTCCACCTAGTGCGTCTTGGTCATTAGCCCATTCAACTTCAGAGTATTTAGCTTGAACATATAGGTTGTCTGAAAGATCTCCGTAATAAGCAATAGTATCTTTTTCAGTTGTAGCAGGATAATTGTAATAGTGTGAACTAAAACGTATGTCATAGTTGTAAGGTCTTACAGTATTGTCTTCTGAGAAACTGTAAACATATTCAAGTCTATGATTGTCATTAATATACCAATCTAATTTAACAAGCTCTTTATCAGCCATTTCTGGTGGAGGTAAAAATGAAGGAGAACCAGGATTATAGCCATATAAAGCTTGAGTTTGAGCAGCAATCTCATCTACTAATGCTTGAGTGGCTACTTTATATGTGTAGGGCTCGGCAGGTGATACCGATGTGAACTCTTCTACAGATGCAAAAAAGAATAATTTATCTTTGATGATTGGCCACCAAGAACAAAACCTTTAGTTTCATCACTAAATTGGCTGGCTTTTTCACCATTTAACTTACCAACATTGTCTTCATCAGTACTGTAGTCATAGTAGGAACCAGTGAACTCATTTGTTCCTGATTTAGTAACAGCATTAATACTTGCTCCAGTAAAGTTACCTTTTGATACGTCAAATGGGCTTATATCTACTTGAATTTGTGAAATAGTTTCAATACTAATTGGATTTCTAACTGATGGGAAACCATTTGCATTCAAACCCAATTGGTCATTCTGTTCGATCCCATCAACAGTAAAGTTGTTATATCTATTATTAGTACCTGAAACAGAAATCGTTGCATTTCTTGATGTTCCTTCAACAAAGATTCTTGAATCTTTTTTGACATAGTCAGAAATAGACCTTTCGATACTTGGTATTCTTTCTATATCTTCTGAAGTTACAGCTAAAGATGTTTGTACTCTTGCCGATTTAGTACCAACTACAGTAACGTCGTCTATATCACTATCAGAAGCAAGTGCCACAGATAGTTTTGCAGTCTCTGAAACTGATAGATATACATCATTAATAGTTTCAGTCGCATATCCTGCTTTTGAAACTGTAATTTTGTATGGACCACCAGGTCTTAAGTTACCAACTGAAAATACACCATTTGCATCAGAAGATGAAGTTTTGGTTACTCCAGTAGGTATGTGTGTTACTTCTACAGTTGCAGACCCAACATTCGATTGCCCTCTTAGAGCTGAAGTTGTGTCATTAGCTGCAAAGATATTTGCACTAAAAAGTGATAATAATAAGAAACCTGAGAAAAGGTACTTAGTTTGATTAAACATGGATTTATCCCCATAAAGTTGTTATGGAATTCATTATCTACTTTTGAATAAAATAAAACAAGAAATATATCTCAATTAATAGCATAAATTTGCTAAATTGAGATCGTTAAATCTTCGATGTATGGTTTTAAAGCTTTTGGCAAGGTAATTGAGTTTGTTCCATCATATCTATTCTCTAATATAGCTATTAATGTTCTCCCTACAGCCAGCGCAGAGCCATTAATGGTGTGAGCAAAGTTCTTACCATTCTCTCCTTTAACCTTTATATTTGCCCTTCTAGCTTGAAAATCACTAAAATTAGAACAGGATGATATTTCTCTATATTTATTTTGGCTTGGCATCCAAACTTCAATATCAAAAGTTTTGCATGATGAAAAGCCAATATCGCCAGTACATAACTCTATGACTTGATACGGCAGCTCTAGTAGTTGCAATATTTCTTCGGCGTTACCAAGCAACCCATCAAGTGCATTCATTGAGTCATCGTCATGAGTTATCTGTACTAATTCAATTTTTTCAAATTGATGCTGTCTAATAAGACCCTTTGTATCTCTTCCATAACTTCCAGCCTCAGATCTAAAGCATGGGGTATGAGAGGTAAGTTTTAATGGTAATTTACCAATCTCAGTTAAAGTATCTCTGTGTACATTAGTTAAAGGTACTTCTGCAGTAGGTATAAGATAAAGATTCTCGGTTGTTTTGAATAAGTCTTCTTCAAACTTAGGTAATTGCCCAGTCCCCGTTAGAGACTCTTTGTTAGCCATAAAAGGAACATAATACTCTTCGTATCCATTTTTTATAGCTGTATCAAGCATTAAGCTTATTAGAGCTCTTTGTAATTTAGCCACATCGCCTTTTAAAACTGCGAACCTAGATCCTGCAAGTTTTGCAGCAAGATCGGTATCAATTTTTGATGTAATGTCTAAATGATCAACTGTGTTAGAAGAAAGAATATTACCATGTTTTCTGACAACAACATTGTCATCTTCGTTTTTACCAACCGGTGTTGATTCATGAGGAATATTTGGTATATCTAACAAATAGATATGCATCTTTTCTAGTATATCCTGTAATAAAGAATCCTTTAATTTAAGCGTATTATTGATTTGATCAATCTTATCTTTAAGTTCATCTGTATCTTTTCCCTCAGATTTAAGTTTGCCAAATTCATTTGAAAAGTTTTTTCTATCAGACTGTAATGACTCAACTTCAACTTGAAGAACTTTTCTTTCACTCTCAAGCTCAATAAAAATAGTTTTGTTAAGCTCATAACCTCTAGAAGCTAATGCTGATGCTACGGCATCGATGTCATCTCTTAAATTTTTAATGTTTATCATTTATCTAGAAATAAGTGTTCCAATATAGGTTGCAAATATGCATAAAAATATAGACGTGATTATATATGATGTTGCTATTAATGTATTTGTATTGATTAGTTGGATTGTATGATGCGTAAATGCAGACATGGTTGTAAAAGATCCAAGAAATCCAATTACAAAAAAGTAATAAGATGAATCTTTTATTGGCATTGAGTTACCTAGATACATTCCAATTAATAAACAACCTACAATATTAATACATAAGGTTCCCAGCGGAGCCATTGTCGGCATTATTTTAATTAAGAGTTCATTCAAACTATATCTTGATATTGCCCCAATTGACCCACCCAAACCTATCATTAAAAGATTCATACTATTTAATAGCCTCAAAATTAATAATATTATTAATGCCTAAATTATCTTTAAATTTAATTACAAAGGCTTCGTCACTTAATAATTCTATATAAACATCATCTGTTGAACCGCTCAGATAAACAGCATTTTCGGTAAAAGAGGAAATATCTTCTAGACTTATGCCACTTAGTAAAAAATTAATTGTTCTTGCATTTATATCTTCTAAAAGAATAGTTTTCGTCTCATCAAAATCATAATCATAAACCTCAACTATATCTTGTTTAATTTTATACCTTTCTTTGAAAGGAGAGTTTACGTTTATAGTTATGACATCATTTATTCTAGTGACATTGCCAGCAGAATTATCAACCTTATTTGTCTTGGGGTTGATAGACTTTTGTATAAAATTTAAATCATCTTGAATTAAAGCATTAAGGTTATCTACCAAATCAAGCGCACTAAGATTAATGCAAGTTATTAATAGTAATGATGATGTGATCTTTGTCATCAATCCCTTTTAGGAACTAAAACTTCTCTTGAACCATTAGAACTCATTTCAGATACAAGTCCTGCTTCTTCCATAGTCTCTATAAGGCGAGCTGCTCTGTTATAACCTATCCTGAGTTTTCTTTGTACAGCTGAAATGGAGGCTCTTCGGGACTCAAGAACAAAGCTTACAGCCTCATCATATAAATCATCTGCATCTTCAGATGAAGCAGTCTCTGATCCTGACCAACCAGGAATAGGTCCAGTCTCTTGAGCTGAATTAACTATATCTTCAAGGTAATCTGGTTCAGCTCTAGATTTCCAATCGTTGACAACTCTATGAACCTCATCATCACCAACAAAAGCACCATGAACACGAATTGGAACACCAACCCCGGGTGGAAGATAAAGCATATCTCCATAACCAAGCAATTGCTCTGCCCCGCCTTGATCAAGAATTGTTCTTGAGTCAATTTTTGTAGAAACTTGAAAACCAATTCTTGTTGGGATATTCGCCTTGATTAAACCAGTAATAACATCTACAGAAGGTCTTTGTGTTGCTAAAATAAGGTGGATACCAGCTGCTCTAGCTTTTTGCGCAATCCTAGCAATAAGGTGTTCAACTTTTTTGCCAACGAGCATCATCATGTCAGCAAATTCATCCACAACAACTACTATCGATGGAAGAGTTTCAAGATACTCTTCATCCTCAGGACGCAGTGGATTGATAATTTGTTTGCCATTAGCTGCTGCATCTTCAATCTTTTTATTAAACCCTGCTAGATTTCTAACACCCATCATCGACATCAACTTATATCTTCTGTCCATTTCTACTACACACCACCTAAGGCCATTGGAAGCATCTGTCATATCTGTTATCACTGGAGTAAGTAAATGTGGGATACCATCATAAACAGATAGCTCAAGCATTTTTGGATCAATAAGAATTAAACGAACATCTTTTGGATCAGATTTAAATAACAAGCTCAATAACATGGCATTAACACCAACTGATTTACCTGATCCTGTAGTACCTGCAACAAGAAGATGTGGCATTTTAGCAAGATCAACAACAACAGGGTTTCCAGAAATATCATGACCTAAAGCTAATGTGAGGTTTGATGGAGAGCTTTTGAATGCTTGTGAGGAAAGAATTTCTGTCAGTCTTACCATTTTTCTATTGGTATTAGGGATCTCTATTCCTACATAAGATTTACCTTCAATAACTTCTACGACCCTAACACTACTAACCGACAAGGACCTTGCAATGTCCTGAGCAATCCCTGTAATTTTACTCGCCTTGGTTCCAGGCGCAGGTTGAATTTCAAATCTTGTAACTACAGGACCTGGAAGAACTGACTCTACACTTGCTTCTATACCAAATTCTTCAAGCTTAGTTTCAAGTAAATCTGCTATTTGGCTTAGCTCTGCTTCAGTTAAAGATGAGCCATCGTCCAATGCCCTATCCAGCAATTCAGTGCTGGGCATGACTGCCTTAGATTCTGATTCTTTTACTGAAACATTGTCTATTTCTTTTAATTTAGTTTCAGTTGTATTAGGTAGATCAGGTTGCTTTACTTCAGATGAAATAACTTTGGATGAAAAATCTGGACTTTTTTCAGATTTCTTAGGTTTTAAAATAGTTTTTGTTTTTTCAATTTGTTTCTCTGCTCTTTTTTCAGCAAGAGAGTTTTTCTTTTCTTTTATATTTACCATCAAATTATTAATGATATTTACAAGTCTAGAAAATAAGAGCCCAGTATGAACCTTTATAAAATTAGCAATAGCAAAAATAGATGACCCTAATATATCTATGATTTTGAGCCATGAAAAATTAAAAGAAAGCGACGAAGCTGGAATTATAAAAATTACTAAGAATATTAAACTACCAATATAACCTAGAGCATTGGATAGATTAATAAAGGTAGATTTACCAAGATATCCACCAGCATTATCAGAAAAGTAATACTCTGTTATTGAACAAAAACTTACAAGTAAAATTATGGAGCTTATTAATCTAACTGCTATTTTAATTCGAGAGTTATATGGGTCTTTAAAAAAAAGAATCTGCAAAGCCCAGACAGAACCAATTAGTAAAACTAAATATGCCCCTATGCCAATAAGTGTAAATAAGAAATCTGATATTTTTGCACCCAAAGGACCGCCAAGATTCTCTATTGTAGGGTTTGAATTAATATTAAAAGAACCTGAATCTCCTGGATTATAAGAGATCAATGCAATAAATATGTATAGTGAAAAAGCTATTAAAAAGAAGCTAAAAAAATTTAGTAGAGTATTTTTTACATATATAGGAATCATAGTTATTTTTTATTTAAATTTTAGTTTAATCAAATACATATTAAGCAATATTCAATTATAATCTACACCATGTCTAATAATCATAATAAATTAATAATTCTTGGTTCTGGTCCTGCCGGATATTCTGCTAGTATTTATGCAGCTCGTGCTGGCTTAAACCCGATTATCATTGCTGGCTCACAAGAAGGCGGTCAATTAACAACAACAACAGATGTTGAAAACTGGCCGGGTGATAGTGATGGTCTTCAAGGACCTGAATTAATGAATCGAATGAAGAAGCATTCGCAACAGTTTGATGTAGAGATTATAAATGATCATATTAATGAAGTTGACCTGTCATCAAAACCCTTTGTACTTACAGGTACCAACTCTTACACATGCGATTCATTAATTATTTCTACAGGAGCAAGTGCAATGTATCTTGGACTCCCTTCGGAAAAAGAATTCTTAGGTAAAGGTGTTTCTGCTTGCGCTACCTGCGATGGATTTTTCTATAAAGATCAAGAGGTTGTTGTTGTCGGTGGAGGTAATACAGCAGTAGAAGAAGCTTTGTATTTATCTAGAATTTGCTCAAAAGTTCATTTAGTGCACAGAAGAGATGAGTTAAGAGCTGAAAAAATTCTTCAAGACAGACTATTTGAACAACAAAAAAATGGAAAAGTTAATATCCTATGGAGTTCATCACTGAAAGAAGTTTTGGGAGACAAGATGGGAGTGAATGGTGTCATGCTAGATCAAGATGGCTCTGAATTACATCTTCCTGTTATGGGTGTATTTATTGCTATAGGTCACAAACCAAATACCGAAATATTTATTGATCAACTTGATATGGATCATGGATACATTCAAATTAAATCAGGTACAAATGGCTCTGCTACTGCAACATCTGTGGATGGTGTGTTTGCTGCTGGCGATGTATCTGATCAAATATACAGACAAGCTGTTACATCTGCTGGTTTTGGTTGCATGGCAGCACTTGACGCAGAAAAATTTCTATCGGAGTAAGGAATGAAATATAAGGCTTATCTCATTGAGCAAACAGACGATCAATTTAATGGGTCAGTGAAAGAGCTAGATAAGCCGGCAATAGAAGCAGGCCATTTAATAATAAGTGTTCATTACTCATCATTAAATTACAAGGATGCTTTAGCCTCCACCGGGGTTAAAGGTGTTGCAAAGGCCTACCCTTTTGTTCCAGGAATAGATGTCGTTGGAACTGTCTTGGAATCCGCAGATGAAAGATTTTCAGAAGGTGATAATGTAGTTGCCACTGGCTATAAAATTGGAATGGCAGTTCATGGAGGTTTTGGTGAAATTGTTCATTTACCTGCTGACTGGGTTCTTCATCTCCCTGAAAATATGGAAATGTTTGATGCTATGAGTATTGGAACAGCTGGTATAACAGCTGCAGCCTGTGTTAAAAAAATTATTGATTCTGGGGTATCAAATGATTTACCAGTTTTGGTTTCTGGGGCTACTGGTGGAGTTGGCTCTGTCGCAGTTAATATATTATCCAAGCTTGGTTATGAAGTACACGCTATAACTGGCAAGACAGATGAGGATAAAACATTACTAAATATGGGAGCAACAGAAATTATTCAAAGATCTGACTATATGGCAGAACCAGCAAGAGCTCTTGATAAGGCAATATATTCTGGAGCAGTAGATACTGTTGGTGGTGATATGCTTGCAAAGATGATTTCTATGATTTCAAATGAGGGTGCAATTTCATGTTGTGGAAATGTCGGAGGTATGAAGTTCACATCTTCTGTTTTTCCTTTTATATTACGCGGAGTTTCTTTGATAGGTATTGACTCTGCTGAATCCCCAATCGAACTAAAGAAAGAATTATGGAGACTTTTGTCCTCAGAATGGCAACTTGATCTTAAATCACAAACTAAAGAAATAAATCTCGATACTATTGGAGAGGAAGTTAATAAAATTCTCCAAGGTCAACAAGTAGGAAGAATAGTCATTAAACACGGAGCTTAAAATGAATAAAGATGAATTTGAAAAATATTACGAATCTGCAGAAGCAAACGAAGATAGTAAGTCAGATACAAGAGTCATACTCTTCTTAGTAACTGTAGTCGTAGTAGCTATGACCTATTGGGTTGCTGTCCAGTAAATATTACTTAGGACCCATTCGCATTGCAGAATCTAGCCTAATAGTCTCACCATTTAAATAAGTATTGCTAATAATGTGCTCAGCTAATTGAGCATATTCATCAACATGTCCAAACCTATGAGGAAACTGTGTAGCTTCAAGCAAGGTCTCTTTATTTTCATCTTTTGCTAGCTGCATTAAAGGAGTATCGAATATTCCAGGTGCAATAGTACAAACTCTGATGTTATGACGAGCTAGGTCTCTTGCAGCTGTTAATGTCAGTCCAATCACACCAGCCTTTGAGGCACTATAAGCGGCTTGACCAATTTGGCCCTCATAACCTGCTATAGATGCAGTATTTATAATGACACCCCTTTCGCCTTTTGCATCAGGTTCATTTTTATCTATTAACTCAGCGCCTAATCTCATTACGTTAAATGTACCAACAAGATTTAAATCAATAATAAATTTAAAAATATCTAAAGGGTGTGGTCCCTTACGACCTAATATTCTCGCACCATAACCAGTTCCAGCACAGTTGATAACAAAATTAAGTTTGCCAAAAGTTTCTTTAATACCATCGATAGCATTTTGAACAGATTCTTCTTCCATAACATTGGTATTAAAATAAGAAACATTATCGGCACCTAATAAATCAACAACTTCTTTAGCTTTGTCATCATTGATATCAAGTATTGCTACTTTTGCTCCTTTTGAAACTAAATATTCAACAGTTCCTCTTCCTAAGCCAGAAGCTCCACCAGTTACAAGTGCTACATTATTTTTTAAATCCATCAGATTACCCCTTTAATTTGTAGATTCATTATATCTTCAAATTACATTTCATAAAACTATTTCAGATTGGCACGCTAATTGCATTAGGTATTAGTGAATATCAATTATTTTTTTATAAAAGGAGTAAAAAATGAAAAAATTATTATTATTGGTGAGTTTGGTATCTCTTCCTACGTTTGCATCAGTTAGTGCAAATGTAAGTTTTGCCTCTGATTATATTTGGAGAGGCATGACACAAACCGATGGTCCAGCTATGTCAGGTGGTTTTGACTATGCAGCAGAAAATGGATTTTATGCCGGTATTTGGGGTTCGAATGTGAACTTTAATGATGGTGCTGGAAGTGAATTAGATTACTACTTTGGTTATGGTTTTGAGGTTGGAGGAGTTGGAGTTGATTTAGGTTACGTAGCATTTGACTATCCTGAAAATAATACTGGTTTAGATTTTGAAGAAGTTGTTATTGGATTATCAATGGGTGACTTTGGTCTTACATTTGCTTTAGGTCAAGATTCAGCGCCAGATTATACTGAAATCTCATATGCTTTAGGTGACTTTGGATTCTCATATGGTGAATATGATGATTATGGTGATAACTTTGGTATTTCTTATGGCTTCTCATGCGGTTCATATGATTGCGGTCTAGCTTACTCAGATTTTTCTGATGGAGGATACGGTGCAGATGAAGACGCATTTGTATTTTCAATCTCAGCAAGTCTTTAATTTCTAAATAATCCCCTATTATGAAATTAATAACATCAATCATTAAGCCTTTTAAACTTCAAGAAGTTAGAGAGGCTTTAGTTGCAGCTGGAATTGAAGGTCTGACAATAACTGAAGTAAAAGGTTATGGAAGACAAAAAGGACATACAGAAATGTACAGAGGATCTGAATATTCTGTCGATACATTACCAAAAATTAAACTAGAAATTCTTGTCGATGATGAGAAGGTTGAGCTTGTTAAAGAGACTATCGTAACAACAGCTCAAACTGGAAAAATTGGTGATGGAAAATTATTTATAACAACTGTCGATGAAGTCGTCAGAATCAGAACCGGTGAGACTGGTTCTGAAGCAGTATAAGGAGTAAAAAATGGAAATTGCATTTGCATTAGATACATTTTATGCCGTAATGGCAGGAGCTTTAGTTATGTTTATGGCGGCTGGTTTTACCATGCTTGAAGCAGGCTTAGTTCAAAAGAAAGATGTATCAGAAATCGTAACAAAAAATATAGGGTTATATTCTATAGCTTGTATTATGTACCTAGTTTGTGGATTTATGGTTATGTACCCTGGTGATGCAACTATTATAAGTGGTGTTTTACCAGAATTTAGCTTAGCTTCACTTGGTTTATCTACAAGCCTAGCTAATGAAGATATTGGGATTCCATATGGAATGGCATATTCACAACAGGCGGACTTCTTCTTTCAAGTTGTTTTTGTTGCCACAGCTATGTCTATAGTATCAGGAGCCGTTGCTGGAAGAATGAAATTAATTCCATTCTTCTTGTTTGCAGTTGTTCTGACTGGAGTCATTTACCCAATTCAAGGATATTGGAACTGGGGAGAAGGATTCCTAAATCAAATGGGTTATTCGGATTATGCTGGATCAGGCACTGTTCACCTTTGTGGAGCAGCAGCGGCATTAGCAGTAGCTCTTGTTCTTGGAGCAAGGAATGGTAAATACGCAGCCGATGGTTCATCTTTACCAATGCCTGGCTCGAATATACCAATGGCAGCATTGGGTGTATGGATACTATGGTTAGGTTGGTTTGGATTCAATGGTGGTTCTGAATTAGCCATAGCTAGTGAAGGAAGTGCTATAGCTGTTAGTCAAGTATTCTTAAATACAAATATGGCAGCTTGTGGTGGAGTTGTTGCAGCTATTCTTCTAAGTTTGATATTAACTGGAAAAATGGACGTAACAATGGCAATGAATGGAGCAATTGCTGGTCTTGTTTCTATAACGGCAAATCCGTTAGATCCATCTGCAGGTCAAGCAGTTCTTATAGGAGCATCTGGAGGTGCTTTAGTTTATTTCTCTATCTTATTTTTTGATAAAAGATTAAAAATAGATGACCCTGTTGGGGCTATATCTGCTCACGGAATAGTAGGAATATTGGGTGTAATGGTTGTACCGTTTACGAATGATGCATCATTCGTAATTCAGTTCATTGGAGTTTTATCGATTGCTGGTTTTACCTTTATTACTAGCTTGATAACTATATTAGTTATAAATAAATTCCTGCCAATCAGAGCCTCTGATGAAGAACAATACGAAGGTTTAGATAAGTCTGAAATTGGAGTTGAAGCCTATCCAGAGTTCTAGCTTTTACATGTAAATAAGGCCCCCCCTAATTACCTTATTTATGTCCCCTAAAGGAGTTGTTACCCAAAATAGCAACTCCTTTTCTTTTGCACTGTATTTAAACTATCCACATTTCATAAAATGGCATATAAATTGCATGCTAATACAATAGATAATATATTTTTTTGGGAGATATTATGTTGAAAAAACTTTTTCTATTGAATGTAGGTTTATTTTTTATTCCTTCGATTTATGCAGCTGAACTAAATAGTGGCGACACTTCATGGATATTAACCTCAACAGCCTTAGTCTTATTTATGACTTTACCGGGCTTAGCTTTATTTTATGGCGGTTTGGTTAGATCAAAAAACGTGTTATCGGTATTAATGCAATGCTTTGCAATAGCATGCCTGATTTCAGTATGCTGGGTTGTTTATGGCTATAGTCTTGCTTTCAAAGGGGATGGTCTTTTTATTGGTAATTTAAGTGCGGTTTTTCTTAATGGTGTTGGTAGAGACTCTCTTGTTGGAGGCGTTCCTGAGACTGTTTTTATTACATTTCAAATGACATTCGCAATAATAACACCAGCCCTAGTTGTGGGCGCCTTTGCTGAAAGAATGAAATTTGGTGCAATGTGTTTATTTTCTGTTGTTTGGTTTACTTTAGTCTATCTACCAGCCTGCCATATGGTTTGGGGTGGCGGATATCTTGCAAATCTAGGTGTAATCGATTTTGCTGGTGGGCTTGTTGTTCATGCAACCTGCGGGGTCGGAGCTTTAGTGATTGCGCTATACCTAGGGCAAAGAAATGGATTTATGAAAACTCCTATGCCCCCTCATAATCGAACCATGGTCATGATAGGTGCTTCGATGTTATGGGTTGGATGGTTTGGATTTAATGGAGGTAGTGCATTAGCTGCTGATGGATCAGCAGGAATGGCAATGCTTGTAACTCATATTAGTGCAGCGGTGGGTGCCCTTTCTTGGATGGCTATTGAGTGGCTAAAATCTGGAAAAGCTACAATCATTGGAATAGCTACTGGAATGGTTGCTGGTTTAGCAACGATTACACCAGCATCTGGAACAGTAGGACCAGCTGGAGCTATATTGATTGGTCTATTAGCTGGAGTTATTTGCTTTTATGCAACTCAGGCTGTTAAGTCATATTTTAAAATTGATGATTCTCTTGATGTGTTTCCAGTTCATGGTGTTGGTGGAATGCTTGGAATAATAATGCTATGTTTTGTTGGTAGTCCAGATGGATTTTTAGGATCTGGTTCAGCGGGCATATCTGATTCTGGAGTTCTTGATCAACTCATAATTCAAATTAAAGGAATAATAATAATATGCACTTGGACTGCTATAGCTACACTATTGACTTTGAAAGTAATTTCATTTGTAACCGATATTAGGGTTTCTTCAGAAGATGAAGAAATAGGCTTAGATATGAGTGAACACAATGAACAAGGCTACAATTTATAATTAGAATTACTATATTGCCTTAACAAGAAAGGTTGCATTCCTTCTTCAACCAATTGCAGCCTTTCTTTTAAATAAGACATAGCATTTTCTATTTCTTCTTCTGAGAAATGAGGATCGTTTAAAGGAAATCCCTGAATAACACACGCTGCTTCATTTGTTGCATGGCATTTATATAAATTATTGATTTTAGATGTTAGTAGTTTAGCTGATGCCTCATAGCAATCTTCTTCAAAATTTAAAACTTTGCCTATTGATAAATGTACATTCCCTTTATGGCCAGTAATTCCATCTGAAATGCTCTGCAAGTCTTCCCTTGGCTCTTTCTTGTATTCACTATTAATCGATGTGAGATAAATTTCTTTTGCTTTAAGCAAATCATTTGGATCTTTTTCATAGGATATGGAAATTGGGACTACGGACAAGTTATTAAGGAAATCATTAATTTTTGTCTTGCGCCCACATAAGTGAATCATTTTTAAAACAGATGGGTCTGTAAAATCAACTCCATCCTTTGATCTGCCTTGTTTTTGTGCAATCCAAATAGATTCATTTTTTTCTGTTAATGACATAGATATAAATTCTGAAGCTAAAAATAAGCTTTTATATATATCCTTTTTTGATTTATCGCTACGGTCAATAATAAAGCTCCTGTTAAGTCTCATAAGATCTGATGCCCATTCTTCATTTAGCAAATTATTACCAACAGCATTATTAGTGGTATTAAAACCATTCTTACGTAACGTTAAATTTAAAAGAGCAGAATCAAGAGTAATATCTCTGTGATTAGATATGAATAGGTATGACTTATCTTTATCAAGATTTTCTATGCCCGAAACCGTGAAATTATTTATTGAGTTATCAACAATATTAGTTACTATGCCTTCAAAAATATCCTGATACTCTTTAATTGATTGTATATTTCTTACTTTCATCCATAGCATTAATGAGATTAAGCCTCTAGAAAAAGGTAATTTTTTTATTAACGGATACGTATTAGTATCGAGAATGGTGTCTATGATATTTCTATCGAAGGATAATTTCTTTAATGTGTTATTAACTTCGTGGTCTTGATAGGGCCTTATGGAATCAAATTTATTCAAAGCAATATTTAATGTAATTTTTAGATTATTTATTTTACATCAATAATGTATACAATATCTCTTCATGAAAGCTTATCTAAATTATTCTGGTTTAGCCATCCTGGCGCATAGAGGCGGATCAATTGAGTCATATGAAAATACCTTGGCTTCTTTTGAGTATGCTCAATCTCTTGGTTGTAAGTTTATAGAAACAGACGTTCAGGTTTCATCGGATGGGATTCCTTATATATTCCATGATGAGTCCTTAAAAAGAATTACAGGTAAAGATGAAATTTTTAGTTCTCTGACATCACACCAAATTGATGAATTAAGAATATTCGATGATCATGCAATACCAACACTTGATCAAACTTTAAAAGCCTTCCCTAACCTGTTGTTTCAAATTGATCTTAAGACCGATATGGTGGCAATCCCTGCGCTTGAGGTTATTAAAGCTAATAATGCAGAAAGTAGAGTTTGTATTGCTAGCTTTAGCAGCAAAAGACTCAAGCAAGTGCAGGATAATTATCCAGAAATGTGTCTTTCAATGGGCCCAAAAGAGGTGGCTAAATTGTTATTAGCAAGCTTTGGTCTTTATAGAGGTAATATTCCTGGGGATTGTCTTCAGGTGCCTATGTATTCACATGGAATAAAGGTTGTAACAAAAAGATTTATAAAATATGCACAAAGCAGAAATCTTAAAATAATGGTGTGGACTATTAACGATGAGAAAACATTAAAGAAATTAATCAATTTGAATGTTGATGGCATTATTACAGACAAGCCAAAGTTTCTTCACCAACTTCTTAAAGACTAATTTTTAATAAAATATTTGAGCAATAATTTTTTTGCAATTACGTACATAGGAATAATAAAACAAGTTGTAATTATTAACTCTATGGGAGTTGATAAATCCATTAAACTTCTTATAAATGGTGCAATAACAAACCCAGTAAAAGCACCTAAAATACTATAAAAAATAATTGATTCTTTGCTAAATAATTTCATGCGCTAATTATAGTAGACAATCTAGACAATGTTATCGATACAAGTCATCTTCTTCATTAACTATTAAATTAAATGCGTCATTTTTTGAATATTTATCTCTATTGAAGCCTTTTATAATGATAACTGGTTGTCCATCATTGCCCTGCCCCATTAAAATTCCAGCGGCAGCAGATAACTCATCAGCAATGGCTATTTCAGTACTTTTTAAAGAATTGCCATATATATCAAGCTCTCCTTTAAGATCAATAAGGCTTGGTATATTAGAGCTAGCAAGAGCAAAGTTAGTGACGCCAGATCTGTAAGGTCTTGTCATTGAATCAGAAATAATCACTGATATAGATTGATTTGATTCACGAGATATACTTTCCTGCAGATTGATGGCGCTTGCTGATGGGTTNTCTGGAAGAAGTAGNACTATATTATTATCTTGCTCAATATTAGATCTATCTAAGCCAGCATTTATATTAATAAAACCAAGCCTATGCTCGACAATGATGACATTTTTTTCTGTGCTTAGAATCTTTGATGATTCATCTAGGATTATCTGCATGAAACCAGGCTCTCTATTTAATTTCTTTGCAAGCTCCTCTGCATCTCTGCCGGCAATAACTTCATCAATATTTTTATACCTACCTATTTTCTGATTTGGAGACAATTTTTTGAGCAATAACAATAACGTCCCCATCTTCAAGAACAACACTATTTAATTTCAAAGATTTAAGTATCAGTGATGGCAAATCATCATTTGGTTGAACTAACGGAAAGTCTTTTAATGCTATTAACTTTAAATAATCCATAGTTTCAAGTTCTGTGAATTTGTGTAATTACAATAACATATATACAAACAATATAAATCCTAATGTATACTGCAAAAATATGACAATATTAGATCAAAAACTACTAGACATTCTTATATGCCCTGTTTCCAAGAGCCCTCTTGAGTATGACAAAGAAGCCAATGAATTGGTTTCTATAGAAGCTGGATTAGCTTATCCGATAAAGGATGGGATACCAGTAATGCTTCCTGAAGAAGCTCGTAAATTTTAGATAGCGCCCGTAGCTCAGCTGGATAGAGTACTTGGCTACGAACCAAGGGGTCGGGAGTTCGAATCTCTCCGGGCGCGCCATTAAATTACTTGAGAATATC
>JGI20153J14295_10001800_pt1 | contig 16152 bp, 9 predicted proteins | sample COG_03_FD_14295 | JGI IMG/M metagenome (IMG submission 14295) | reverse complement strand
TTTTTTTTTTTTCTCCATCAAAAGTGATAGAGGCAATCTGCATTAAAGTCAATTCCGTAAGCAATCGCTGATTCTTGCTGGTTCGGTATTTTAAATCACAGTCATTGGCTTTGTCAATGGCTTGCATTAAAAAGGGAATGGAGGCTTTGACTGCTTGCTGTAAATATTTCTTTTTGGCATTGTCACCAACTTCCAATAACGCAATGGTAGCCTTGTCTTTGGCAACTAAGAGGTCTCTAAAATGACTCGCCAATCCGTTGATGAAATGATGGCCTTCAAATCCCTTTCCTAATATGGTGTTGAATGCATTTAAAACATCGGGAATTTTATTGTCTAGCAATAAATCTGTCATCGAAAAGTAGGTATCGTAATCCAATACATTTAAGTTTTCGGTAACCGCTTCTCGCGTTAAGTTTTTACCAGAAAAACTAACCACTCTGTCAAAAATGGACAAGGCATCTCGCATAGCACCATCTGCCTTTTGAGCGATGATGTGTAATGCATCATCTTCAGCAGTTATTTGTTCTTTTTCGCAAATTACTTTTAAGTAATTTTTTGCGTCTAAAACTCCAATTCTTTTGAAATCAAAAATTTGACATCGCGATAAAATCGTAGGTATTATTTTATGTTTTTCCGTAGTTGCTAAAATAAAAATAGCGTGTGCAGGGGGTTCTTCCAACGTCTTTAAAAAGGCATTAAAAGCAGATTGAGAAAGCATGTGTACCTCATCAATAATATATACTTTATATTTTCCAGTTTGCGGAGGAATCCGAACCTGATCAGTTAAACTTCGAATATCGTCTACAGAGTTGTTAGAAGCGGCATCCAACTCGAAAATATTGAATGCAAAATCTTCATCTGTTACAGTTGCTAGTCCTTGTTCATTGATCTTTTTGGCTAAGATTCTTGCACAGGATGTTTTTCCAACACCTCTAGGACCTGTAAATAATAAAGCCTGTGCTAGATGGTCATTTTTTATAGCGTTTTCTAACGTATTGGTAATGGCTTGCTGCCCAACAACATCCTCAAAAATTTGAGGACGGTATTTACGCGCAGAAACTATAAAATGCTCCATGTATATTGATTATCTTTGTCAAACAAATGTAAGTATCTACTTCTTTTTTTACAAGAATCATTTTAAACAAAATGCTAAAGTTGTAAACAATTATACGAAAAGGTACTAGTAATTNTGTTTCCTAAATGGTCATTTTTAAGTCACCTTATTTAGTGTGAAGTATTTACAATAATTTTTAATTCAGTTCGTATGAAATTTTTACAAACAAGTAGTATCATAAGTTTATCAATCCTTTTAATGGCCTGTTATCGTTTTACAGACTCCAAAGAAGTTGCAGTGAAACAATACCAACCAAATGCAAGTACCGAAGTCGCCTATTTTGCAAGCGGTTGTTTTTGGTGTGTAGAAGCCGTTTTTGAAAGTGTAAAAGGAGTAGAGGAAGCTGTTTCTGGCTACGCAGGTGGTTTTACAGACAATCCTAACTACGAATCTATTGGTACTGGAAAAACAGGACATGCCGAAGCGGTAGCCGTGTATTACAATCCAGCTGAAGTATCTTTTGAAACTTTGGTCACCGTTTTCTTTGGCTCTCATGATCCTACGACCGTAAATGGACAAAAACCAGATTATGGACCTCAATACCGATCCATCGCTTTTTATAAAAACCCTGCTCAGAAAAAAATAATTGATACCGCAATTACTAGACTCAGTAAAACCTATTCAAAGAAAATTGCCACAGAGGTTACTTTGTTTACCAAGTTTTACAAAGCCGAGGACTATCACCAAGATTTCGAAAGAAGAAATCCAAACCAAGCTTATGTGAAAGCCGTTTCAATACCTAGGTTGAATCGTTTTAAAAGTAGATTTCCGGAGTTGTTAAAGGAAGAAAAGAAGTAGATGAAATATAAACCAAAAAAAAAGCGCTCATTAAGAGCGCTTTTTTTTTTGGTTTATGCATTGTAAATATCATCGTATAAGGCTTTGTATATTTTTAGGATCACGACACGTTTCATTTTCATGGTTGGGGTTAAATGGCCACCGTCTATGGACCATTCATCATTTGTAAGCCTAAATACTTTAATTTTTTCCCAGTTACCAAAGTTCTCATTACAGGTGTCTACTTCTTCTTGTATTCGCGCTATCACCTCTTTAGAAGCAATGATTTCATCATTGGAAGTCCCGATATTCAGTTGTTTACGCTGTATCCAATCTTTGATAAATTCGAAGTTTGGTTGTATGATGGCAGCCGGCATCTTTTGTCCTTCACCAATAACCATTACTTGCTCTATAAAACGAGATTGTTTTAGATCGCCCTCTAATAATGGGGGCACCACATATTTTCCACCGGAAGTCTTAAACATTTCCTTGGTTCTTCCCGTAATTCTTAAGAAACCATCAGCATCCAATTCTCCTTTATCTCCCGTATGAAAATAACCATCTTTAATTACTTCAGCGGTTTTTTCTGGATCTTTATAATAGCCCATCATTACATTCGGACCTTTTACCAAAATTTCTCCAGTTTCTGCAATTTTTAAGGTAATGTCATCGATAATTTTACCAACAGTTCCAATTCTAAAACCTCCATCATCCATAGAGCTTACGGTGATTACTGGAGAAGTCTCCGTCAATCCATACCCTTCCATGATTGGCATGCCTGCTGCAGTAAAAACTCTTGTCAATCGATGTTGTAAAGCAGAAGCTCCTGAAACCATTAATTTTAATTCTCCTCCTAACGCAGCTTGCCATTTAGAGAAGATTAATTTTTTAGCCAATCCTAATTTTTTTTCATACCACCAACCATTGGCACCATAAGGCTCGTATTTTAATCCTAAATCTACTGCCCAAAAGAACAAGCGTTTTTTAATTCCATTTAAATCAGCACCTTTCGCAATAATCTTATCGTATATTTTTTCATACAAACGAGGTACTGCCGTCATTACATGAGGCTTAATCTCTTGCGCATTTTCACTCAATTTTTCAATCGATTCTGCAAAATGAATATGCACACCACAGTATTGGTATAGATACAAAATCATTCGCTCAAAAATATGACACACGGGTAAAAAACTCAGTGCTTTGTCTTCTCCATAACTTAAAGGAACTCTTTTTTCACTTGCCAATACATTCGTTACAATGTTATTGTGACTTAGCATTACACCTTTGGGTCTTCCTGTCGTTCCCGAAGTATAGATTAAGGTTGCTAAATCTTCGGGCTGTACGTTGTTTTTTCGCTCTTCTACTGTATTTTGATTTTCAGAATCCTTTCCTAAAGTAAGTACTTCTTTCCAGCTTTTTTCACCCTCAATTGCATCAAAGGTAAAAACGTCTTTTAATTTGGTATTGTTTTTAATTTTATTAATTTTATCCAATACCATTTGATCGGAAACAAAAACATAGGTGGCTTCTGAGTGATTTAAGACATATTCGTAGTCATGCTCAGAAATGGTGGGATAAATAGGAACATTTTGTGCACCCACTTGTAAGATTCCGATATCACAGATATTCCATTCAGTTCGGTTGTTCGAAGAAATAATCGCGACTTTATCGTTGGGTTGTACCCCCAATCTTAGCAAACCTCGACTAATTGTATTGGCTTGATTTATATATTCTTGTGTGGAGATAGACTCCCATTTTCCATTGTATCTTGTGGTAAATGCTTGGGGTAAATTGTATTTTTCTAATTGGTGGTAAGGAAAATCAAATATTCGCGTAATTGTAGTGGACATACTTTTTTAGTTTGGGTATGGCAAATTAGGTAATTTCTCTTGATTTTGCAAATGAATAATATAGTGCTAAAATATTATGAATTATATATTTTTTGATGCAAATAATTGTATTTTTCTTTAATTATTTTCCGTTTCATTTTCATGGTGGGTGTAAGGTGTCCTGCTTCAATAGACCATTCATCTGGTGTCAATTCGAACCGTTTAATTTGTTCCCATTTTCCAAATTTTTGATTGTGAAAATCAATTTCCTTTTGAATTCGATTGATAAATCGCTCATGAGTGAGTATGCTTGCTGGATTAAGTTTTTTGCGTGTCGCCCAATCTTTTGCAAATTCAAAATTTACTTGAATTAAAGCAGCAGGCATCTTTTCAGATTCTCCAATAATCATTATTTGTTCTATAAAACGAGATTGTTTCAATGCACTTTCCAATACAGCCGGTGCAATATACTTGCCTCCAGAAGTTTTAAACATTTCTTTTTTCCGATCAGTAATTTTTAGAAAACCATCTGCATCAATTTCACCAATATCTCCTGTGTGTAAGTACCCGTTAATAATGGTATTCTGGGTCATTTCTTCGTTTTTGTAATAACCCATCATTACAGAAGATCCTTTCATTAATATTTCACCATCTGAAGCAATTTTTACAGTAAGCCCTGTCAGTGGTTTCCCAACAGTTCCAATCTTTAATCCCTCATTTCTAAGATCGTTTAAGGTAATTGCTGGTGACGATTCTGTCATTCCATAACCCTCAAAAACAGGGATTCCTGCGGCTAAAAAAACACGAATTAAACGATCTTGCATCGGGGCACTTCCACTAAGCATAAATTCTAAATTTCCTCCTAAAGCCGCTTGCCATTTTGAGAAAATAAGTTTTCTGGCTAGGCGCAACTTAAAAGTATAAAAAGCTCCATTTTTTCCGTAGGGTTGGTATTGCTCTCCTAAAGCGATTGCCCAAAAAAACAATACTTTTTTAATCCCTTTTAACTGACTTCCTTTGTCCACAATTTTATCAAATATTTTCTCCAATAATCGAGGTACAACAGCTAAGAAATGGGGTTTTACTTCTCGAATATTATCTCCCAATAGTTCGATGCTTTCTGCAAAGTGAATCTGGTACCCTAAATACTGATAATAATAAGAGGCAGCACGTTCAAAGATATGACAGATGGGTAAGTAGCTTAAAATTCTCTTGTGACCTTCGGAAACATTTAATGCTTGGGCAGTTTTGAAAACATTTCCTACGATATTTTGATGTGAAAGCATGACGCCTTTTGGAGTACCTGTTGTTCCAGATGTATAAATAATGGTTGCCAAATCTTCCGGCAATACATTTTTTTTCAAATGTGCAATCTCTTCTGATCGATCTGTTGCGGTTCCAATCTCTAAAAAGGCGCTCCAACTAAATTCTGCTTCCAATTCTTGCAAAAAAAACACCTTTATAACACGTGTACTGTCTTGCACTTTTTTTACTTTATCATACAGTTCTTGGTCTGAGACAAAACAATACTTTGCATCCGAATGATTTAAAACATAGGCATAATCTTTTTCAGACAAGGTAGCATACAACGGAACGTTTTGTGCCCCAATTTGAAGTAAACCCGTATCTAAAATATGCCAATTCGGATGGTTATTGGTTGTAATTACAGCAATTTTATCATTTTTCTCAATCCCTAAGGCCAATAATGACGCACTTACCTTATTTGCTTGGTTGATATATTCTTGTGTACTTATTTTTAACCATTGATTGTCTTCTTTGTAGAGAAAACATGCTTTCTGTGGATAGTTTGCAAGTTGGTAATCGGCAAAGTCAAAAAGGCGTGTAGGTTTCATTGGGTAGTATTTATAGCAAGATAAGAAAAATTTTTTTAGATAACTTGAGGATGAAGTGTTTGCACAATTGACGGTTTTCTTATGCATTATTGCATTAGACGATTCTTTTGAAACCCATTTTAAGAATAGGATTTAATTTTTGACACAAAAAAAACAAACTTTATTGAAAAGTTTGTTTTTTTATATTGGGTCTTTTTTTTCTTATTTTCTAGAATTGATCCAGTCTTTTGCATTCACAAAGGCAGCCAACCAAGGAGAAACTTGATCTTTTCTTCCTGCAGGATAGTTTGCCCAATTCCATTGAAAAGTCGAACGCTCAATATGAGGCATGGTGACTAAATGGCGTCCGGAGGCATCACATAACATGGCCGTGTTAAAGTCCGAACCATTTGGATTGTTTGGATATCCTTCATATCCGTATTTTGCAACAATGTGATAGTTTTCTTCGGGTTCTGGTAAGCTAAATTTCCCTTCTCCGTGAGAAATCCAAACGCCCAATTCCGTTCCTGCCAATGAAGATAACATGACAGAATTGTTCTCTTGAATTTTTACGGAAGTAAATGAAGATTCATGTTTTTTAGAGTCGTTGTGAACTAGCTTCCCATGTACTTTGTGTTTTGGATTGATTAATTCCAATTCCATCCATAATTGTGCGCCATTACAAATCCCAACAGATAGTGTATCTTCTCTCTTAAAGAAATTTTTCAATGCTTTTTTTGCTTTTGCATTGTATAAGAAAGCACCAGCCCATCCTTTTGCAGAACCTAAAACATCTGAATTCGAAAATCCACCTACGGCACCAATAAATTGAATGTTTTCTAAGGTTTCACGTCCTGAAATTAGATCGGTCATGTGTACATCTTTTACATCAAAACCGGCTAAGTACATGGCATTTGCCATTTCTCTTTCAGAGTTACTTCCTTTTTCTCTAAGGATGGCTGCTTTTGGACGTATTGTTTTAGCTGTTGCTTTTGGCAATTTTCCTGTAAATTTCTTTGGGAAGATATATTGTAAAGGTTGTTTTTTATAATTATCAAAACGTGCTTTGGCCAACCCGTTTGCGGTTTGTTTTTGATCTAACAGGAAAGAAGTTTTGTACCAAGTGTCTCTTGTTTCTGCAACATCAAAAGAGAAGTTGTCTTCTCCATTTTTGAGAGTTACTTTTCCACTGTTGTTTGCGGTTCCAATTGTAAATACTTCAATGTTGTTTTCTTTTAAAACACCTTCTACTGCTGCATCAGCTTGAAAAACAATTCCTGCATTTTCAGCAAACAATACCTTTATTGAATCTTCTTCGTTCAGTTCTGAAATATCAAAATCCGCTCCTAAGTTGACGTCTGCAAAACACATCTCTAATAAAGTCGTGATCAATCCACCAGAAGCAACATCGTGTCCAGCAACAATTTTATCTACTTTAATTAATGCTTGAATCGTATTAAACACGGTTTTTACATATCCTGCATTTTTTACGTCAGGCGCTTCATTTCCAATGGCATTTAGTACCTGATTGAAAGAACTTCCGCCTAATTTAAAGGTATCCTGTGAGATGTTGATATAGTAAATGTTCCCAGCATCAACTTGTAAAAGTGGTTCTACTACTTGTGAAATTTCGTTGCAATTCCCTGCAGCAGAAATAATAACAGTTCCTGGAGAGATTACCTCACTGTCTGCATACTTTTGTTTCATGGATAAGGAATCTTTTCCTGTTGGAACATTGATTCCTAAGTCGATTGAAAATTCTGAAATGGCTTTTACAGCTTTGTACAAACGTGCATCTTCGCCTTCATTTTTACAAGGCCACATCCAGTTCGCAGATAAGGAAACACTTTTTAAGTTATCTTTTAAGGGAGCCCAAATTATATTTGTCAATGCTTCTGTAATCGAATTTCTACTTCCTGCTTCTGGATGAATTAATCCTGAAATAGGGGAGTGCCCAATCGAAGTTGCAACCCCTTCTTTTCCATGATAGTCGAGTGCCATTACACCTACATTGTTTAACGGAATTTGTAAAGGGCCTACACATTGTTGTTTGGCAACTTTTCCACCCACACATCGATCGACTTTATTGGTCAACCAATCTTTACATCCTACAGCTTCTAACTGTAAAACTTGATCCAAGTAGGTATTTAAATTTTTCTTTTTATATCTAGGGTTCTTATATTTTCGAACAATCGTTTTGTCGGTAAGTACTGTCTTCGGGGAGCTACCAAACATGTCCTCTAAGGCCAAATCCATTGGTTTGTCTCCTTTTGATTTCGATTCAAAAGTAAAACGATCGTTTCCGGTTACTTCACCAACCGTGAAGATAGGAGAACGCTCTCGTTCTGCAATTCTTTGCAAGGTATCAACATGCTTCTCAGCAATAACGAGTCCCATTCTTTCTTGAGATTCATTTCCAATAATTTCTTTTGCGGATAAGGTAGGGTCTCCAACAGGCAATTTGTCCAAATCAATTTTTCCTCCAGTATCTTCAACGAGTTCAGACAAACAATTTAAATGCCCACCCGCACCATGATCATGGATTGAAACTATAAAGTTTTCTTCACTTTCTACCATACCCCGNACTGCATTGGCGGCACGTTTTTGCATTTCTGGATTGGATCGTTGTACAGCGTTTAATTCAATTCCTGAGGCAAATTCTCCAGTATCTGCTGAGGAAACAGCAGCTCCACCCATACCAATTCTGTAATTTTCCCCACCGAGGATTACTATCTTATCCCCTTCTTTTGGCGTGTCTTTGATCGCTTGATCTGCTTTTCCATATCCAATTCCACCAGCTTGCATGATGACTTTATCGTAGCCTAACTTTCTTGGTTCCGCGTCACTCGATGCCGCATTTTCTTCGTGTTCAAATGTCAATACGGAGCCTGTAATTAAGGGTTGTCCAAATTTATTTCCAAAGTCAGACGCACCATTGGAGGCTTTTATCAATATATCCATCGGAGTTTGGTATAACCAATCTCTTGCTTCAAATTTATTCTCCCAATACCTGTTTTCTTCTAAACGAGAATAAGAAGTCATATACACTGCCGTTCCTGCCAAGGGTAGGGAACCTTTCCCACCTGCCAAACGATCTCTTATTTCTCCTCCAGAACCTGTTGCAGCGCCATTAAATGGCTCTACGGTGGTTGGGAAATTATGTGTTTCTGCTTTGAGCGAGATTACTGAGTCAAAATCTTGGGTTTCATAAAAATCAGGTTTGTCCGCAGTTTTGGGAGCAAACTGTGCGACTTTGGGGCCTTTTACAAAAGCTACATTGTCTTTATATGCTGAAACAATATCGTTTGGAAACTGTTTTGACGTTTCTTTAATCATTTTGAATAGAGAAGTAGGTTGTTCTTCTCCGTCTATGATAAAAGTGCCATTAAATATTTTATGTCTACAGTGTTCTGAGTTTACTTGGCTGAAACCAAATACTTCTGAGTCGGTTAATCTTCTGCCTATTTTTGTAGCAACACCTTCCAAATAGGTCACCTCTTCATCACTCAAAGAAAGACCTTCTAGCAAATTGTAAGCTGCAATATCATCGATATTTAAAATGGCTTCTGGTTGGATTTCAATGGTAAACGATTTTTGATTTAAGCCTTTGTATTTTTCTGAAATCATTGGGTCAAAATCAGAAAAATCTTTCGAAACTGCTGTGAATTTTTCGATCCTAAGAATGTCTGTAATTCCCATATTTTGGGTAATTTCTACAGCATTTGTACTCCAAGGAGTAATCATTGCGGCTCTTGGTCCAATAAAAAAAGCGTCAATTGAAGACACTTCTACTTTGGGTTGATTTGCAAATAACCAGGTAAGTTTTGCGATGGTTGTTTTGCTTAATTCTTTTGTTGTTTGAACAGCAAAGATTGTACTGTCTGTGTTTCCGAAAAAGTGAATCATTCTATTTTTTTTGGTGTGTTGTTCTATCAAGCAAATTTACTTTTTTTAGTTCAGATGCTCCCAATTTATTTTAGAGAATATTTAGAGTTATTCACGTAGTTATAAACGAAAAAGAGGCATTCTCTGTAGAATGCCTCTTTTGTAATATTGGTATGAAAAATGCGATTTATCGTCGAATCAATTTCTTGGTAATCGATTTATTTTCAAAAGTAATTTTTAATAAATAAATTCCGTTAGAAAGCGAAGAAATATCGATGTTCTTTTTTTCGATCGTCACCGTTTCATTTTTGATTAACTTCCCAAGAATACTATAAACATTAACTTGTATCTCTTTTGTTGTATTGAAATACAAGGTATTTCCGTTGTTTGGATTTGGATATACTTGAAAGTTTTCAAGGTTATTTTTAGGTACACTGAGTGTAGCACTGTGCGATCCAATACCATCAAAAGTATTTGCAGCAAAGGAATCCCATTCATTAATATCATAGGTAGTATTTGGTGATAAAATGGATGCTTTTCTTCTTAGGGTAATATTTTGTCCAAAATTGCCGCTATCTCCAAAGGTTCCAACAATATCAATAAGTACACCATTTTTAAACAACCCAACAGGATCATTTCCGTTAAAGTTGATTGGTGCCCCCCATACACCTGAAACACTCTGATGTACTAAATCTGCATTGTCAATTAAGTTTTGCGCATCTGCATCTCCATGAATCACAACAAAAACATCTCCAGAAACAATACTTTGAACAGCACCAGTGCTTATGTCCAACTCATTGATCCAGTCTCCACTTCCATTGGATTGTTTTTTGATTGAATAACCAGTTAAATTTATTGCACCACTTGTTAAATTTACAATTTCAATAGCTTTGTTATTTCCTCCGTTTGGTTCTACATATTCTGAGATAAAAAGTTCTTCAACTCCATTAGAGCCTCCGTCTGTAGTTGTAACGGCAATTGCAGGACTTTGTGCAGATTCGTTGTTTGCGGCATCTTTTGCAGAAACTGATATTTGATAGGTTGTAGAAACGGTCAATCCTGTTATGGTATAGTTCACTTCCGAAGTGGATGCTTCAAACACACCATCTACAAAAACACGGTATTCAGTTACGGCAGTATCATCGGTGGCTGCATCCCAGTTTGCTTTGAATGCGGTACCGGAAATATTAGTTGCTGTAATGTTGGTTGGTACAGAGGGAGCTGTTGTGTCTGAAGTGGTAGCAGCATTTAAAACCGCACTCTTATCAGATTTATTATTAATCAAATCTCTAGCTTCAACTTGAATTGCATAAGAGGTACTTGGAGCTAATCCTGTAATTTGGTAATTTACATTTGCAGTTTGTCCAGTCAATACATCATCTACATAAATATTGTATCCAGTAACTTCAACATTATCGGTTGAAGCTGTCCAATTGATATCAATTGTAGTGGTAGTTTCATTGCTTGCAACTACATTCGTTGGTTGCGTAGGGGCTTCCGTATCGCTACTCGTATAAATTCCCCAAGTATCTTCAGCAGAATCTCCTCCCCAAATTCGGGTGGCTAGATAAGGATTGTCAATGAGTGGATTTCTATTTCCTTGTGCGGCTGAATTGTCTATTGTGTTTTCGTGATATGTATTTCTATTTCTTTCAAAATCAGATACGGGATCTTCGACATTCCATTTCAAAAACAAATCAATCATGTCGTCTTCTGTTAAACTACTATCTCCAATACCCACATTCGTAGGGAGGCAAATATCATCATAACGGATGTACATATACATCATCATTCTCGCAACATCTCCTTTCCACTCATCACCAGGGTACCAACCCCCATTAGAATCCCCAGAATTTCCAGAGCCATCTGCAAAGCGTTTGTTCAATCTTGCACTATTGGTCGGTTTGTCTACCGGTCTCAGTGAGTGTGCATCTTGACCTGGTATCGTTGTAATAGTAATAGGAGGAGTTCCACGTGATTGCGGGTATACATGTTCTCGATTCCAAACAAAATTTCCATTACTCCCATTATCTTGTAGCGTGTTATCTCTTGTTCTATCATTGGTACTGTCACTATCTGAGCCATCTTCCCAACCATAAATAAGGATTACTTCGTCAGGATTTTCTGGATTAGCGTCTGTAATTTTAGAAGCAATCCAGACATCGGGAGTATATTGTAAAAAATTTGTGTGTGTATTGACAATTTTTTCATTTAAAGCATTTTTTAACGCCAAACCAGTTAACGTTAAATCCACATCGTCGTAATAAGATTCTTGTGAAAATCCACTAAGGGTAGCACTAAGAATTGCAACAATAAAAAATATTTTTTTCATTTTTAAGGGTATTTTTTTGTGAATCAATAAAGTTCAAATTTAATTTAAAATATGCTAACTTCTATTTTTTTTCTAATAAAGCCATATAAAATCCATCAAAACCAGAAATGTGCGCCATTATTTTTTTATCGGAGACAAAGGCAAAGTCTTTACCAGACTCAGAAGCTAAGAAGGTTTTTACTTGATTTTGATTTTCTGATGGTAAAATTGAACAGGTAGCGTACACCATTTTTCCGCCTGGTTTTACCATCTTCGAATAGCTTTGTAATAGTTCCTGTTGTATTTTTTTGATGTTGTCAATAAATTCAGGTTGCAATTTCCATTTAGAATCTGGATTTCTACGAATCACACCCAATCCAGAACATGGCGCATCAATTAGGACACGATCTGCTTTTCCATATAATTTTTTGATGGGTTTGGTTGAATCGATGACACGCATATCGATGTTGTGTGCTTTGTTTCTTTTGGCTCTTACCTTTAACTTACGTAGTTTACTCTCGTAAATATCCATGGCGATAATTTGCCCTTTATTTTGCATTAAAGAAGCCAAATGTAATGTTTTTCCGCCTGCACCTGCACAGGTATCTACGACTTTCATTCCCGGTTTCACATCCAAATAGGCTGCTACCAATTGAGAAGAAGCATCTTGCACTTCAAAATACCCATTGTGAAATGCTTCTGTTTTGAAAACATTGGCTCTTTCCGGTAAAATTAATGCATCTGGATGCTGGGGTACAAAAGCCGTATCGATGTTTTCAGCCTTTAATTTTTTTTGTAATACTTCTCGTGAAATATTCAAAGTATTTGTTCTAAGAATGACACTCGCTTGAATGTTTAAGGCGGCGATTTCTTTGGTCCAAATTTCTTCTCCCAATTCTTCAACACAAAGTGCATCCATCCAATCTGGAACAGACTCTCTGAATTTTCTTGTGCGTGATAATTCTGCAAAACGTCCTTTTATTTTTCTTTCGGGTACATCTCCAATCTGATTCCAATCTGGCAAGGCAATTCCTCTCAATATACACCATACAGAAAAGATTCTCCAAATATTATCTCTATCATAAGGAATCTTTACTTCTGCAATTTCAGCATACAGTCGATTCCAACGCACAATTTCATAAATGGTTTCTGCAACAAATTTTCGGTCTCTTGCCCCCCAACGCTTGTCGCGTTTTAAGGCTTTTTCTACTGCTTTGTCAGCATAAACACCTTCATTAAATATATCTCTAATACTATCTATAACTGCAAAAGTCAAGTTTCTATGTAATCTCATTATATCATTTCTATGGGGCTGCAAAGATAGGTTAAATTAAGGGATTTTTTTCTTCCTTTTTCATTCCTTGTATGATAAAGAATCAAAATTTGTTTTTTGTGAATCTTGAATTCTTTATTTTCGTTCTTACAAATGATAACAAGTGAATTTAAACTACCCAATTACATACATAAAAGGCATTAGTGTTCAACGAGCATCGCTTCTGTATGCCGAATTGGGAATCAAATCTTGCAATGATTTATTGCATTTTTTTCCGTTTCGATATATTGATAAAACACAGTTTTATGCAATTAAAGAATTGCAACCCAATTCTTCAGAAGTTCAGATTGTAGGTAAAATTACACGCATAAAATCGATTACTCAAAAGAGAGGGAGTAGGCTTGTTGCAACCTTTCAAGATGCTTCTGGTACCATGGAATTGGTTTGGTTTAAAGGTCAGAAATGGATCAAAGATTCCCTCAAAATAAACGAACCTTATGTTGTGTATGGAAAGTTGAATCACTACAATGGGAATTATAGTATTCCGCATCCGGAATTGGAGTTGGCTTCTGAATACAAAAAAAAACTGCAGACCAAAATGCAACCGGTTTATCCCTCTACTGAGAAATTAACAAATTCGGGCGTTTCCAATAAGATGCTCCGAAGCTACATTCAAAACCTATTGCAACAAGTTTTTGATGGAATCCAAGAAAGTCTTTCTCAAGAAATTATTGATGATTTTCAATTGATTTCAAAAAGAGATGCATTATTAAATGTCCATTTCCCAAAAAATCAAGAACAATTAGCAAAAGCGGAATTCCGATTAAAATTTGAAGAATTATTTTTCATTCAATTGCAATTGGCCCGCAAAAAATTGATTCATAAAACAAAAATTAAAGGACCTGTATTTGAAAATGTTGGGGAGGTTTTTAATCAATTTTATAAAGAGAAACTACCATTCGATTTAACGAATGCGCAAAAACGGGTTTTAAAGGAAATCCGAAAAGACGTAGCTTCCAAGGCACACATGAACCGATTACTACAAGGAGATGTTGGTTCGGGTAAAACAATTGTTGCCTTGCTAACGATGTTGTTGGCGATTGATAACGGATATCAGGCTACGATTATGGCGCCAACAGAAATTTTGGCAAAACAACATTATATTGCTGTTTCCCAACTCTTGGAAGGAATGAATATCAATGTAGACATTCTTACAGGTTCTGTAAAAATAAAAAAACGAAGAGAAATTCACGAAAATTTAGAAAACGGACAGCTACACATTCTAGTCGGTACACATGCATTACTCGAAGATAAGGTGAAGTTTCATAATCTAGGAATTGCTGTGATTGATGAACAACATCGTTTTGGGGTTGCACAACGCTCTAAACTTTGGGCAAAAGGTGCTCAAATCGACGATGGAGGAGCTATAGTACCTCCACATATACTTGTAATGACAGCAACACCTATTCCAAGAACATTGGCCATGTCGGTCTATGGTGATCTAGATATTTCGGTCATTGATGAATTGCCACCAGGAAGAAAAGAAGTAAAAACAATACATCGTTATGATAGCAACCGGCTCTCTGTTTTTAAGTTTATGCGAGATGAAATCGAAAATGGAAGACAAATTTATTTGGTCTATCCTTTAATTCAAGAATCGGCGGTCATGGATTATAAAGATTTAATGGACGGTTATGAGGGGGTTTCGAGAGAATTTCCTGTACCTAAATATCAAATCAGTATTGTGCATGGACAAATGAAGCCTGCAGACAAAGAATTTGAAATGCAACGTTTCGTGAAAGGGGAAACTCAAATTATGGTAGCTACTACAGTCATTGAGGTCGGTGTAAATGTTCCCAATGCTAGTGTTATGGTTATTGAAAGTGCCGAACGTTTTGGGCTTTCACAATTGCATCAACTTCGAGGTAGAGTTGGACGAGGAGCTGACCAAAGTTATTGTATTTTTATTACGAGTTTTAAACTCTCGGCAGAAGCAAAAACTCGTTTAAGAACCATGGTGGAAACTACAGACGGATTTAAAATTGCCGAAGTAGATTTAAAATTAAGGGGTCCTGGGAATATTATGGGCACTCAACAAAGTGGTGTGTTGAATTTAAAAATTGCAGATGTTGTTAAAGATGGGGCTACTTTGGTGAAAGCAAGAAATGCTGCAATAGGTTTGTTGCAAGAAGATTCTAATTTATCGAAACCGGAAAATAATGGCATTTTAACAACTTTTACTGCCATCTATAAATCTACCGGAATTTGGGCAAATATTAGTTAGATTTCGAATTCCTCTTCCTCATTATTTTTTTACATTTAGGCTCCATCTATAGCCAACGTTTACAATTGCTTTTGATTCAAATGATATATTGTTTTTTGCATTGAGGGGGTTCAATTCAGCAGAAGCAATCCAATATCCATTTTTTCGGGCAGCAAAACTAGATTGTAAAAAAACATTAAAAGGGAAGGGTCTTATTCCTGCGATTACTTTAGTGGAACCAAACATTTTACCAACACCAATCTTACCAGTAATAAGCGATGGGAATGCAAAGCCAGCCTGATATTCAAAAATGATGTCATTTTCATTCACATGGGTTTTTCCCCAAAGAACGGAGGTTCCCGGAAATGGAAAATTCTCATCAGCAATGAACGCGATTCCAACATTCCACTCAATAAAAGAATTTTCTGAGCTGATTGAAGTGCTTTTTTGTGCATTACTGGTTTGAAATATAAATAGTAGTAAAAGAGAACTAAAGAATGTTTTTTTCATAGGACATTATTGAATTAATACATACACTTACTAAACAACTAATTTATGAAATAAAAATCAGTAAAAAATAGATATTATTTTTAATACAATTTAAATGGTATTTATAGGTAGATATTTGTATCAATATTACTCCAAAAAATGGGATTAAAAAACCTTCAATTAATAAACCATTATCTTTGCCAAAAAAAATACAAAAAAGCACAATAGAAGAAATCTTATGATCCTGATTAAGAACACTTGGTGCAACACCATAATGTAAAATTAGATATTCTAAATACGAATAAATAAAACAATAAAGCGATGAAGAATTTAACATATAGCCCCATTAGGCTACTCTGTTTTGTGGTTTTAGTTGGAG
>JGI20153J14295_10001791_pt1 | contig 16191 bp, 13 predicted proteins | sample COG_03_FD_14295 | JGI IMG/M metagenome (IMG submission 14295) | reverse complement strand
ACTATTATGAGTAAAGGAACAGTAAAGTTTTTCAATGAATCTAAAGGATTTGGATTTATCACTGAAGAAGGAGTTGAAAAAGATCATTTTGTACACATTTCTGGATTAGTTGACGAAATTCGCGAAGGCGATACCGTTGAATTTGATCTTCAAGAAGGAAACAAAGGATTAAATGCAGTAAACGTAAAAGTTATCTAATACATATACTTTCAAGTTTTTTAAAAAAGCCCATCAGCAATGATGGGCTTTTTTTGTACCCAATTCTAATGTTAAAAAAGAGGCGATTTGCAAGCTATAGTCCATAATAAAGCTGTAGTTTCGCGGCTTCTAAAAAAGAGTTTATGAAGCGTATCAGTCAATATAAGAAGCTGTTTAGTGTTGAAAAGGAAATTGACCTTAAGACACTCAAAAAAAGTTACCGTAATTTAGTAAAAGAATGGCATCCAGATAAGTTTCAAGATGGTGATTCTAAAGCTGAAGAGGCCGAATTAAAAAGTCGTGAAATCATTGATGGCTATCATTTTTTGGTAAGTATCGCCCCGGAAACGATCGCAGCCAATTTAGAGGTTTATACAGAAACGATTACAAACGCTGGCATCGCCGATTATATTCACAAAGGATTACTTTTAGAAATTACGTTTTTAGATGGTACTACCTATGAATATTTTGGGGTGACAAAACCAATTTATATAAAAATGGTTAATTCTAATAAATTGAATCGTTTTGCAAAACGTACCATATATCCTAACTACATCTACAGAAAATCGAAGCGTACGGTTCAAGAAGCTTAAAGCATACGTTACCTAAAGTTGTATCTTTATATTCAGCATCGTTTAAAAAAAGAATAGTGTTCCAATTTTCATGATTCTAGAATTTTGTATACTTATCTTCGCATAAAAATTTAGTATGTCAAAACGGTTTTCTGATTTAGGAGTTAACGATCTTTTACAAAAAGGGTTGGCGGATTTACAAATTTCTGTCCCTACAGATATTCAAGAAAAAACCATTCCACTGCTTTTAAATCAATCCGAAGACCTTGTTGGCTTGGCAAAAACAGGAAGCGGAAAAACAGCGGCGTTTGGAATACCTTTATTGCAGTTAATAGACATACAAAACTCTAACGTACAAGTTGTCATATTAGCACCTACAAGAGAATTAGGCCAACAAATTTATTCTAATTTGACGTCCTATGCGACACACATTCCTGAAATTTCTATAGCTGCCGTCTGTGGTGGTATTCCCATAAAGCCTCAAATAGAACGTTTAAAAACACCAACGCATATTGTGGTCGCTACTCCAGGACGATTAGTAGATTTGTCAAGTCGTGGGGCTATCAACCTAACACACCTTACATATTTAGTGTTGGATGAAGCCGACGAAATGGTGAGTGCTTTAAAACAAGATTTAGATCTTATTATTAAAGACATTCCAAAAAAGCGTCGAACGCTGTTGTTTACAGCGACACTTTCAGGCGCTATCAAACAACTGGTTCAAAATTACATGTCCAAACATGTGCTACATATTGAAGCAGATATGAAAACCGTTGGTCATCAAGGCATTGATCATCAGTATATGGTTGTAGAACCTATTGAGAAACTGAACGTTCTAATGCATTTTTTAAGCTCTAAAGAAGGGCAGCGCGGTATTATTTTTTGTAAAACAAAAGCAGCGGTTAATAAATTAGCAAAAAATTTAGCCATTAATAAATTCTCCTCAGGCGCATTGCATGGGAGCTTGTCTCAAGGCATTCGTGAACGGATCATGGGGCAATTTAGAGAAGGGCATATTGATATTTTGGTAGCTACCGATTTGGCTGCTCGTGGTATTGACGTCAAAGAAGTCTCCTATGTGGTCAACTATCACCTTCCTGATACATATGAAGCCTATGTGCATAGAAGTGGACGTACGGCTAGAGCAGGGGCAAAGGGACTATCGCTTACCATACTACAACAAGAAGAAGTTCAAGACCTTCCAGAATTCGAAAAAGAATTAGGTATTGTTTTTAGTAAATTCAAAAAAGCAGATGCCCAAAGTATCGAAGAAAATAATGGATTGTTGTGGGCTAAAAAAATATTTAAGACCAAGCCAAATCGAACTATTTCAGATGAATTTAGAAAAAGTATTAGTACTGTTTTTCATCATTTGACAAAAGAGGAATTGGTAGAAAAAGTATTGGCTAATTATTTAATACAAACCGCCACTGCGAATCATAAAGCGGACGTTTCAAAACAAGATAAAAAGTAGTAATTATTATGGCAAATACGATTAAAGACCAACAGGATATTTTAACAAAGTTAAATATTCATGTATTGAATCCAATGCAGGAAGAAGCAATTGCTGTGATCGAAAAAACAACCAATACTGTTTTATTATCGCCTACAGGAACAGGGAAAACATTGGCGTTTTTATTGCCTCTTATCAAACTATTAGATCCCGATTGTACGGATGTTCAGGCTTTAATTATAGTGCCGTCTCGTGAATTGGCTATTCAAATTGAACAGGTAGTTCGCAGTATGGGTTCTGGGTTTAAGGTGAACGCCGTTTATGGTGGACGTCCCATGTCTAAGGATAAAATAGAAATAAAACATATACCCGCTATTTTAATAGGTACGCCGGGCAGAATTGCGGATCATTTTAGCAATGAACGCTTTTCTAAAACCAGCATAAAAACGTTGATATTAGATGAATTTGATAAATCACTCGAAGATGGTTTTGAATCTGAGATGAAAGAAATTATTTTACAATTGCCACATATCAACAAACGGATATTAACCTCGGCGACTCAAAGTATAAATATCCCTGGATTTGTACGTTTAGATCAACCCACAACGGTCAATTATTTAAAAGAAAAAGGACCTTCTAAATTGGAACTCAAAACAGTGGTTTATCCGTCTAAAAATAAATCTCAAACGCTTTTAGAATTAATTGGACATCTCGGCAATCAGACGGGAATTATATTTTGCAATTTAAGAGATAGTGTCGATTTGGTAAGTCGGTATTTAGATAAAAATAAGGTCAATCACAGTTGTTTTGTTGGCGGTATGGAACAAAAAGATCGCGAGCGCTCTTTGATAAAATTCAGAAATGGCACGAATCAAATTCTCATTGCGACGGATTTAGCGTCTCGAGGCATTGATATTCCTGAATTGAAGTTTATTATTCATTATGAAGTGCCACGCGCTAAAGAAGAATTTATCCACAGAAATGGGCGTGTCGCTAGAGTGGATTCAAAAGGAACGGCGTATATCATGAAAGGCGATGCCGAAGATTTGCCTGAATATATCCATAATTCTAAAGTCGTTAACATCTCTAAACAGGCGGTACGAAAACCTCAGTTTTGGGAAACCTTGTTTATATCTGGTGGACGAAAAGACAAGATATCTAAAGGGGATATTGCTGGGCTGTTTTTTAAGCAGGGTAATATCACAAAGGATCAGTTAGGTGCTATCGAATTAAAACAAGATTGTGCGTTTGTAGCCGTACCTAAAGCGATCGCAGAGGATTTGGTAGGTAAATTAAACAATACACGACTTAAAAAGAAAAAAGTACGGGTTACGGTATTAGAAAACTAAATCAAAACCACCAGAGTAAAATTCGACTTTTCTTATTTCCTAAATCCATTGGCAAGACCTCAAAGTTTGCATTGGCTTTAGTCAATTGTTTTTTNATTGGAGACAGGCTTGCCGATTTTGAAACCAGTGTAGAAAACACAGTTACTTGAGTTTTATACAACACACTTTCTTTTATCAGTCGTTTAATAAAAAGGGCTTCGCCGCCGTTGCACCAAAGTTCGTTGGCCTGGCCTTCAAAATTAAGAGCGACTTCTTTTTTGTCAAATTCACGCCCTAAATTATTAAGCTTTCTTTGAGATCCTCTAAACGCATCATCTTTTGAGGTATGAAAAGGCGGATTGCAAACGGAGAAATCAAAGTGTTCATTTGAATGGATCATATTTTTAAAAAGGAAACTCTTAGTGTCTTGGTGTCGAATTTCATTTTTATTTTTTAATGATTTAGTATGCTGCATATTAGCTTTCGCTATTTCTACTGATTTGGCATCACATTCAGTACCCACCATGGTCCAATTGAAATGTTGTAATCCCAAAATACAATAGATGCCGTTCGCACCAGTTCCGATATCCAATCCTCGAAGTTTTGTGTTTTTATCGATATTAAATTTTTCTGAAAGGAACTCTTGTAAGTGCAACAAATATTCTAACCTTCCAGGAACCGGAGGGATGAGATAGCCCATAGGTAACTCATATTTATCGAGCTTAAAGTCAGCCAAAAGCATGGCCTTGTTTAGTTCGTATACTGCCGTTGAATTACTAAAATCAATGGTCTCTTCTCCAGAGGGGTTTAAAACGATATAGTCCTGTAATTGCGGATGGTGTATTGCGAATCGTTTCAAATCATAACGATTGCTGTAAGGGTTTTGTGCATGCATAACTGCAAAGGTAGATGATTTCAGTGCTAACTTGTAGAATCTGAATTTTTATTACGACTATTTTTTATTGAAACGAATGCCGTTGTTCTTCAGTCGATGAAGCAGTGAGTAATTGATTAAAAGTTTTAATCGTATTAAAATCTTGCGTAATTTCATCAGAAACGCCCACTCCAGAAATCCCCGTTTCTAGGATGGCTTTAACATCGGTTGTGGTGATGCCTCCAACTCCGATAATCGGTGTTTCGGTATGTAAGGCATCAATGATTGCGTTATAACCGTTTAAACCTAATTCAGTTCCTCGAGTATCTTGAGTCGCTCTGAAAGGCGCTAAATATATATAATCGACTTCCTTTTCGATGTAAGTCTCACAGTCTTTTAAATCGTTTGCAGTGGCTCCAATCAATTGCCAAGGAGATAACTCTTTTCTAAGCGCTGTAGGGCAGGGCGTTGAAGTGTCTAAATGAATACCATCTACTTTTAAATCTTTAGCAATTTTAAAATGCGCATTGATTATTAATCGGGTTTGAAAATGAGCCGTAATTTCTCTCGCTTGTTGAGCAATTTTTAAATACTTTTTTTCAGAGCTAATTTGTAGGTCTAACAGTACTAATTCTGCTCCTGCTGCGCAGGCATTTTGAATGTTGTCCAAGTGTTTTTTTGGTGAACTTCCTTGAGAGATATAATGTAATTTAGGTATCATGGTGGCGTTGAGTTATGTAAAAATAATCTCTAAAAGGAAACGATCTTAGAGCGTTCCATAAAATAGGATTCAAAGCGTTTTAGTATTGAAGTCAATTTTTCTGAGTAAATAACATACTGGCATTTGTGGATACTTTGAGCTATCGACATAAGTGCCGAATAGGAGGAATGTTGTGAAAGAAACTCGGCATCATCAATACTAATTATTTTTAATTGAGCAGTACTAACTCCGTTCAATAAAAACAACTTATTCATTGTTTTTGGAGTCGAAATAAGAATATCAGTACCTTCAAATATTTCAGATTTTTGAATGTCGATATGCAGCTGCTCATGCCCCACATAAACCCGTAGCGAGTTGAATTTGGTATAAGCTAAAAAGATGTCGTATAATTCCATGGCGCGTTCCTTGTTTTCTACAAGAACGACGGCTCTAGGTGCATTTCCTAGGGCTTCACATTTTAATTTTTGTAAGGTAGTCAATACCAATGTTGTTGTTTTTCCGCTGTCATTAGGGGCCACGCAATACACATTCGTACCACTTTTTATGATGGGGATACTACTGCTTTGAAACGGGGTTGGTGTTAAGATGTCTAGAGATTCTAGTTTCTCTCGAATATCAGAATGTAGTTTTTTAAAAGGCATAGGAATTTAAGAGATCACTGGTTAATGACGTAATGATAATCGTTCGGGCAAATATACGTTCTGTAAACTTAATAAACAGAAAAGATGAATTTCAATTTTCTTAATGGTCTTTAAGTATAGTATAACCTAGATTTCGATAGTTTTTAAAAAGCGTTAATAAATTGCACTGGAAGTTTGTTATTTACTGCTTAACAATATTGAATATTAATTAAACATATTATATCTTTATATCCTTCATTAAAATAACATATACCTACACCATAAATGAAACTATTTAACCAAGAAGATACAATGTTTCCATTGTCATATGCTGAAATTATTCAGCGTGTTCGAGCTATTGACCCTGTAAAATACAGTTCAACTCGTAACTATATAAATGGAGCTATCACTCACTTATCTCCTTATATATCAAGAGGTATTATTTCAACAAAATTTATACTTTCTGAAGTTTTAAAAAAAGGGTATAAGCCAGCACAAATTGAAAAATTTATTCAAGAATTGGCATGGAGAGATTATTGGCAACAGGTTTGGATTGCCAAAGGCAATGCTATTAATGACGATTTAAAACACCCTCAAAACCCTGTTTCCAACGGTTCTATTCCAAAATCTATTGTGGATGCCACTACAGGCGTTGAAGCGCTTGATCTCGGAATAGAAACGTTATATAAAACAGGATACATGCACAATCATTTACGAATGTATACAGCTGCAGTGGCGTGTAATATGGGGCACAGTCATTGGAAAGTTCCAGCACAGTGGATGTATTACCATTTATTGGATGCCGATTGGGCAAGTAATGCCTTAAGCTGGCAATGGGTGTCTGGAGCCAATGCCAACAAAAAATATGTAGCCAATCAAGATAATATTAATAAGTACTGTTTCACAACTCAAAAAAACACTTTTTTAGATGTGCCTTATGAAGCCTTTACTTCCATGCAAATCCCTGATATTTTAAAGGATACACCTGAATTCGAGTTGAAAACGCCGCTGCCAAAGCAAACTTCTTTATCAATTGATCCAACACTTCCAAGCTGTATCTATACTTTTTATAATTTAGATCCCCTTTGGAAAAACGATAGTTCAGCCAATAGGATATTACTTTTAGAACCGTCTCATTTTGAGGCCTATCCTGTATCACAAAAAACAATTGACTTTGTCCTAAATATATCTAAAGAAAACATAGATGGAATTCAAATATATGTAGGAGAATTTAAGGATCTAGTGGTAGAATATCCTCTAAAGAACCTCTATTTTAAAGAACATCCTTTATGTCAACACTACCAAGGTACAGAAGACTCTAGAGATTGGATGTTTGAGGTGCAGGGTTATTTTCCCTCCTTCTTTTCATTTTGGAAAAAATGTAAAAAACAGCTTACGTATTGAAAAAACAGGGTATAAATATTGTTTGGATAAAACGGGACATTAGATCGCAAGATCACGAACCTCTATTAAAGGCCGAACGTGCTGGTATTCCATATCTGATTGTCTATGTATTTGAGCCGTCCAAAATTAAACATCCCGATACGAGTCCTCGACATTTGCAGTTTGTATACCATTCTATAACAGCCTTAAACAAAACTTTGGCACCATTCAATAGGAGTGTAGAGGTGTTTTATGGAGAAGCTATAGATGTATTCGAATTCCTTAAAAATGATGTTGATATCAATCATCTTTTTAGCTATCGTGAAAGTGGTACTCAAAGTACGTGGCAACGAGACAAACAGATAAAAGTAGTTTGCAAACAGCATCAAATTGATTGGCAAGAATCGCAACGTGATGGTGTTTTAAGAGGTATTAAAAATAGAGATGATTGGAACAAGCTATGGCATATAAAAATGCATACGCCAGTGATTCAAAACTGCTATTCTGTTTCACAAGAAGATTGTTTAGAACATTCTTTTGTATTGCCTAAAAAACTAGAGTCACAATTAAAAGAGTACCCAAAACAATACCAACCAGCTGGAGAGCAAAATGCCTGGCGCTATTTAAAATCCTTTACCAACCAACGCGGGTTTAATTATCAAAAACACATCTCCAAACCTACAGAAAGCAGAATGGCTTGCAGTCGCTTATCGCCTTACTTTGCATGGGGAAATATGAGTATCAAACAAGCGTTTCAATTTATAGGTACACATCCAAATGGCACGAGAAATAGCAAGGCGTTTTCGGCCATGCTTACCAGATTGCATTGGCATTGTCATTTTATTCAGAAATTTGAAGTAGAGTGTCGTTATGAAACGGAATGCATTAACAAAGGCTATGAGCTTTTAGAACATGACAAGAACGAGGTGTATATAAAAGCTTGGAAAACGGGTACTACTGGCGTTCCATTGATCGATGCATGCATGCGCGCTGTGGAAAATACGGGTTGGATTAATTTTCGAATGCGTGCTATGGTGGTATCTTTTTTTACATTGAATCTAGATCAAGATTGGCGAGATGGTACTTATCATTTAGCACGACAGTTTTTAGACTATGAACCTGGCATACACTATCCACAGTTTCAGATGCAGGCTGGGACTACGGGAATTAATACAGTACGACTTTACAATCCTGTGAAAAATTCACAAGAGCACGATCCGGAAGGAGTTTTTATAAAAAAATGGATACCAGAACTGAGTCAAGTACCGGTGGCACACATTCACGAACCTTGGAATATGACGGCGATGGAGCAGACGTTTTGCGGAGTTATTATTGGTGAAGATTATCCACTTCCAATTGTTGATTTACAAGAAAGTGCAAGACTGGCAAGAGATAAAATATGGGGGCATAAAAAGCATCCTGCTGTACAGAAAGAAAAATACCGTTTATTACAAACGCATGTCAATGCGCGATGATAAAAATGACTAGCTATAGAACAATGAATAAAAAAAACTATAAAATACATATTATTGGCGCAGGCGTTAGCGGCCTTATTGCCGCCAGAGTTTTAGAAAATTACGGATATCATCCTGTTGTTATTGAAGCTACAGATCGAGTAGGAGGGCGTGTCAAAACAGATGTGATTGATTGCTATCAATTGGACCACGGGTTTCAAGTGCTCCTTACAGCCTATCCAGCAGTAAAAAAACACCTTGATTATGAGGCTTTAGATTTACAGAAAATTTTACCCGGCGCCTCCATTTTTAAATCTAGTGGGCAAAAAACAATAGGCGATCCTTTAAGAAATATTTCCTTACTAATTTCTACACTTTTATCTGGTATTGGGAATTTATCAGATAAACTTAAAATATTAAAACTGAATCAGAAGTTAAAGAAAAAAACAATGTCCGCAATTTTTTCGGACCGAGAACAATCAACGCTATCATATCTTGAGAACTTAGGTTTTTCGAAGGAAATTATTGCAGATTTTTTCATGCCATTTTTTAGTGGTATTTTTCTGGAAACCAAATTAGAAACGTCGAGTAGAATGTTCGAGTTTGTTTATAAAATGTTTGGTGAAGGCGATGCTACGATTCCAAAAGCGGGCATTGAAGCGGTTCCTAAGCAATTATTAAATAACCTAAAAACGACCACTTTTAAGTATAACACCAAAGTTAGGTCACTAAAAAACGGTGAAATTACACTTAATGATGGTACGCAGCTAGAGAGTCATTATACGATTGTGGCGACAGAAGCGAGTGGTTTAGTTTCAAATTTAAAAAATCAATCAACGGAATGGAAGTCCTGTACAACCTTATATTTTGAAACTGAAACACGTGTTATTAACAAAAAACTAATTGGACTTATTCCTAAATCAGGAACCTTGATAAATAATATTTTTTATAACAGTAGTTTAGAAAGCGCTTTAAAGCCCAAAAATAAATTGCTATCGGTCACTGTTATAAACGATCAAAACCTTTCTCATGAAGCGCTAATTGAAGCCGTTCAAACAGAACTAAAAGCCTATTGCGGCATCACAACGACTAAGTTCATTAAGCTGTACCGCATCCCAAAAGCATTACCCAAATTAAGGAATTTAAAATACGCTATGATGCCTTCTGAAACGCGCTTAACAAACGGACTGTTTTTAGCGGGTGATATCCAATTAAATGCGTCCTTAAATGCTGCTATGATTTCTGGCGAACGAGCGGCCTTGGGTGTTATCGAATCCATAACATCAGCTATTTAACAAAGAACATTTCAATTAGCCACAACTCATATCGGCCACAATTTTCCATTCGCCTGCTATCTTTTTAAATATAACCATAAAAATACCGTTTGCGTCCCCAACCTTACGACTTAGAGAGTACTTGCCCATAACCCAATAACTTTGGTTTTCAATAGGGGATATGTCTATGATTTCAAAAGTGAGTGTGCCACTATGATCTTTGGTTGGGTAGCCTTTTTTATAGGTATTGAGTGTTTGTTGCCAGCCTTTAGTCAGCCCGCTTTTACCATAGAATTTTAAAGAATCACTTTTTAAATACCCTTTCATAAAACCTTCTAAATCATTCTTGCTCCANGCAATTTCTTGNTCTTTCATTACTTTTANNATCGCTACTTTGTCTTCTTCAATATCGGGTGTGTTGATTTCAAAAGAGCTTTCTTCCGCTACACTAAGTTCGGTTTTTGCTTTGAAATTACAGCTGTAAAGAGTTATTAAAACGGTGAGTGCTATTAAGTGTTTCATGAGTTCAGGATTTAATTAGTTAAAGGAACGTTACAATACAAATATAGGATAGAAATATAAATAGTTATATTTATTTCAAATACAAAACGAGTTAACAAAGTTGTTTAGTTTACGATACTATAACGACTACTTAATTTGTTGGTTTAGCATCAACAAATCATCTGTGTTATAAATTGCTTCATCCAACGGATAAACCTATTTATATAATGTTCTGCCTTATGTTACTTTGCTTGGGTAAAAGCGAGGGTAACCAACATTACTTTCTATTTTTTTTCTTCTAGTTAGTTTCTTCTGCAATGTTAATGAAACACACTTTTTGAGTAGGGCAGAAGTAGTGGCACAAAATGTGTGTGAAGTGGATTTATATGCTGTTAATTTCTAGACAAGCAAAATTTTCATTTATAAATTCCAATATTAATTTCGAATTCTTTTTTAGAAGTAATTCTATACTATTAGTTTTAATATTACCAGTTCTAATCCAAATAATTTTTGGAGGAAAACCTTTTAAAACACTTATGCCAGAAAAATCAGCATCAAATGTAACTATTGTAAATCCTTTATTTTTTGCATAATCAAATATTTCAAAATCTGTTGCATCATCTAGACCCAATTCTCTTACTTGCTTAGAATTAGGGAAAACATCAGTGATTTTATTCACAATTCTAAAAGAAATATTTTGATCAAATAATAATTTCATTTATGAAGCATATAAATGATTCTGTTCTCTTTTAGCAGCAAAATATAAACAAGCGTTAATTTGTTTATTTGTCAGTTCTGGAAAATCAATTATTATTTCTTTTCTTGTCATTCCATTAGATAACAATGATAATATGTCATAAACAGAAATTCTTGTTCCTTTTAAAATAGGTTTACCAAATCTTTTTTCTTTATTAATCTCTATGTATTTGTCTAACTGTATCATATAACAAAGATAATTTTTTTATTATAACTTTGGTAATTTTACATAAAGACTTATTATGACTACCAAAAAGTATCATAATGTGCTGCGTTATGTAACTTTTCTTTGGTAAAAGCAGGGCAGAGCGTTAAGAAATAGTCCTGTGGACTATTTTAGTGAATGAGCCAGTTGGCGCTTTGGCCTACTACAGTTTCTTGAAAAATTTATTCTAAAAAGTTTCTTCTGCAATGTTAATGGAACACTTTTTATGCGACGACGTAGGAGGGAAGCATAATGTGTGTGGAATGTATGAATAGGAAAAAATAATTATAACTTTTATGGTTTTTTTAATTGTATAGCTAATGTATAGTTAAATTAGATAACAAATATAATTTATCAAATTGTGTATTGTTTTTGTATATACTAAATTTTAGGTCGTCTTTTTTTGAATATTAAATTTACTGTTCACAATTAACAATCTCATATGCAATCTAATTTTAGTCAATCGTCCAAAGTATTTTTATTTTTTCTAATCTTCAGTTCCTTTTACGTTTCAGCACAAGTAAATGTTGGAGATGGTAGTTATACAACTACCTTTCCTGGAACTGATTCTGCTGGCAGAAATGAATTTCCATCTGGTTCGCCACAATTAAGTGGCAATGCATTAGGAAAACCAGTACCAACTAACGATTGGTGGTCTAGACTGATTAAAGAAAATCATGCCGATAATTTATTTAATTATCCGATGACCTTAAAAACTACAAACCAAGGTTTAATAGTAACTTATATTCCTTGGGGACCAATTGGTGATTCAGCTCCAATAGAAGTTGGTCTTACAGGTTTAAATACATCAATGGCAACCGCTTCAGATTATTCAGATTGGACGGTTACAATGAACTGGAACGATGGCTCTCATGATTTAAAGGCCACTTCAGGTATTGGGATGCCATTCATTTATTTTGAAAAAGATAACGATGACATTGTTGAAATTAATGTCAATTCAGGAACAGCTACCATTTCTAACGAAATACTAATGATTGCAAATGCAACCAGTGGAGCTGATTTTGTAGTCTACGCTCCTGTTGGCAGTACATGGTCTCAATCTGGAAGTATATATACATCAACATTAAACGGAAACAATTATTGGTCAATGGCAATGTTACCGCAGAGTACTACTAATGTAAGTACGGTTGCTCAAGAGTATAAAAAGTATGCTTATGTTTTTCCAACTAATACAACTGCCTCATGGACCTATAATGAGTCAAATTCAAAATTAACAACGACGTTTACAGTTACTACAGACGTAAAAGAAGGATCAGATACTAACGTTTTATTAGGATTATTACCGCATCAATGGTATAATTTAGCATCAAGTTCTCCAACACCTAGCGAATATAGCTATGATACCGTAAGAGGCGAATTAAAAACTCTTGATGGAAATTCATTTACCGTTGAAAATACGTTTAAAGGGATATTGCCTACATTACCAAATTTGGGACATTATAGTCCTGGTTATAATCCTGCTGATTTAGATACTAAAATATCAGGAATTGAAAACGACCAATTAGCAACTTGGACTGATTCCTATAACGAAGGTCAGGTAATGAATAGATTAATTCAAACTGCAAGAATAGCCGATCAAACTGGAGATTATGAAGCAAGAGATATAATGGTTGCAACTGTAAAAGACCGATTGGAAGATTGGTTAACATATCAATCAGGTGAAGTGGCATTTTTGTTTTACTATAATGATACTTGGTCCGCTATGTTAGGTTATCCTGCAGGTCATGGACAAGATCATAATATTAACGATCATCATTTTCATTGGGGATATTTTATTCATGCAGCTGCATTTATGGAACAATTTGAACCAGGTTGGGCAAACCAATGGGGAGATATGATAAATTTATTAGTTCGTGACTCGGCTTCAGATAATAGAAACGATACACAGTTTCCGTTTTTAAGAAATTTCAGTCCGTATGCAGGTCATAGTTGGGCAAATGGATTTGCTTCGTTTCCACAAGGAAACGATCAGGAATCAACATCAGAAAGTATGCAATTTGCTTCCTCTTTAATTCATTGGGGAGCCATAACAGAAAATGATGCTATCAGAGATTTAGGAATCTATATTTACACTACAGAACAAACAGCAACTGAAGAATATTGGTTCGATATGTATGAACGTAATTTTCAATCAACACAGCAATACAGTTTAGTATCTAGAGTTTGGGGAAACTCATACGACAATGGTACATTCTGGACAACTGATATCGCAGCATCCTACGGAATAGAAATGTATCCAATTCATGGTGGTTCTTTCTATTTAGGACATAACCAAACCTATGCACAATCCTTATGGACTGAAATTACGTCTAACACAGGTATTTTAAGTAATCAAGAGAATCCCAATTTATGGCATGATACCTATTGGAAGTATCTATCGTTAATTGATGCCCAGGCAGCATTGGATTTATATGATTCGTATCCAGATCGTACTTTAAAATTTGGTGTTTCAGATGCGCAAACTTATCATTGGCTTCATACAATGAATACTATGGGAACTATAGATGTTTCAATAACCGCAGATAATCCTATTGCAGTTGCTTTTACAGATAATGGAGTTACCACTTATGTAGCACATAACTATTCAGATTCACCAATTACAGTAACTTTTTCAGATAGTTTTATGTTGGATGTTCCTGCAAATTCCATGGCTACCAATAGAGATTTGAATGTGTCTGGTGTATTGACTGCAGATGCCTATCAAGCAAATGAAAATGATACCGTAAACATTACAACTACAACCACGGGAAGCGGAATTACCAAAGTAGAATTTTACAATGGTTCGACGTTGTTAGGAGAGGATGTATCAGCTCCTTATGATTTTACAATATCAAATATAGCATTAGGTATCCATAATATATATTCAAAAGTTTATGTTGGTACAGAATTTATTGTTTCTAATGTAATTACTATTCAAGTTGGTGATCAGATACCTTATTCAGGAACAGCTCATCCAATACCAGGAATTATTGAGGCTGGACATTATGATGTTTTTGAGGGTGGAAATGGTCAAAATATAGCTTATTACGACTCGTCTATCGATAACCAAGGTGACTTTAGACCATCGGAATACGTAGATGCAGTTACGGTTACTAATGAAGGTGCAACTGTAGGTTGGATTTCTAGTGGAGAATGGATGGAATATACTGTCGATGTTGCAACCACAGGATGTTACGACCTTAATTTACGTTATGCATCAGGAAATAGTGGTGGTGGAGGCCCTTTTTATTTTGAAGTTGATGGAACAAAAGTAAGTCCAGATATTGCTGTAGCAACCACTGGTGATTGGGGAAACTGGAATAATAAAGTCAGCACAATAGAATTAACATCTGGTGTTCATGTTTTAAGATTGGTTGTAACTAATGGGGAATTCAATCTTGGTGAAATGACATTTACTTATAATTCCATAGAATGTGCTCCTACAGCAGATATTGGCTTGCCATTTGATTTTGAGACCTCACCAGTCACTTCAGATTTTTTCAATTTTAATGGAGGCAGTGCAACGGTAGAACCGGTTATAGCTCCTCAAAACAATGGAAATAGCAGTACTAATTTGGCAAAGTTGGTTAGAGATGGAGGTGATGTATGGGCTGGAGCATACCTGAATCTAGATGGTGGTTTAGATTTTACTACAGAAAAGTATATAACTTTAAAACTTTGGACTAGTGCACCAATAAATACAACAGTACGCATGAAACTTGAACAGCAATCAAATTCAGGAAACTTTTCAGAATTGGATGTACTCACTCAAAAATCTGGAGAGTGGGAAACCTTGAGTTGGGATTTTTCAAGTTTGGGAGCAACTGTGTTTGATAAGTTAGTATTTATGTTCGATTTAGGAAATACTGGAGATGGAACTGCAACATCTACATTCTATTTTGATGACGTACAACAAGTTGCCACTTTGGGTATTGAAGAATTCAATTCAGATGCAATCAAAATCTTTCCGAATCCAGCAACGAGTTCACTACATATAAAATCCAACTCAATTAATTTAATCAAAGTGGAAATATTTTCATTGATAGGTAATAAAGTAAAGGAACTTGACGCAACAAATTTAAACACAATTTATGTTGATGATTTATCTAACGGACTTTATTTAATTAAAGTACATAGTACGCAAGGTTCTATGGTTAAAAAGTTTATTAAAAAATAAATTTGATTTTTATAAAGTTTATAATAATTACTAAATAAAGCTGTTCTAAAAACATTATGTAAAATAGAACCTCGATTTTAACTTGGCCTCATAAAATTTTGGTCAAAACAATAGGAGAAATGAGCGTGCATATTTTAGGGGTTTAGTAATACAGTGTCTTAAGAATTTCAATTATACAAAGGGTTTCAAAGTAATCTATACCAGTTACAATGCTTCCTAAAATATAGCGAATGAACCGTTAATTGTTTCCAAAATTATATGCAGCCTTGAATTTTTGTTTCTTTTGTTTTAAGACAAAAGAAAATGAAAAAAGAAAAAAACTATAATTGAAAGATTAAATATAACAAGTGCATAGAATTTTATATTTCTTAAAATTTATGCTCTTGTGGCAATCCACGAGAATCGTCTAAAATTTTTTATTACGTATATATTATCGAATACGCGATTTTTAAATGATTCTAAAAGGTTAGCTTTTTTATGGCGGTGGCTATGCGGTTGGAAATTGTGTTTAGAAATAAACGCCAGAAGCGTTTAATTTATAAAAAGCAATCAAGCGCATAGGCAGCGGCAATTTTACATAGCGACTAATTATAGCTATCATTTTTTTTATAAATAGAATGTGTAGTACTAAACATCATAATTTCTCCAGCGCGCCATCTGTGTTATAAATAGCTT
>JGI20153J14295_10001790_pt1 | contig 16192 bp, 14 predicted proteins | sample COG_03_FD_14295 | JGI IMG/M metagenome (IMG submission 14295) | reverse complement strand
CGTTGGTTTCACTTAAAGCGGCAGCTATGCGGTGTAAATCAGCTTCCGCAGCGTCAGACTCAGATAGATTACGGAACGCTTGGGATTCATCACGAAGTGCCTGTGTGGCGTCCCTAAAACCTTCAGCTTCCTCTTGATACTGTACGGAAAAGTCCACCTGATCTAAGGCTTCTTGCATGGAATACAGCAAGTAGTCTGAGTTCTTGTTGAGGTCCGCAGCGAGTAGCGCAGAACCATCAGAGAAGCTAATAGGTCGTGTTGTAATTGGTGTACTACGGCGTAGTTGGATTTCTTTACCCGCCGCAATAGCACCCCCGATACCATCTGTTACTCTTACCGTTGTGTCGTTAAGTTTTGTGAATGTGTGACTGGCTGTTGGATCAGCGTTTGATAGACCATCGATTTCGACCGTGATGTGGTCATCATCGAGGTAATCCCAAGTGATCAGGTAGTCAGTCGTCGTGCCATCGGCTATGTAGGCCGAGACAGAATACTTTACCGTTGGCATATTTATATCCTATTGTTCTTGAAATACTTCATTAAATCTACGGAACCGCTCACGGCTGTTCCTTGATACTTCTTTTTGTTGCAGCAAATACCGATCATATGGGTTTAGTTTGTTGGACAACTTAGCTTGTTGTTCTAGCTTCATGTATTCTGGGGTTTCTGCTTTAGCTTTATCTCGAAAGGCTTTGATAATCATGTTAATACCAGATTGTCGTGTTCCTTTTGGTGATTCACCCCGAATTTGATCGATAAGTTTTTCTCTATAAGTATCAGATGACATGAACTCAGCGAGAGTATCCCTCATATTCTTACCATCAATCAGAGTGGTAGAGGATAACTCTAACACACGATCATAGAGTGATTGAGGACCCTCTTGATAAGGTATGTCTTGTAAACTTTGAGTTTTACCGTTGATAGTGAAACTGGAGGTCAGTTCGGAAAACGCTGACCCGTCTTTAATTGACAAACGGCTTAGTTCAGCAATTAAACCGTCCTCTGAACGATAATTTCCAATATTAGACAAACCCAATGGATCGTACTTAGGTGTTGGTCGTGTAATTATTTCACCCAGCATATTACGCTTAGGATCAACATCTTCATACAGACCTGTTCTGGATAATAACGTATCACTCATACTACGCACTTCGCGGAACGCTTCATCACCGTTAGTCTGGTTAAGGATGTTAGGTACGAAAGAACCCACCATGTTGTAGAAAGCACGTTCAGACTTAATGCCGTCACCTAGAAGCATATTTAGAAAGTCGTTCAACCCTCGTGTGAAGGTTTTATTGATCGTGTTTTCGGCCACAGCAAGTGTTAGCGCCGCTGCGATATGTATCTTAGCGTTTTCACGCTCGTTATAAGGGTCACGAACAATCTCGTTTACATCCGCAAATATAGACAGGACGTTAGCGAGTGGCTCAAAGCGTTGGTATGACATCCAATAGAAGCTACCGTCCTCATTTTTTATTTTGATCGAATAAGGTTGGTTGTTCTTCAACCATTCAGCACGAATACGAGGATCAGTTGGTCCTGAACCTGTAAAGTCCCCACGACCAGCCAAGAAGTACCCTACAGATGTAAGAGCTAGACCTGTCATGATCTTACCACGGGCTTGAGCCGCACGGATTGGGTCGCCACTAGTAATATCATCACGGAAACGCTTAGATGCAATTTGCAACACAGGCATATTCTGAAACGATTGGCTAAGGATGTTGATAGGTGTCCGAACAAACGGAAGGATAAAACGGAACATTGCCGATCCTACACCTTTACCTTGCCCCATTGATTGGAACTTTTGACCGATAGAACCTGCTTCAAGTGTTTCCGTGAAAGATGCACGTTGTGACTGTAGAAGTGCGTCTGGTCGAATTGCTTCACCGTTTTTACCAAAACTCTCTGCAACATACTTGTTAATGAACTCAGAGCGTTTAGCACCTTTAAGTCCTAGGTTGTCTGCCTCCATAGCTGCGTCAGCCATAATGCGACCACGATAAGTTGACTGCTTGAAGAACTCGTCCATTGTTAGCAAGAAACGTGAGGGTGCTGAGATGATAGACATCGCGGGGCCTTTTTTACCCTTACCGAAATCGTTAGACATATCGAACTTTGTCGATAGAACATCAAGGATAGCACCGTCCTGTTTGAACGCTTGCGTGGCCATCCGTAGTGCCTCTAGAGACGATGATAATTGATAAGCAATGGTTCTAACGCCGTGTTTAACCTGACCACCCATGATTTGTTGCAACGGGATAAGGACAGAGTTAGCGGCTGTGCCGATCATGTTGACCTGTTGTGTACCAACACCAGACAACAGAGCGTTAATACGGAAGTGGTTTACCATATCCAAAGTATTCTGTAGCTTGTTTCCTAGAGTAAGTGCATCTTTAAGAGGCGTATCTGATTTAGCTATAGCTCTCGCAACAGCGTCTATATCTGAGTTAGATAGAGAGTTTTTAATCATCTGTTGAAGTTTAGGGTCACCCTTTCGCGTCATCTTTGCCGCAGCTAACGCACGACCCACGTTAGCGCGGGTAGCTTCATTAGATGATGCTAAATTCGCCGCTATTTCTATACGGGCAGATAGTGCCAACCTAGCTTCGTCCAGACTTTGGTATCCTGTGACTTTACCGTCTGATATCTGTTTAGACAGATCAGAAACCTCTAACTCTATAGCTCGATACATCTGGTCTTTAGATACAATTTCAGCCGCTAATTCATGCGCTGGTACATTTATTCCTCCAGTAATCTCCCTAAGAAACTCTTCAGGGTTCTTACCGAGCATATCAGCCATGTTTCGCAGTTTAGAAGTTGTCTGTAGACGTACCGTACTCCACCGCTGTACTTCGCCACCTTTCATCTCCAAGAACTCTTTTTGCATAACGTGCTTTGTTGCCGCGAGTTGGGCAAGAACATCATCAAAATCGTTCATAGTATCAATTGATCTATAAGATAGGCTGGTAGCCTTAGCGGCAGCAACAGGATCACTCTCAGCTAAACGAACACTATAACGGATATTTTCAATCTGTTCTGGCGTGAGACGGAAAGGAACCTTTACAGCCTTCGCTATCTGTTCAGCAGTCTGAGCCACAGGCGCTTTCACATCAGGTAAACCCAAGTCCAGAGACATCTGACCATCTACGTCTGTTTTAGGAAACACAGTATCAGTCATGTCTATGGTCTTCTGGGCGTCCACAGCGACTTCATCAGCCGCCTTTAGGATAGGTGTATCGATCTCTGCGGCGAACTCTTTAGATGTAGCTAAGAATTCCGCTGCGGCTTCTGTATCGCCGTTCTTAGCCGCTTTAGCAGCCTTGAGGCCGTAGAAGATGCTCTCAATCGCTAGACCAAGAACACTACCTTCAACCACGTTACGCGCACGGTTCTTCCACTCAGGATCGTCAGGGTCTGTAGCTAGGAGTTCTGTCATGTACCCCATGTCAGCACCCATGTCCTTCAGGGCCGCTGTGAGGTTAGCGTCATTGGGATCAATGATGACCCCATCGACAACCGCACCAATAGCGAGACCTTGGACAATCTTGCCACCTTTTGCGACCTTAGATGCAATACCTAAATAAGGGACAGCAAAGGTAGTAAGTCCTTGTACAAAGCGCCCTACCCCTGTGTCAGCATCATCAACAAAGTCGATAAGACCGTCACCGAGTTTACCACTGGCACGGAGAGCCTCATATTCCTCACCAGAGACAATCTGGAACCCCAGATCGCTCGTAGCAATGACACGAGACTTTACACCGAAACCTGCATCAGCAATCCACGATCCAGCCTTGAGGAGACCGTCAGCTACGTCTTCAACACCCGCTAGGGGTGCTTGCACGAGAGTGTCGTACATATAGCCATTCTTCTCGTCAGATTGTGGGGCGTCTTGTGGGGCCGCTTGTGTAGCCCCACTTAGAATTGTTTCAGCTTGACCAGCACCGTGAGTTCTATTGAACCACCCTATAATACGAGGGTCTTTTTGGTGCATCTCCTTCAAACGGTCGATATGGGGTTGAGGAATGACCAAGGCTTCATCTTCTAGAGTTGCACTTGCTGTATCGTTCAAATATCTCTCAGCGGCCCCAACACCGTAACGGTTGTTGAAAGCGCCAAGAACATCAGGATTACCTCTGTTTTCAAACAGACGATCCAGAACCACCTGAGATGGTTGCTCTTGGTTATTTTCCATGTTTTACCTTATTTAAATCGTGCGATTGCAGCCAATAGAAGTTGTTGCACAACGTCTTTGTTAATACTCAAACCAGTCTCTTCTTGAATTGCACCTAAATCTTCAGCCAAGAATTTTACCTCTTGGTAATTAGTAGGCAACGTCAGATTAAAGCGTTCTTGTATGCCTGTGAGTAGTTGATCAAATTCATCAGTAGACACATTATCAACAACTATTTCATTCAAATCTTGAACAACCTTAGCTGCCTCAGACATTAACTCCTGATCAGCAGCAATCTTGTTTTGACGTTCAGTCTCTAACCTTGCAGCTTCAGCAACAGCTTCAGCTTCGGCTTGTGCTTTACGCTCTGCCGCTTGTGCGTTTGCTTGTTGCACCGAGTTTTCAATTTCAACTTGTGCTGGGTCCTGAGGAACAACGATAGTACCTTCTTCAACCTGTTCACCAAACAACACAGCTTCACCCGCTTGAATATCGATATCAAGTCGGCCACCCTCTTGAGCGTCCAGCGTTTTATTAGCTTGTTCAGCGGAAATTAGACGGTTTTGCTCTACGTCATACGCTTGTTGTTCTGCCAGCAAGTTAGCCTTCTCTTGTTCGAAGTACGGGTTAGCTGTAGACGACAAGAGTTCGTCATCAACGGCTGTCTCAAACGCATCAAACTGTTTATTATAGAGATCAGGATCGTTCTCTTTATAGAACTCCATGACTGAACGCTCTGCATTAGCGATAGCGGCTTTAATAGCCTCAGGGTTATTGTCTGGAACACCTTTGAGGTAGTCATCTAGATAACCTTGGAACCTTAGCTTAATGTCATCCGCCATTTCGCCACTGTAACCCCCACCGAAGGGGTCCATAACTAATTTAGAACCCTCAGGGGTCATAGCGTTAATAACACGGTTCAGTGTTGCTTGTTTGTAGTCTTTATATGTCTGGCTGTTATAGACAGCATCTGGGTCTTGTCGGTTTTTCAGTTCACTATAGCCGTGCTTATAGTTTTCAGCGTTGAACCTNAAACCGTCTTTCTCAGCCGCCTGAAACCACGCCATCAATTCATTTTGGTTGGTGATTTTGCCTGTGTCATATGCTTCTGTCAGGGCATAATTGTTTGCTAATTGTTGGCTCATAGGAATTTCATAGACCGTGTTTACGGTCTCATACGCNGNCTTCACTTTACTCATGATTTCAGTCGAGTTAGTGCTTGCGTTAATCATTTCACCCATTGTTGTCCCGTCTTCTTTTACGGGTGAATTTAGAAGTTGTGTAAGTGGGACCCCAACATTATCAGGGTTGTTATAGAAGTCAGTTATAATTTCTTGGTATTGGTTAAGCTCTGCATCGAGTTTCAACTTAGATGCACGTTCCTTCTGGCCTGTGCGGAAATTGATATCTCGCTCAATATTCATCCCTTGGTCTTTAACGGCGTTCCACTCTTGCGGGGTGAGTTTAAGCTCTCCTGACTCCTGAGCGTCCAGAAGGACATCTAGCATTTCCTGATTTCCAGCAGCGTCTGCCGCCGTCAGCCAAGATGATATTAAAGCGGAGCGTGATTTAGGTCCTGATAAACCTGTGCCATATGCTTGGCTGTTTAAGGTCATCAGTTTTTCCAACCCTTCCTCAAGAGGGATTTCACCTGTAGCAATTCCCATTGCCATGTCATCAGCTTGCTTCTGGATCGCCGCTAGGTGGTTAGCTTCCATCTGGTTAGACACGTTGCTCATATGGGTAGCACCCATGTTAAACGCAGTCTGTTCNANGTAAGGCATAGCCCCTGCTAGAAAGTAAGGACTTTGGTTGGCTTCATTAGACAGAAAGCCGTGAACTTTTGTGTTCATCCACTCACGGAACTTGTTGGGGTCCGTGCTGTATTTTAGACCAGACTTTTCATACTCTATTGTGGCGTTCTCTTTGAACTCAATAGCCGCCTTCTTACCCATCGTTTCGGCATATGTTTGGTTATACGCGCGTGAGTTGGAGCGGAACAGTAACCCATTGCGGACCTTTGAGAGTTCCACATCAGGATCATCCCCCTGCAAGGCGTCTTGTTGTGCTTGTGTAGCGATTTCTTCTAATTGTTGTTTCTTAGCTTTCCCTGCCTCATTCCCTAGGAAATTAGATGCAGCTTGAAAGCCTTGGGACATCGCAGCTTCACCAACTCGATCCCTCGCGGGTCGGTAGTAATTATCAACGACCGATAATAGGTTTCGTGCAGCCCCACGTTGGGGCATATCAGGTGTAATTCGTGCCATGTTTGCTCCCTACGTCAGATAAGGCAAACTGGCGCTACCAGCTTTCATTATGTGACCCATGTTAAGTTGTGTTGTCGAGACTGACGCAATACGGCCTTTAGCCTCCTGCTCATATCCTTTGAGATTACGGTTGGTTTGTATCTTGAGGCTGTTGCGCTCCAGACGGTCTCTGTAGAGATTACGGGCTTCAACAGATCGGCGTTCTGCGATCATATCTGTCATCGCTTGACCACCTCCACCTGTCTCAAACATACTAACCATAGCGAGGTCTGTGTTCGATCTGGCTTGCAATGCGCGATCCATCGATGTCATCAATAACTGACGGTTCATCTCTACATAGGATTGCATTTCTTGGTCTTGTTTATGCGCCGCCGCCCCTCGTGCCATATAGGCGTTATTTAGTGCAGCTTGGTTCTGGGCGTTCACCTCAGACATACTGCCAAGCAGGTTCATGCCACCTGAGAGTAACGCTAGTGTTACTGGTTCCATATCTATATCCTAAAGTATTTTTACGAACTCATAGAAAGGCTCATTTCCGCGCCCAAATTTCTCGTGTTCTTTAATGAAGGTAAAACCGCACCACTTTAGCCACTTATGGTGGACAGTGTTCCGTGCGTCTGTGCAATTAAATACACATGAGTATCCTTGAGACACCTCATAGATACCTTCCCTACACTCTCGTAGGAACTGACGTTGATGTTTAAGGAGGTCTGGGGTTGCCATCATCCAGATGGACCCCAAACCAACCGTTTGTGTGTCGTTAACGCCAAAGACCCCGATAGGTGTACCTTCAGGATCACACATGGTTTTGCATTGTCGTGAGAACAACAACACCAACTTTAATGCTACCTTGGGAGGCAAACCAGCTTGTGCGTTTAATTCCTGAACGTCTGCTTCCCTAAGGTTTTCCGCTAGATGGTCTAGGTCATCCTTATGGGTGTTGCGGACGTATACATTCATTATAGCCTCTGTGATTTCCCGACATACATACCTGACCACTCCATAGACCCGAAGGCACATGGAAAGGCACTGTCGTTAATTATTTTGATTTGAACTTTGTCGTTTTGAGCAAACACAGGGAACTTATATTCACCAGTGTCTCTAGGCATCAGACCAGCTACGTTGTCTTCATCCGCCAGAATACGCGCGTTGAACAGTGCTCAAACGTGTCGTTATTCTTAGGTGTTACTTGGATTTTAAAGTAAGCACTGTCCGTGTAGATTAGGGACATATATCTTAGCTGTACCCTGCCCTCTTGAATAGCGGCTTCACCCGTAGGTGTATCCTCTCGTATATACTGAGGAGAGAACTCGTATTCAAAGACGTAAGGTACACCAGCATTTATACTCCACGAAGTCGCATCAACTTTAGCTAAATGATAAGTGTTATCACTAACCTTAGTCACCGCCATCTTTTGACCCTTAGGGTTCTCCATTTTAAAGAACTCTAGGTTAGCTGGGGTGGAATAAGGAAGCACAAGCTCTGTACGATTGTCTGTTTGGTTGTATGTGACTGTGATTGCTGTCTCGTCCACGCGGTGATCCAAGAGAGCCTTGTCGCTAGGCTTGGTATCCAAGAACATCTTATCGAGATAAACCTGTCCACCTGTCTTATACACGATGTACAAGAAGTCCTCTAGGAACTGACAACCCATGATGGTTACATCTTCACCGAAATCCCAATGGGACCACGCTGTTTGTATCTTTTCACCACCAGATGTGTACCATTTGTAGACGTAGAGTTTACTTGGTTCTAAGGCTGACAGCTGCACCATAACATCATCATAAGTTGATACAGCTTGTGTGCGTACCTGATTGGGAATGTAGTTAGGGATTTGGATTGTAATTTCATCCGCATCCACGGTCTTCAATTCTTCATCGATATAGAGTTCACGAACTGTTGAGTTTGTCGATCCGTCCGTAACAAAGAACACAATAGGCCCAGAAGCCACAGGTGCTGTATATGGAGAACAAGCAAACTTTGTTGAGGGAACGATGCCGACCGTAAGAGGCGATAGTACGTTTTCAGATACCAGCTTAAACTGTTGGCTATCAGAGAACAGAACCAGTGTGTCACTAAACATCGCAGCATGATATAGGTTGTTAACTCGACCAGTAATAGATGCCACATCGATCCTATCAGAGGCGAATACTTGAACAACTGTACTTCGATACAGACTCTCTAGTTCACCTACTGCGGACATGATTAGGTTCTCTTCACTGAGGAAGCCCATGCGTCCTTTAAAAAGGAATAAAGAGTTAATTCTTTTACCTACAAAGCTAGGCGCAGGGTTAGTGTCCCCATCACCTACTGTACGTTCACCCCATATGTGTTGTTTAAACGTAAAGGTTCCATCAGCTTCCCTCACGAGCACATGAGGCATTGTTGAGGCGTTGAAGCCCTCACCCGCGTTATATCCTGCGGTTTCTTCCCACACGTTGTTATCGAACTCGACCCAATAATCCTCTGTAGCGTCATTAAGGTTACCCTTAATTTGTACGATACGCCCCTGCTTCTCAGAGGGAGGTAATTTGTCGAATGACTGTATGCGGTCTGTAAATGCTTCCATAGCCGCGCCACCGAACTGGTCGAGCACCCTGATATCGGCCCCAGCGGGTACAGAGAATGTAAGAGTGGGTCCAAATGTTTGTGCGTCAGAATAACCACGGCTAATAGCGTCAGCCTTTAGTTCCTCTGCAATGTCTGAAGTACCCTCTAGGGCAGTCTGAGCAGTGGTGTTATCTTCTGTAGAGGTTGTCGCAGCCAGTACGTTGTTGATGTACACAGCATAGGTCGTAGAGGCCACAGCACGTTTAATGAAAACAGACGCGGTTGCGCTGGGGTCAGAACGTGTCTCTGGTAGAGCTAAGGTTTCAATTGTCTTTTCAGTATTAAGAATGAACGTGGTGTCAGCTACCGTGGCAAACCGTAACTTTGTCCACATATCGGATGTGGGGAGGTATGATTTACCATCAGGGTAGTTGACGGTCTTTTTAACACCATCAGTATCAAAAACCTCAACATCGCCTGAACCACCGACAACAATATATCTCTCGTTGAAATCTCTGTTAATCACATGGATCGCTGTGGTGTCATCGTCAGTAATGTTAGTATTCAGTGGTGATACAAATTGGGTTGGAGGACGTTTCTGCAAACCCGCCACAACAGACGGGTATGCGTTTTTCATTTCCTGACCAGAAGTCCTAAGACGCTGTGGTGCGGGTTGTTGTGAAACACCACTTACTAGGTTGGAAACAGTTGTTGAGACTAAGGGCATTATTTCACCTCTTAATACGCTGTACGGGAGAGGATACCAAACACAGAGGCGTTTCCTGTCATCATATTATTATCTTCAATTTCCATGTTCTCAGCCAGTAAAGCAGCACGGGCCATATCTTCGTCAGATGTGTTAAAGTTTGAAATAGAACTGTTACCCATCACCCGTTCTTGGTAGATACGAGCGGCTCTAACCGCGATATAGCGGCGAGCTATTTCTGGTAGTTCTTCAAAACCAAGAGCTACAACGATGTCTACATAAACTGGTTCTGTGAATGTGTATGTGTGCTTAACGCGGTCATATAAGATGCGTCCACGGGCAACGAGGTCTTTGTTCTTATCGTCACCTGTGGTGTCTACTGACAACACGTTAGCGGGTAGAGCAAGGTTGTCGGCTGTGTTTGGAATTAGTTTATAGTTAAGTTCTGTGTTCCAATAGAACCCGTGTGTTTGAACTTCGCGGGTCACCTGTCGAAGTAGGTCTCTCGCTAGAGCCGCATCAACGGTGATATTACCCGTAATGGCACTCACTGGCGACTCGCCAATGTTCGCAAGGCATACGTTGACAGCTTCGAGTTCTGTCGTTGGGGTCAAAAGAGTTGCCATGAGTTATCCCTGTAAATGTAAAAAAGGACCCCTCTAGGTTAACTAGAGAGGCCCATGTTTGGTTAAGCCGCAGCGCGGAGTTCGATGATGCACTCTGGGCGCAATACACCGTGACCAACAGCCATTTTAGATACAGCGAGTGTACCTTGACGGCGGATGTCATATTCCATTTCTGTGGCCATATCCATCAACTGAACTGTACCCAGAGCTTGACGCTGGATGATCAATGCAGATGTGTCTGTAGCATTTACGGCATACTTGGCGTTGAAGTCTGGGTATGCAGCGGCTGTAGAGTGATCCACGGCTACGTTGTTAGACTTAACAATAGTCATACCTGCCACGTTCATTACTGAACCGTCAGAGTAAGAACCGTTAGCACCGAAGTCGCGGTTGATCAGCTTGTCGTCTTGCACGAGTGCGTAATAGACGGTTGGCGATACAATCACAAAACGCTCTGCTTCTGGTACATTGCGTGTATCAAGAGTAGCAGCGGCGTCATAGATGCCAGCAACAATTTGTGCTGTAGTTGGAGCAGCACCGAGAGCTTCAGAAGCAGCGGAGCCTTGACCAGCAATACCAGCGCCGAGGCCAGATGGGTCACGAGCAGCTTTGATAGCCATAGACAGCAAGTTGCGGTCATATGTTTGTGCGAGAGCTTGGCCCATTTGCTTTGAGTATTCAGCGCGAACATCATAATGGTTCTTAGCTTCATCGATATTTGCGATGAAAGTGTTTGAGATCAACAGGTCATCGATTGTGATGACTTTCTCACCATGCTCGATGTTGTTGCCCAAGATTTCTGCACCAGCGGTGTGGTACTCAGCTACGGTCTTGCCGATTGCTGGGAATTGAGCGGACTTACCGTTCTGGATAGAGCGGATACGGGTCTTTTCTTTCATCACAGTTTGTGCGTTGAAAGTAGACATTACCTCACCTGAGAAGACCTTCAGAAACAGGGCGTCAGTTGCACCTGTTAGACCGACCTGACCCACGCGGGATGGATTAGCATTAGACATTTTATTTCACCTTGGAAAAGAGTTTAGATTGTTAGGTTGTTCTCTAACGTGTCCGTGTGCGCTCTTTCCGATAAGGTTATCCCTCGTAAGGGGCCTCAACGTAATTAATTGCTTTGGTTGAGTTAGATGAAAAAAAGAGAACACCCGTGGCCGTTGGATGTTCCTGTTTTCGCCACCCACTAATAAGCGGCGTGGTCGAGGAAGCCCGAAGGCTCCCTACTTTTTTGCTCTATTTGCAGAGCTAGACATGATTTTTAAGTTACTAGAAGAGTTGTCAGTAGCGTTACCGTTTGAATGATCAATGTCCTTACCAGTTAATTTGGACTTACCGTGTTTAGAGATCATCATACGCCGTGCCTTATTACGCGACACACGCTTCTTAACTTGTTCAGGACGAGCCTGATACTCTTTATCATAGTCTGAATAGACCCGTCCTGATTTGCTCATGTGTTCTTCCTATAGGATGTTAGAACGTCCCAACTTAGCCTCGACTTGTGCGCGGAACGCTGGATCATTTTCGTAGGATGGGCTTTGCATATCAGTCATCAATTGCTGCACACTGTCGTATGATCCGCCTGTACCACCCGACAAACTGCCAGATAGGTTACGGGAAGGCTCGATACCTTCACTGGCTTCACGCCGTGCGGCAATAGATCGAACAGACATACGGATAGCATTGAAGTCATTGCTGTCCATCATCCGATTAAAGTAGTCTATCTCAGCTTCATCTAGGTTATCAGCGGCCCACGCGGTTAACTCTTCGTAACCTTGCTCACCACCTACCTCATTCATTATGTTAGACCGTTGGCTATCCATAACGCTGATTTGGCTTTTAATGTAGCTATCAACTATTTCACGAGGAATACCTGCTTCCTNTAGCATATCATAGCTTTCAACGGAGAGGTCTCCATTGTCCCAGAATTCACGAGAGAGTGCATCGTAATCCACTCCAGCGTTATCTAGTTCCTCACGGACCTCGCCTTCCTCATGCTCACTTTCAGCTTGAGGTTCTTGAGAACCCATACGGGACTCTAGTTCTGAGTATGCTTTAGCCATATCTTCTGGAGAACCGAACTTCTCAGGGAGCCACTCTGGGCGGTCTGTCTCGTTCTGTTCTTGTACACCAGCATCCATTTCAGCGGCTTGTTCTTCCAAACTTGGACCTGCTGTTTCAGCGGATGTGTCGATAACTACTTGTTCGACCATTCTTATTCACCATTTCCTGCGACACTATCACGGGCTGCACCCGCAGCTTCTCTAGCAACAGGACCAGTAGCAGCTTTCGCCATCTCCATCATCTGTGCTTGCTGCATCTCTTGAGCCTGTTGTTGTCGTTCTTGTTGTAATTGTTCTTCAGATTTAATCAGACCATCCATGTCGATACCCAATGCAGTCCCAACACGAGTGATATAATCATTCACGTTCATGAACTGGGCGACAGCCTCAGGTCCTAATGGGGCTAGAGCTTGTAGGAACATTTGATATTTATTCATATCATGCCCACGGCCTAATGCCTCAAGACCTGTGACGATGGTTGGATTTGCCACGCCCTTAGGGAGTGACGGAAGTTTCTTCTTTTTAGTCATCCGAGCAATGATGCGGTTGACCAATGGTAACTGAAATTCTTGGCTCAAGATCGAGTAGACACCGCCCAAGGCGTCCTCAAGTTCCCCTGCCATATACCGGACTTCCTCTGCGGTAACCCGTTCACCCGCGCGTTGGATCGCGGAGTTCATGAGGAAAGCATAGGCCAGACGCTCAGTAATAGTAGAGGCTGTCTGAGAAGCGATAGACATATCAGCTTGTTTCTGTACCTGTAAGGTAGACACTTCAGCAGCGTTTCCTGCCACAATAGCGCCGTTCTCAGCTTTGGAGATATCTCGCGCCCGTGTAGTCCCGTTAGGAGCCACAAGGAACACAACCTTAGCCGACACAGCGGAAGCCTCTAGGATAGCCTTAGACAGGCCCTCTAGGGAGATCAGATCACCAATGTATTCTTCTACATAGGAACGGCCATAGTCTTCACCATCGATGCGGGTCCACCGCAATGCCAGCATAGGTGCTTTATCCAGTGGATACTTACCGTGTGAGTTAGGAACGATCATACCATCTAGCTCTTGGTACAAGATATACTTGTTACCTTCACGGTACATCTTTGTGTATAGGTTGATCTCGTCAGATTTCTTATTGTTGTCATCGCTTGGGAGGTCACCCTCTTTGGCGGTCAACATTTCTTGGATGTCTTCAGGCAATGTAGCCCGTGACATGGTTTCCTTAACGATAACCTCGATCACCTCACCCATCGGGTCACGCTTAACAACATATCGGCTCAACGGGAAAACCCGCGCACCACCTTCAGGTGGGAGATATAGAAGGACGTTACCTGCGACAATCAACTGTTTGAGAGCCTCAAATATGGGAGACCGCATACCAGAGTTTTCAATCTCTGTCATTACGGCTCGTTCATACTTATTGAGAGCTTCGTCTACCTTGGCCCTTGCACCTTCTGTTTGAGCTAACTCTTGGATTGTAAAATCATCCAAACGCATAGCGAAGAAAGGAGCATTAGGTGGAAGTAGAGACAACAGAAGTTTAGAGGCTAGGTTGTTCACACCACGCGCACCAACACCTTGATATGGGGTGTACAGTTTGCTTGAAGAGGTGTGACCTTCCTCTGGAACAAGAGAAGGGATAGTTAGTTTAGCCGCTTCCCTTGCTCTCTCTAAATATGTCGTTCTGTGTGAGGATAGGTTTTCGTACTTCTTAGCGCAGACTGCTTCGTCTTTATGCACGATACACCTCTTTAATATTATTTGTTAGTATTGTTTTTCTGGACCATACCACCGAGTTTATTGGTGTCTGAGGTCATTTTATTTCTTGCTTTAATCTTGTAAGATTTAAAGCCACGAGACCGCCGATCCAGTGCTGTCCCATCTTCACTACCTTCACTCAATTTAGGAGCTTCTTGCTCTAAAACTTGTGGAGCTTGTGGGGGAGGAGGCGGGGGTGGGGGCGGCTCTGGTGTATTCATGAAACACATTTTAAATTAAGCCTTTCGTTTATTGATAGCCATAGGGTTTGATCGAGCCGTTTGGTAACGAGAGATGCCCATAGATTTACGCTTAACAGCGATCTTATCTTCATTGGTCTTCGATGCTTTACTCTTACGAGCCTTACCGCCATCACGACCACCACCAACACCATCTTTAGGGTCGATAGTCTGAGGCGCTGTCACAGGCGCGGATGAACCACCACCGCCGCCAGTCGTAACTGTGGCTGTTGTTACAGGAGCACGGACATCGGTAGAGTCATACACTTCTTGGTTAGTCTTGCCACCACTGGTCGCGTCAACCTGCGGAGCTTGATCCAAGGTAGTCCCACGAGAAACGATCAGACCACCACCGCCTGTTTTAGCTTTATACTCACTGACATTACCGTCAGCCAAATCCTTAGCAGACACACTGCTTTTACTGTTAAAGCTAGTTGTCGAGCCTGTCACAGGAACCTGCCTACGATCATCACGATCAGTAGCGTGTGTGTATGTAACCTGCTTGGCCTTAGAGGTCCCAGCGTTCTTTGTTGGTGCATAACTTGATCCTGCGAAATTATCCGCATCTAAGTTACGCCCAGAACTCTTTTTAGCTTGAGGCTTAGGCGCGGGTTTCGATTTGGACTTGGACGAGCTTCCGCCGCCGCCTCCACCACCGCCACCATCACCACCAAATACAATTTTTGATTGAAATAGTTTAGTTAAGAACATTATGTAATCCGTTTACTAAGGGTTATATGGCTTAGATCATAGCCACCATTCTTTAAGACCCTTTCCCAACCCTTACGTCCGTGTATTTCCACAGATGCACATTGATTGATACGGGCAAAGCGTTCAAATATAGACATTCCAGAAAGCCAGTCACCATCATCACCTGATAGCAAGACAACCCTGAGATTAGTAACCTGAGGGTATTCAATAAACTCAGTTATTGCCGCAGATGTTATCTCTCCTGTCTCAGGAACTTGGTGCAACCAAAGCAACCAAGTACCGTCCAAACAGAAATTATAAATATCTTCCATATGGACTTTATCATTAACAACTCTTGAAAATAACATATCTATTACAGGCCACAGAGTATCTATCGCTTTAGTTGATACGAGCGGGAATGACTCACCGTTCAACATTTAGAACATCCTCATTTTGTTCTGAGTAAATTCTATTCAATGTTCTAATCACATCAACCGCACCACGCCGAAAGAATATCTCTCGTTCTGACATGGATAGTTCTGGTGAAACATCAGGGTACATCCGCGAAAGGAAGTCGATTAAATTTTTGTCAATCATAGGGGTTTGGGTCATAAAACCACCCTTCTAGGTCTAGTAACGGTTAATATTATCCCCAAGCACGGGTCCATTGGGCGCAAATGCCTGACCTTACCACATCATCATGGTTGAAATGGCATACAGCGGCTTCAATGTTGTGTTTAAAAATCAGATCAATAGCTACTGCTAACCCTGACTTTTCCTTGAGATCGTGTTGCAAAAGATCGCCATTCACCAACACTTTTGTGTCCTCACCTATCCGAGTAAGAAACATTTTCATCTCATGGGGTGTTAGGTTCTGCCCTTCATCCAAGATAACGAAGGCGTTGTTAAATGATCGACCACGCATCACCTCGAAAGGCACGATCTCGATATCCTTACGCTTCATAGCAATCTCGAAACGACCCTTACCAAGTCGTTGTTCAAGAACCTCAGTGAGCGGGATTACCCAAGGCGCAATCTTGTCCTCGATAGTACCTGCAAAAAATCCCAGAGACTTACCTGCGGGAATATTTGGGCGAGTTAAGATGATCTTCTTTAC
>JGI20153J14295_10001784_pt1 | contig 16217 bp, 14 predicted proteins | sample COG_03_FD_14295 | JGI IMG/M metagenome (IMG submission 14295) | reverse complement strand
TGGGCTCAGGCTGCTATCGCAGCGTCATTTGTCTTGGTCGTGCTTACTAGCTTGCAGTTAGGGTATGGCAATGCCTCCCTCGAGCCTGTGGTCGGCGATATCTATGAAACCCGTATTGGCGAGAGCAAAGAGTTTGTGCTCAGTGACGGCTCAATTATTTTTCTCGACACCCAGACACGTATCGTTGCCGATTTTTCTCCCCAAACCCGACATATTAGCCTTGAGCGTGGTCAAGCCCGCTTTGATGTGGCACACGACGCTGACCGCCCCTTTAGTGTGATGGCCGGTATCGGCAAGATCACTGCCTTAGGCACAACTTTCGTGGTGAAGAAAACACCCACTGATGTATTGGTCACTTTAATTGAGGGTAGAGTGGAGGTTGCACAACAGAACCAAATGACCACTATTAGCCATACTGCCTCACAACCTGAGCATGTGGGTCAGCAGTTGGCCTATTCTAGAAAGGGTATTTCAAAGGCAAGTATTGTCGATATACCTCAGTCTGTGGCCTGGCAAGATGGTCGGTTGGTCTTCGAAAATCATACCCTGGCTCAGGTGGTGTCAGAACTCAATCGCTACTCAAAGAAGAAAGTCGTTATTGGTGATCGATCGCTGCGCTCTATCAAGGTGACAGGTGTTTTTAATGTGGGCCCTGATGGTAACGCCCTTGAAGCGCTGCAAACCTATTTCTCTCTTAAATTGACCACCGATCAGCGTGGTAACCTAGTGCTTATTTCTGGTGACAGTGAAGACGTATCGACAACCGGCGCTATCAGACCTCAGGTTTAAAACCTCCGAAACCCATGCCATTCATCGGCATTCCTTATAGCTGAGAGTTGCGCCACTCCTATTTGACTTACGTCAAGCTTGGCGACTTCGGTTGTTCCAAAAGTGATTCTTGTTCACATTTCTCTCTATGCTATATACAACAATACCTATTTGATCTTTGTTGGTAATTCCATTGAACCAAGACGTTAATAATATCTCGAACCTGACTATGGCTGCCGGTCTCTGCCCATCGGCGTTATTTAAGTTTGTGGATAAGCCTCAGCAGGGCGATGTTTATAACTGTTCTTATAGTTTACGTTATACCTCAAAGAGCCTTAGGCCTAAGTCTAATGTGGATAGGAGCCTGCTGGCATCTGTTCGCTACCTCTGCGCTCAGTTACTTAATATCGGCCTAATTGAGGCTGGGCTAGCGCTAGAAGATATTGCCAATAGCCATTATCTGCTTAAAGAAGATATCTTTGTTCGAGAGCCGGGAAAGGATTATGGAAATTCAGATTCTGAGATAAAGAGCTCTTGTATAAAGGGCGCAGATCTAAAGGCTTTAACCGCAGGCTCTACGGTATCTCCGGAAGCCGCCTTACTTTTAAAGTCTCTACAGTTATTGAATTTATTGGCGGGAGAAGATGTCACGCTCTACCAAGCAGCGGAGATCCTAAGAATATCAATTGATACCGCAAACAAGCATGTAGCCAAGATTAAATCGAATTTTGGTGTCGTAACACTTCCCGCGGCAATTCTATATGCTGCTGAAGAAGGTCTTATTAAAAGGCCTATTGACTGATTTCGGTATTTTAATATTTGCTATAACCCTCTTTGTTTACTACTTTATATAGAGTCTATCTGGAAATGATAGATTTTTGTTTTTAATTCAATTTTTTTAGTTTTATAAGTATAAAATTCTATGTTTATATTATTTTACTATCCGTCAATCCCTAAACTGCCATAACGAATTACACCTGTAGGCCAGTTTTAAATTTCCCTTATACTCATTCCTGCCCTGATCATAAATATCTTTATCTGCGTAGTGTTAGGTAGTAAGCAAAAGTAAAAAGCTACTATAAACATAAGTCAGTTAAGGAGAAAGTAGGAATGGACGTTTCTTTTAAAAAAGCCAACTCAAACTCGTTTTTTAAAATTAAATTACTTACAAAAGTTATTGCGACATCTCTTGGTTTATCGGCTTCAGCTGGTCTGGTTCAGGCTGTTGAAAATGATCTTCAATACTATGATATTGCCCCTAACACTATGAGTGAAGCCTTAAAAGTCTTCGCTATGGAGACTGATAGCGAAATCCTATTTTCTCCCTCCCTTGTACAAGATAAGAAAATGGCTGGTCTTAAAGGACAGTACACACGCCAGCAAGCTCTCTCAACAATGCTAGCCGGAGCTAATCTAGTTGCTGAAACAAATGACGAAAAAGTTTTTATGGTGGTTTCTTCTGAGAGCGAAAGAAATGTAACTCGCGCGAATATAGCGGCCGGCGATGCCGGCATGGGNGCCGCTGAAAAAAAGGGTTACCGCAACTCCGTGATTGAAGAGATAACGGTGACTGCTAATAAGCGGGAGCAGGATCTTCAGGATGTTGCGATGGGTTTGTCTGCACTTACGGGTGATGATTTAAATCGAATTGGTGCGGTGGGTGCGCAGGATTATTTGGCGCAGATACCTGGGGTTACTTATAACGCTCAGGGTAAAGGACGCAGTCCGGTGATAGTGAGAGGTATAGCAACTATTAGTACCACTATTTTGAGTGATGCGCAGAGTACTAGTGCTATCTATATCGATGATTTACCTTCTATGCAACGTTGGGGCGCGTGGACTAACACTGATCCCAACACCTTTGATGTTGAGCGTGTAGAGGTACTTAGGGGGCCGCAGGGCACATTGTTTGGTTCTGGCGCTCTAGGTGGAGCATTACGGGTTATTAATAACAAGCCCAATGCTTCAGAGTTTCAATCCAGTGTTGACCTGGGTCAATCGTTTACTCAAGGTGGTGATGACAGTAATAGCATCAACGCAATGCTTAATATTCCGTTGATTGACGATGAGCTAGCCTTGCGAGTCGTTGCCTTTAGCCGGAATGATGGTGGCTATATAGATAATGTTCGTCGTGACGAGACAAATGTCAATGGTGGTGAGATGGAAGGCGGTCGTTTAATGCTTTCCTATAAGCCTAGCGATGACTTGTCCTTGCGGCTCACAGCTACACATCAGGCAGATATTGTTGACGACAGCTCGGCAACCTTCCGTGATAGGGACGATGGTCCTCGCTACGCATATAATGGGGTTATTCCTGAGTTTTCCGATGTCAGCATTAGTATCTATAACCTATCCATTGACTATGATCTAGACGGTGCTGTGCTGACCTCTTCGACTACCTATTCAAAGCGTGATTCGTTTATTAATGTCGATCTTGCTTCAGTTATTGACCTTAACTTTGGTACTGGCTTAGAGCCGGAGGAAAATGATTATAGCCTAACAGAGAAAGTTGAAACCGTTGCTCAGGAGGTCAGGCTCGTATCTCAGGGCGATGGAGCAATACAGTGGACCTTGGGTGCTTTCTATTTAGACCAGAAAATTAATACTTTTCAGGACTGGTCTGCTGATAATTTGGGCGACATCGTACAGCAAACTAGATTCCTTCCACATATTACTGAAATGGCTGTCTTTGGTGAACTTACCTATCAGCTATCGGACAAACTATTTATTACTGGCGGTGGCCGATGGTTCGATAATAGTTTTGAATTCGAAATCCCATTAGATATTGGTGTCTTAGCGAATCCGACTTTGCCATTGACAGAGGAAGCATCGAGCTCATTTACGCCTAAGGTCTCAGTTTCATATTATTTGAATGACGATACCCATCTTTATACCTCTGCGACTAAGGGGTTTCGAGTTGGGCAGGTTAATACCACAGTTGCACCTGAAGAAGGTGTACCGCCAGATTTTGAGCCTGATTCTTTGTGGAATTACGAAGTCGGTGTTAAATCTTTACTGCTTGATGGACATTTGAAATTCAATATGTCTGCTTATTATATTGATTGGACTGATATTCAGTTACAACGGACGATTGAAGCTGATGATGGACGTCTACTTAATTTCAATGACAATGCTGGCGATGCTATTTCTAAAGGTATCGAAGTAGAAATGACATATCTGCCCAATGAGAATTGGGAATTGGGTACAGCAATTAGTTATGTTGACGCGACACTTAAAGCAGTTTCTCAGGGCACAGGTCTCACGGCGGGCTCTACCTTGCCAGGTACACCTGATTTCACTATGGCGAATTATGTTCAGTATGTTGAAAATGAAATGTCGAATGACCTTGGTGGCTATGTGCGCCTTAGCCATCATCATGTAGGTCAGATGGTTTCGAATATTAACAATGCAGATCACTTGAATAGCGATACCTACAACACTTTTAACCTTCGCGGAGGTCTTCAATACAAGAACTATGAAGTAACACTTTATGTCGATAATCTCACCAATGATGATGCTGCAACAAGTAAGTACGACACAGATTTTTTCAATGTATACACCTTTCGAGCCTTTCGTCTTAAGCCACGCACTATGGGCTTAACGTTCAGAGTGGACTTTTAACGGTCTCAATTAACACCCGCATCTTTGTAGTTTATAAAGATGTAAACAATAGAAAAAATGGTCTCGGTTTAATTTCATCCTCCCAGCCGGGATCACTTCTTTCTTATTTGTCTAGTCAACAAACGCTAAGTTGAAAACCGCATGGATGTAGTTAGTAATAAAAGCGATACAAAATCTCCAGCTACTGTGACCAACAAGATCGAAACCAAAGTCGCAGTACGTTCTTATATCAGTGGCGCAGCATTCACATCATCAAGCAGCGAAACACTCCAGTTATTTAATCCGGCCAATGGTCGTGAGTCAATTCTGATGCCAGTTGGTAGTGACTTGGACGCGATAGAAGCTGTTGCCAGTGCAAAAAAAGCCTTTGAGTATGGCCTTTGGCCCAGTCTTTCAAAAGCCACCCGACAAAGCCTGTTACACTCATTTGCCAACCTAATTGAAAAGCACGCTCTGGATCTAGATAGGCTCGATGCTGAGGATATGGGTAAGCCCATTGGCCTGCCATTTGGCAATGCCAGCAGTGCAGCAAGTCTTCTGCGTTATTCTATCGACGCCATGGAGAGCATCACTGGGGATGCCTACAACAGCGACAAAAGCTGTTTGATTGCCCAGCAGCTAGTGCCACGCGGTGTAGTTGCTGCTGTAGTCCCCTGGAATTTTCCCACCCTCAGCGCCATGACCAAAGTGGCTCCGGCACTAGTCGCGGGCAACTGCGTAGTATTAAAACCCTCAGAACAGTCACCCCAGTCAGCCTCTCGTCTTGCAGAACTTGCAACAGAGGCTGGAATTCCCCCCGGTGTTTTAAATGTGGTGCAGGGGCAGGGCAATATTGTCGCTCGCGCATTGGGCTTGCATAACGACGTCAATATGATCGCCTTTACCGGGTCTACTTCGGTCGGCAAGCTGATGTTGCAGTACGCAGGACAATCCAATATGAAAGTAGCCCATGTGGAGTGTGGCGGCAAATCGCCACAGATGGTATTTGCGGATTGCCATGACCTAGACGTAGTCGCGGACAGTATTGTCGAGCTAATTCTGCTCAATCAAGGCCAGCTATGTATCACAGGGTCGAGGGTAATTGTCGAGCAAAAAATTGAACTCGAATTAATCGAAAAAATTATTCAGCGATTTAGGAAGGTGAGCCCAGGAGACCCATTGGATCCATCAACCACCTATGGGCCCATGGCCAGTCTCCAACATATGCAAAAGGTCCTCGGCTGCATCGAAGCCGGAGCCAAGACTGCCAATTTGATGTATGGCGGGCAGCGTTTGGATTTCAATAATGGGTTCTTTGTCGAGCCGACATTGTTCGGTAATGTGTCTGTAGAGGACCCGCTGTTCCAGGATGAAGTATTTGGTCCGGTACTGACCATTACCCGCTTTCGCACCCTCGATGAAGCCATCGAAGTCGCCAATGCCACTGCCTATGGTCTGGCAGCCTATGCCTGGACCACCAATCTTAATACCGGTATGCGGCTTTCCACTGAAGTACAGGCTGGGATGGTCACAGTGAATGCATCCACACCCACAGGTGAGGGCTCTGAGGCTATCTCTACAGAGCCCTATGGTTTGTCCGGTGTGGGTACTGAGTTTGGCATTGCTGGACTAGCATCCTACAGCAGGGCGCAGGTGAGGTGGTTTAATCATGGATGATAATCCAACAGTATCTAGCGAGCAGCAGTGTGGTCAAGGCTTGCCTCTAAGGCGATTACTGGCATTTTCTGGGCCAGCAATTCCGTTGGCCATGTTGACTACGCCAGTTGTTAATTATCTGCCGGCCTTTTATGTGACAGAAGTTGGAATCAGTCTCTATTGGACCGGTCTTGCGTTTATGATTGCCAATATATGGGACGGCATAACCGATGTATTTATAGGACGTATGAGCGATGCGACGCGATCTAAATTCGGTAGGCGAAAGATATGGATGTTGGCTGGAACATTGCCGCTACTGATCAGTATTTATTATTTATTTAATGCGCCTATGGGATCTGGAAAGGAATATCTGGTTGTTTGGATATCGATATTTTTTGTCTTCTGGACCATTGTACAAGTTCCCTATATGGCGTGGGGGACAGAACTTTCGAACAGCTATGCAGGGCGCAGTAAAGTTTTTGGATTTCGAGAAACCGGTACAACCATTGGAATTCTTTTGAGTGCAGCACTGCCGCTAATACTGCTCTCTAATGAAGCGCCAATGAGTGAAATTCTTCGATTCATAAGCTTTTCCATTATTGGGATTCTTCCGCTAATGATAGTGATATCAATGTTCGTCGAGGAAGCTCAAAATCAGGTGATCCCGCGGCGCCACGGCGGGCTGATGACAGCCATGAAAACCAACAAACCATTTCTGAAATTTCTCACCTATCATTTTACTTTTACATTGGGTGTTAGTATCTTTAATGCGGTCATCGTTCTCTTTGTTAAATACCGCTTAGTGCTCGATAACTCGTTTATTTCATTGATTTTCCTGACATTTTCCGCAGCTATAATCGGTATGCCAATTTGCGTTCAGGCTGCAAATCGTTTTGGTCGTCATAAAGTATTGTCAGCTTCGATATTATTAACATCAGTATCTTTGATCCTATTACTGGCAATACCATCTCAAAGTTATTTGGCTGCTGCGGGTTGCTTTATTCTAATCGGCTTCTCGACCTCTGCTACATGGGCTATGCCGCCAGCAATCATAGGAGATCTCTCTGATCTAGGAAACTTAAATGGCTATGGAGAGCAGGCTGGGACTTATATGGCGGGGATGAATTTGGTGTACAAGTTGGGTATGGGCGTTGGCGTGGGAATTGCCTTACCGATGCTCCAATTACTGGACTTCAACGTTTCCGCTAATCTTTCTGACACTAATGATGTGTCATTAATTATCGTTTGTTGCATTATTCCTATTGTCATTATGACTGCCAGTGTCTCTCTTATATGGAATTTTCCAATTGATTCAAACCGCCACGCAACGATTAGAAAATTCCTCCAGCGTAGAAATAATAAAACTGATATGCAAGGCTTAAACCTTGCGGTTAAAAGTGCATAAATTTTAAACTTAGAAGTTCAGACGGTTAAGCAGACCTTCAGCCAAACGAGCGGGAGTTATCACAGAGAATACTTAAAAAACGGCACAGGCGTTTAAATTACAGGAAGTAAAACTATGAGTCTTAGAAAATCTGACCATCTTGAAATGTACCGACGCATGCAGCGTATTCGTATTTTTGAAGAAGCGGTAAAAACACTGCCAGTAGAAGGCCACTTGAGCATCGGGCAGGAGGGCGCAATAGTAGGGGCCTGTATGGCCCTTAGAGACGATGACTACATTACGGGGACCCATAGGTCTCATGGGCACCCGATAGGCAAAGGTGCAACCTTAGCGCCGCTGATGGCTGAACTGCTGGGTAAGGTGACGGGAATTTGCCGTGGCCGCGGCGGCTCAATGCATCTGGCAGATTTCTCTGTGGGCGTGGTGGGTGAGTCGGCCATTGTTGGCGGTGGTATCCCACTGGCAACCGGAGCAGGGTTTAGTGCTCAGGTAAGGGGGACCGATCAAGTGAGCCTCTGTTTCTTTGGTGATGGAGCCAGTAACCAAGGAACCTTTAGTGAGTCGATGAATCTTGCGGCAGTGTGGAATTTACCTGTGATCTTTTTCTGTGAGAACAATGGCTATGCAATATCCACCTCCGTGGGGAAATCTCATGGCCAGCCCGATATTGCCAAGCGAGCTGATGGCTATGGTATTCCCGGCGTGATTGTCGATGGTCAGGATGCTCTTTCCGTTTATAAGGCAAGCAATGAAGCTGTTATCAGAGCGCGAAATGGAGATGGTCCAACGCTCATTGAAGCCAAGACTTATCGCTTTGAGGAGCACTGTGACAATCTCAATATTCTGATTCCCTATCGCAGCCAAGAGGAAATCGATCATCATGTGACAAACAGAGATCCGCTGGTTATTTATCAAGCAGCATTATTGGCTATGCCCGAAATTAATGAAAAAGATCTCGATTCCATAACCGCAGAGGTCGTAACCGAAGTGCAAGCAGCCGTTGAGTTTGCTCAACAAAGCGCTTATCCGGATCCAGCCGATCTTTACCAACACATGTACAGCACCCCGATTCATTATCCGGCGTAGCCTTGCAACTAAAAAGGATGTAATTGTTATGTTAGATACGATCAATGAGCCGCTGATCATAGCGGAACCTACAAGTACACAGCTGAGCTATATGGATGCGATTGTGCAGGCTCAAAAGGAAGAAATGCTCCGCGATGAAAGGGTTGTAATGATCGGTGAGGATGTTTCTATTTATGGCGGTACAGAGCTGGTCCGAAGCTTTGATGAAAATCGTGTGCGCAATATGCCGATTTCTGAGAACAGCTTTACCGGTATGGCTATTGGCGCTGCAATGACAGGCTTGCGGCCAATTGTTGATTTAACTATTGCTAGCTTCACCTATTTGGCTGCGGACCAAATTATTAATCAGGCCAGTAAATTACGTTACATGACTGGCGGCCAGATACAGGTGCCTATCGTTTTTCGCGCTGGAATGTATTACAAGATTGGCAATGCAGCACAGCATTCTGACAGACCCTACCCGTTCTTTATGTCTGCCCCCGGGTTAAAAATCATCGTACCCTCAACAGCGGCCGATATGAAAGGCTTGCTGAAATCTGCTGTGCGCGATGACGATCCAGTGATGATATTTGAAGACTGCAATCTCTGGGCAAAAAAAGACTTAGTATCAACCGATCCGGATTTTCTGATACCCATAGGCTGTGCCGACATTAAACGGCCCGGTAGTGACGTGACGATAATTTCCATAGGGGCCTGTTTGCCAATGGTTCTAGCCGCTGCAAAGACACTGCAAAAACAGGGTATTTCCGCAGAAGTTGTCGACCCTCGAACCCTGGTTCCCCTAGACAAAGAAGTGCTGATTCGTTCAGTGGCCAAAACAGGTCGCCTAGTGATTGTCGACAATGCCCATCGGACTAACAGTGCAGCATCAGAGATTGCCGCTGTTATAGCAGAAGAAGCTTTTGAGAGCTTACGTAAGCCGATTCAACGAGTCACCACAGCTGATGTTCATATCCCCTTTAGTCCAGTTCTGGAAAAAATTGTTTATCCGACGGCCGCTGACGTTATTGGCGCGGTGAATAAAATTCAGTAATCCAGGAACTCTAAACTAATTAACAAGGAAGATTATTTATGACAGTAGAACTAACCATACCAAAGACCGGCATGGGTATTGCCGAAGGAACAATCCAAAAGTGGCTGAAAGGTGAAGGTGAAGCAATCGTCAAAGGTGAGGTTCTAGTTGAAATAGAAACGGCAAAGGCACTGGAGGAGGTTGAAGCCCCCATTTCTGGCGTACTGAAAAAAATTGTTGTGGCGGAGGCAGAGTCGGCTGATGTCGGTACCATTATTGCACTCTTAGAGACGGCATAAACCTTATGGATACTGTTGCAAACGATATTGCTGATGCTCTTGAGGTCAATTCAAGCCCTGAGAGAATTCCCTTGTCACCATTGCGTAAAGCCATTGCGGCGCGCATGACAGAGGCAAAGCAGTCGATACCACATTTTCGAGTGGTAGCTGATATAGAGATGGATGAGCTGCTCAGGTTGCGCAGAGAGATGAACGCTCAAAGTGCTGAGAGCAAAGTCTCTGTTAACGACTTTATAGTCAAAGCCTGTGCCTTAGCTCTGGGAGAATGGCCTGCGATTAATAGCCACTTCTGCGATAACGAGATAGTACAGTTCGCACAGGCTGACGTCTCTATTGTCGTCTCTATTGACGGTGGCCTGACCATACCAGTATTGAGAAAGGCAGAGACAAAAACCGTTCAGGAGATCGCAAGAGAGTTGGCAAGTCTGGCTTCTCGCGCGGCTCGTGGGCAGTTGAAAATGTCAGAAATAAGCGGAGGCTCATTTACCATTTCTAATATGGGTATGTATGGCGTCGATCAATTCGATGCGATTATCAACCCTCCTCAGGTGGCGATTTTAGCCGCTGCACGGGCCAAGAAAAAAGTGATTGTTGTAGATAATGAAGCTGTTATCCGAACAGTAATGCGAGTGACGCTCTCTGTTGATCACCGCGCTGTGGATGGCGCAATTGGCGCTGGGTTTCTAACATCTTTATCAGCGTATTTAGAACACCCTGAAAGTCTTTTGTCTGAGTTGTAGATTTTACACGATGAGGTCTAGGCTATCTGGCTATACAGTCTGGCTATACAGTCTGGCTATACAGTCTGGCTATACAGTCTGGCTATAGAGTGCCATTTTAGAATGGGATGAATAACTTACAACGGAATAGTAATAATGGATTTAAAATCTAAGGTTGCACTAGTAACTGGAGGTGCTCAGGGCCTAGGTAAGGGAATAGTCGCTGAGTTGGCTGCCGCTGGAGCCCAGGTAGTCATTGGCGATATCGATTTGAAGGCTGCCCAAGCTACAGCAGACGAAATGCGATCACTAGACTGTGACGTTTTACCCCTAGCTTTAGATGTATCAGATGATACATCTGTTACTAACTGTGTTGGTCAAGGTATAGGGCATTTTGGGCAGATTGATATCTTGGTTAATAACGCCGGTATACACAGGGAGAGTATTGAAACTGACTCGACCATAGAGCAATTCAATCAATGCTTTGATGTTAATCTTTTCGGCATTTGGCGGATGGTAACGGCATTGTTACCGCACTTTAAATCTGCGCACACAGGAAATATTGTCAATATAGCCTCAATTAATGGTCGCTCCCCATGGGCGGACACACCAGCCTACTCAGCATCCAAAGCTGCTGTGATCAATTTAACACAGTCACTTGCGATAAAATTGGGCGCTGACAATATCAATGTCAATGCAGTTTGCCCTGGCGGGGTAATGACCAGAATGGCCGATAGTTTTTCATCCGACGGTGAAAAACTGCTAGAAAATATCATTGATGAAAGAATCTTAAAGCGTCCACTTAGTGCCCAGGACATCGGCTGTGCAGTAGCCTTTTTTGCCTCTCCCAAAGCAAAAAACATTACTGGGCAGTCGCTTAATGTCGACTGTGGGACTGTACTGAGTTAGTACAGAGTTATTTTTAATGAATTGTAATAAATAAATGGAGAACAATATGTCAAGGATAGAGCCGCTAAAAACTAGTGCAGATAATCCGTTGGAACTAATAAAAACTCAACGTAGTCACGTGATTTTTTTATTCAGTAGCTCCAAGGCTGATCAGCAGGGCGAATTTGTCAGCTGGTCAAAGAAAGCCTTTTCTACAAGACTCGCAGAATTACAGGGCGTTCTCAGTGTCAATCATTATGAGAAACACGATGTGGATGTAACTGAGGGAGCATACCAACATATTCCCGATGACTATCTGAGTATTATCGAACTCTCAGTAGATGGTGCTGAACAGGCAGAGAGGGTTATTCAAGAGATAGAACAGCTGTATAAGACTGAGCCCTCTGCCGGAGTTCCAAATACCTGGTTATATTACCCCATAAGTGAAAAAGTAGGCCGTTCGGCTATCGCCGGAGAAGAAATGCTAACTCTGGCATTTGCCAATCCGCTACCGGGTACAGACCAAGAATTCCGCGAATGGTATTGCACTCGCCATATTCGTCACGCCCTGAAGGTTGCTGAACTTGTCAGCGGCCAGTGTTTGGAGCTAACCGGTTATCAGCGGCCTGGTGCACGACAACCAAACTATCAAATGATCGCGGTCTACGAACAGGAGGGAACACCTGAAGCAATGATGCAGAGTATGGGGCGATTGCCCGAGGACGCTCTTGACTTTCCAGCTCTTGATTTAATCAATTTCGCCGAGTGGGTCTACCGACCTATGCAAAGTATTCCCGTCGCAGTATGTAGCTGAATAATTTGGAACTGACTTTATGACCTTATATTCGCCTAGTTTGAAAAACAAAGTGGCACTGGTTACAGGGGGCGCGTCAGGGCTGGGGCTCGGTATATCCCAGGCGCTGGTTTTAAGCGGTGCTCATGTGATAATAACGGATATTGACAAGTCCCGTGGTGAAGCCGAGGCAAAGGCCCTGGCTTGCAGTTTTATCCACCATGACGTCAGTGACGAAAACGCATGGAGCCATGTGATAGAGACTGTCGAGAACCAATATAAAAAGTTACATATCCTGGTGAACAATGCCGGGATTGAGGGCAATCCAGTGTCCACGCCAGAAACTGCAACCCTAGCAGATTGGCAATTGGTTCATCGCATCAATGTTGAGGGGGTATTCTTGGGTTGTCGTTCTGCGATTCCGCTGATCAGAGCAAGCGGTGGCGGCAGTATTATCAATATATCCTCCATAGGCTCTTTAGAGCCCACGCCAAATAATATGGCCTATGGAGCAAGTAAAGCTGCGGTGCGTCATATCACCAAATCAGTCGCTATGCATTGTGCCACTGATGGCTCAAAAATTCGTTGTAATTCAATACACCCTGGTGTTATCAAAACGGCAATGATTAATCGACTTACAGTTGGGCGATTGGATACATCGGTTAATTCTTCAGCTGCGTTATTGGCAGAGTACCAGGCTGAGATTCCTCAGGGTGCATTTCAAGAGGTAGAGGATATCGCCAATGCAGTGTTATTTCTTGCATCGGATGAAGCCCATCATATAACCGGAACTAAGCTTGTTGTCGATGGTGGTTTAACAATGTGACATCTAGCTTTTAATGAATTCAGTCAGTTGCGGTATACCAGTCTTTTGGTATGCCGCAGTCAGCGCCTTCGCTGTCCGAATCTTGACTCAGCGCTTTCTTCAGAGAGTTAAATGCATCGGCCATATGCTGTTTGCTAACATCGGCTTCTGGTGCATCCATAAATGATCCATGAAAGGTTCCCGGGTAGACATGTAACTCTGTGGTCACACCCGCTTGCATCAGTCGCTGGGCATAGACAATGGATTCATCGCGCAATAGATCCTGCTCTTCCACCGAGATAAATGTACTGGGCAGCTTCGGTATGGTCTTTGCCCGCGCTGGTGCGGCGTAGCTAGGTGTCTCGCCAAAAACATCATGTAAATAGCCATCCCAAGCAAGCAGTGATAAATCTCGATTCCAAACCACTCGATGATCGGTTATGTCTCGGCTTGACTGCGTCAGATGCCGATCATCCAGCACCGGGATAAGTAACAGCTGATGCTTGATTTTCGGACCATCTGTCTCGCAGGCTTTGAGTGCAACCCCGGCCGCCAGACAGCCTCCAACACTTGAACCGCCCACAGCAATACTGTCGACATCTATATTTAGCTTTTCAGTACCACTGTTGGCAAGCCATTCGAGTACTGCATAGCAGTCATCAAATCCGGCCGGGTAGGGGTACTGAGGTGTCAATCGATACTCCGCCGAGACCACAATGCAATTGCACTCGAGAACGAAATTCTCACAAATACTGTCGTTAGATTTCACATCCCCGGAAATAAATCCGCCGCCATGGATCCATAGTAAAACCGGTAGGGGGATATCATTATTGGGTTTATCGCTCTTTGGTTCATAACTCTTTGGTTCATAACTCTTTGGTTCATAACTCTTTGGTTCATAACAACGGATCCTCACCGCCGCACTGGTTTGCGTGCGAGGTACCTCCCAATCATAGATCCGCACCTCGGCAGAATGTCTTAAATTGTTGCCGTATTCGACTAGATAATCGCTAACCCGTGCCTGTATCTCACGTAGCGTTGGCAGGTCATGGAGTAAGTCTGGTGTCGCCCTGAGTAGTTCACGAAGCTGAGGATCTATTTGCTGTTCAAACTTTGCAAGCTGTTCCGGGTTATTCATAGTGATAAGATTTTCTAGTAGTGTAAATGCTTATACGGCCCGAGCCGATACTCACCTCAGGTGTATTCTCATCAGTTTTTTTGCTTTCTTGGTGATTCTGCCGTAGAAAATTTAATAGGCATTAAACTATTTTTTCACTTGCGGAATTCCTCCAATTTTAAAATCGAATAAGTACATAAAAACTAACTGATTACTCTTCTATACAGTCGCGTAGTACTAGTTATTGACGATGACTTCGTTAGGTCAAATTTAGCCGGTCGTTATAATATTTTTTATAAATATAGATATTATTGATTTATATAACTTTTTACTATGGCTCTCCTTTAAATAGACAGATTGATCTTTCTAAGCAATTTTGGAATGACCTATGTCTACTTCCTGAATGTGATTCAAGGATTGGAGGCTATGGTTGATTTTTCGATATTTGATTTAACAGGTAAAACCGCTCTTGTTACCGGCGGTACAGTTGGAATTGGCCGAGCATGCGCAACAGCACTGGCGATGGCTGGGGCGAATGTAGTCATCGCAGCTCGAGGCCAGAGACTTGGGGAAAAAACCGCCGAATCACTTAGGGTGCTAGGAGTGAAATCCCTCTTTATTGCTTGTGATGTGTCCAATGAAGCGCAAGTTCAGGCAATGATTGCTAAGGTTGTTGAAGCGTTCGGGCAGCTCGATATAGCAGTGAACAATGCTGGTATAGGGGTGGTTAGTGACGAAGATGAGATATTTCCGAAAAACGAATGGGATAAACTCATGGCTATAAACCTTGATGGATTATGGCTTTGCGCTAAATACCAAGCGCAACAGATGATAAAGCAGACTCCGACCGAAGGTAAAATTATCAACATCTCATCCATTGCGGGCGTTGTGTCATTACCCATGAGTAATGGTGCCTACGATGCATCCAAAAGTGCCGTTATTCACCTGACCAAACAACTTGCACTGCAGTGGGGACGCTTCAATATCAATGTTAACAGCATCAGCCCAAGTTATGTCCTGACACCGATGATGTCTCGCACTACCCTCGAATTCCGTCAGCGGATAAGGGACACAACGCCCATGGGGCATATACAACGACCGGAAGACTTATATGGGCCCATTTTATACTTGGCATCGGCGGCATCGGACTATATGACAGGTCAAAATATGGTTATTGACGGTGGCCATACGTTGGGCCCCTGGATAGAGCCAGCGAGGAAACGTCAAGTACCGCCACGAGTAAGTATTAGAGGAGAGTTAACGGAGATGAAAAAAGACCTAGATTCTATGGGTATTGCCTACGATAAAAATGGAATTGCCGAGTCAGAATAATTTAGGGTAATCACAGTTTAAAAATCAATATTCTTAAACACTAACACTATAGAGTTTAATTCTAAAAAGAGAGGTAGAATTTTATGGAAAAACCAATTTTTAATAAAGTAAATCAAATCGCTATGATCGTAAAAGATGCTGAAGCCACAGCAAAGCGTTATTGGGATGACACTGGTATCGGACCATGGCGATTTTATACCATCGACCCTTTAAATACGAGTGATATGATGTTACGGGGAAAACTTGTTGAGCATTCTTTTATTGCCGCTATTGCAAGTGTAGGAGACGTTGAATTAGAGCTTATTCAGCCCTTATGTGGAGAGAGTTTGTATGCCGAACATTTGGCGCAACATGGTGAAGGGCTACATCATGTTGAATTTGGCGTGGACGATTTTGATGAAACTATGGCGCATTTCCAAGAAAAGGGTTACAACGAAATTCAGAATGGCCGTATTTTCGGCGCAGGTACTTATATCTACCTGGATACTGATAAGGGCTTAGCCTGTATTACTGAGTACGGAAAGGCCGATGAAGGGAAGCTCTTCCCTCCACCAGAAAAAATGTATCCCTCCAGCAATTGAATTAGTATAGATTAAGACTTTGGGTATTGGTTACAACTCCTAATTATGCAGCATTGACCTGCCCGTTTTCATCATAGGCAATACCCATGGCATCTAAGTCCTTTTTCATTTCGACTAGCTCTTGTTCAATACTGATTCTGGGAGGTGCGAAACGGT
>JGI20153J14295_10001771_pt1 | contig 16280 bp, 10 predicted proteins | sample COG_03_FD_14295 | JGI IMG/M metagenome (IMG submission 14295) | reverse complement strand
CATGGTGGGGGTAGTCAAAGCATTAAACATGGTGGGGGTAGTCAAAGCATTAAACATGGTGGTAGAGCTAAATTGGGATCTAGGTATTCACATAGCAATAAACAATCCAAATACAATAGAGGGAATAAAAAATTGTCTATTAAACATAGACAGACTGTTACCCCCAAAGTGGAGGAGAAAAAATGGAAACCTGAAGTTAGTCCAATTGGCAGTTGGGCATGTATTGCAAAAGGTCTAGAAGAAAGTGGTGTTCATAGACTTAGGTATGCTAAAAGAGAAGAGAATGGATCAGAGAATGGATCAGAGAATGGATCAGAGAATGATTTCGATTATAAGTCAGAGAATGATTCCGATTCCGATTATGATTACGATTGATCAAGTCTAATTAATCTAAATTTAGATTAATTAAAAAAATATGAATTCATTATATTTCCACTGTTAAAGGTTCTAAAATATCGTCATAGTCTTCGTTATTAAATCCGACAAACTCATTTTCTAACTCATATTTGTCGTCTTCTTTACAATCTTCTTCTTCTTTGGGTTTTAATAAGGTATCTCCTAATAAGTCTCCAATTGGTAATTTACTCATGTCAATTCGTAATTCCATCATACCTGTCCCAATTTGTGCTCTTTTCCCACATATAATAGACGCTGATACCCCTTTTGTTGGTTCAATCTCACCTCTTGATGATGCATTTAGAAAGTTGTCCATTGTCTCCTCAAACGATGCTTTACCGAAAGGACCAATATCGGCCTTTTTCATGGTATATCTGGTAATTGAGGAAATAGTACCAGTATGTGTCATTCTAGAAACTAAGAGTCTTGGATGACATGCGTTAATACCGTCTAAGATACTCATAAATTCCTCTATAAGAAATTGTCTGGCGGCTTCTATACCCAGAGTTTCAAATATATCCCATACATTGTTGGAGACTGTTCTAGTTTCATCTATAATATCCAATGAGAGCAGTTGTTTAAAGTTGATGAAAGATGTGTTAATACTTCGAGAATTAATACCATTTGTCTCGACGATCCACTCATTACTTTCGTCCTTTGCGTAAAAGACCTCTGTAATACCATGTACTCCACAGAGAATAATACTTTCCAAAACCGGCTGAACACACTCCTCTAGATATATTTCAATAGCGTTGGTCGAATCAACAAAAAGAATACGTTCATCGGGTAGCTCAATCTCTGAGCAATCAACAAAAATATCAAACTGAGCATCTTGAGAAGGTGAAAACACACAGTATAAATCGTCGTACTGATCGTTGATAACTTTGACAATTTCCTGTAGAGATATCTTGAAATCGAAAATTTTGTACATGTTCAGTTTAAATGAAATACAATGTGGAAAATTCAAGAATTCATCATCGTACAATACAGAGTATGGCTCATACCATGTTTCGTCACATTTATCTTTTTCAATAGACACAGATAGAGAAATATCTTTAAAAGTCATTCCAACTATGTTGTTGCTGACAGTTTTACGAATACTGTCAAGAGTTTTATGACTTTTATTAAAGAAGATCTTATGATTTACATTTCTGGGCTTTTTAGTTGCGTTAATCAACTCTTGGAAACGTGGTACTCCAGAAGTCATTGTCTTCTCAGATTGCCCAGCACGATGAAAAGTATTAAGAGTAGTTTGTGTCTGTTTTTCACCGATACTTTGTGCACAAATTACACCAACACTCTCACCAGCTTGTATCAGGCTATCCTGATAATATTTTTGTATACCTGTTTTCAACTCCTGGATGATTTCTGGATACACCATCTGATCTCGTAGCTGGTTACGTAAACGTTCTTTTCCCATATTTACAACTGACATTGCTGTGTCCAAAGGTATACCTTTTTGTGGTTTAATAAAGTCAATTATATTTTCGATCTCAATGTCTGAGAGTTTTCTTTGTGTCATCTTTAGTATTTTTATGTAGAGTTTCTCTAAAAACTTCAATTTTGTTTCAAAAAACATATATAAAGAGCCGTTCATGATAAACAAAAATGTCTAATTACGCTTCTTATAAATCTCTTGGTGAAGATATCAATGCTCCAAAAAAGGAGTCGATGGCTGAAATTCCAAGAATAACAAGTCTAGAACACCGTAATAATGTTAAACAAAAATTTAATATTGTAATTATTGAAAACTACACCGACTGGTGTGGTCCATGTAAAACAATAGGTCCACTCTTTGCACAAATGGCAAAGAAATATTTAGACGCTGAAGGTCCAAATTCTAATCGTATTGCCTTTGTAAAGGAGAATGTGGATGATGATATTGACGGAATTCTTTCCGTACGTGGAGTACCATGTTTTCATACTTTTATTAATGGAAAACACGCACCTGAGTACAATGTCACAGGAGGTGACATTGTAAAAATTACACAACATATTGCTGACATAATGAAAAATAATTAATTATTATGTTTAATTTATATAAATGTCGATCAATCAAGAATTTCGTACTAGATACGATCAAGAAATGCAAGCTCTCTTTGCTCCTAATTGCAGTAGTAAAAGAAAGCTTCCCCATAATTTAGGGCATGTTTCGTATGCTTGTTCCCCTGGTCTCGGATGTCATCTTCTTCACCAGGCACCTGGTAGAGATGCTTCGGGAACTCGTTACTCCAACATGGATGATTGTAATAAATCATGCACTCATCCACATGTTGCACCGCATTCTATCCCAACTCATTTGATTCCAGGATCCCATCATCCAGCTCACCCTGCTCATTTGATTCCAGGATCCCATCATCCAGCTCACCCTGCTCATTTGATTCCAGGATCATCCAGCTCACCCTGCTCATTTGATTCCAGGATCCCATCGTCCAGCTCATTTGAATCCACATCGTCAAAAAAACTAAATATTTTTTTTATACTATTATTTAAGTATAAAAAATAAATTACTGAGAGTCGATAAACTCGTAAATATAATCCTGAGCCTTTGTTACCTTTTTCTTCTCATCTGTCAGCTTTTTGATTTTCTTTTCCTTTTCTAGAAAGTCTGGAATATTGAGATTGCGAAGCATGGATGTTTGGAAAGATGCGATAACCATAAACACAGACATAGTTGCTGTAAACTCAAAAGAACTATAATATTCCCACACAAGACCGATCAAAACAATAAAACATGCATGTAAAATTCTTAGGTGCCAATTAGCTCTATTCTTATACACATTAATAAAAAGTCTTGTGTCTTCTAGAATTTCAGTTTCTGTGTTGATAATATTCTCATTCCATTTATGCATTTCGTGAAAATTCTTGAGAAGTCCCTTGATGTAATTGCGATTTGTGTCAGATCTATCACCTTCATTTTCCAACTCCTCAATTCTTAATTCTAATTCCTTTATCTTCAAAACCGATGCCTCATTTTTCTCTTGTAAACTACCATTCATCAAAATGATATATCTTTCGTGTTGAGAAGAAGTAACTCCTCCGTTAGGTTTATCATCTTTATTTAAAAATATACGTAAAGCTTCTTTGTGTTCTGTCATTTTTTTATAATCTTTTAATCGTTTATTCCAATAATCTCAATTTTAATTTTAAGAAAAGATATGAAATTATAAAATGAACAAAGAAGAACAAAAGGATAAACTCAGATCTAAACTCAGATCTAAACTCAGATCTAAACTTGGAGAAAAACAGATTAATAGAAGTAGTAAGAAATGTAAGGAAAAAATACTTGATAAATCCATGTCAAGTATGGGATTGGACTACAAAAAACTAAAGATGGATCTAGAGGCTATTAAAAAACAGGGAGGTTTAACTCTTAACATTAATAACTAATATATTTAGAACTTATAAATGAGATCAAATTACAAAAAATTAAAGAACACATGGGTAGGGAAAAGAAAAGAGGATTTCTTTGTATCTTACGCTGTTAGAGGTCCGATGATTCTTCCAGGATTGCGATCAGGATTACCAATTGATACACCTTTATACAATAGCCCAGTCAAAGAACCAAGCACTCTTAATACAAGATGTCTAAACAATCTTCCAAATCAGAATTTATCCAGTATTTTATAAAATATATAAATTATTTTATAAACAAATATTATAAATGGAAGAAAAATCACAATCCAATAATAATACCAATTCTAATCATTTGGTATTTATTACGTCGGAAAATAACGATTCGTTACAAAATACATCATCGTTTATTCAATATATTGTCAATGTCAACGATGAAAATGTCGAGCCTCGTTATAAATTAATAACTTTAATTGAAAAATCAAGTAGTGGTCTATTATGTGAAGGTGAAAAGTCTAAAAGTCTTAGTGATTATGTAACTGAATATATTAAACGGGACAATAAGACTATTGTAATTGTTAACAATACAACAATTTATAATAATAACAAACTCAATACGTTACAAGGATTGAAAAATTCAGGTTTAAATATCAGTCCCAAAATGGAAACAGATCCGATAAATTTATTTCTTGAAAATGACAAAATTTTAATGATGAAAAACGGGATTGTTGATGATGATAATAATCTTTCAAAATATTATTTAGATCCTTTCTATGAAAAATGGAACTCATTAACTTCTATAATTCTCGACTCTAATGAGTATAATCAAAAGAATGTGAAATATTTAAAAAAACTTAAATCGGAAATTGAAACAATGTTTGTAAATATATCAGTAAACACTTCTCTAGATATAATAAAACCCTTCTGGAAAAAAGTTTCTGATTGGTTCGTAATGACTCAAATTTTGACTCAAAATAATGAGAATACAGTCATAATTATTAATGATACGAAATATGATAATAAGTGGTTTGAAGAAAGTATATTTTTATTACAGCTTTCTAAGAAAAAGGAAGAAAATGTAAATGAGTGTGTAAATCTATTTGAGACAAAATACTTTGACAGACTAATAACAACCAAAATATGGAAGATAAAACCAATAAACAAGGAACAACTGAAAATACTTCTAAATAAACCAGATATAGACCCAAACATTATAGATGTATCTTTGATTAAAGATATGAGTAAATTATTTGAGGGTATTGAAAGTTTTAACAAATCTTTAAATACATGGGATACAAGTAACGTGACTGATATGAGCGAAATGTTTTCTGGAGCAAAATCTTTCAATCAACCTTTGGATAATTGGAATACAAGTAACGTGACTGATATGAGTGGGATGTTTACTGGCGCCTCTTCTTTTAATAAACCTGTATTTACTAAAACAGGTAATGTGACTAGCATGAGTGGGATGTTTTCGTTTGCAACAGCTTTCAACCAACCTTTATCTGGTTGGGATACAAGTATTGTGACTGATATGAATGGTATGTTTTATGGAACAAAATCTTTCAACAAACCTTTGTCTGGTTGGGATACAAGTAACGTGACTGATATGAGCGGGATGTTTTATGGAGAAAAATCTTTCAATCAACCTTTGGATAATTGGAATACAAGTAACGTGACTGATATGAGTGGGATGTTTGCTGGCGCCTCTTCTTTTAATAAACCTGTATTTACTAAAACAGGTAATGTGACTAGCATGAGTGGGATGTTTTCGTTTGCAACAGCTTTCAACCAAACTTTATCTGGTTGGGATACAAGTAATGTGACTAATATGAGTGGGGTGTTTTATGGTGCAAAATCTTTCAACCAACCTTTATCTGGTTGGGATACAAGTATTGTGACTGATATGACTAAGATGTTTTACGAAGCTTCAAAGTTTAATAAACCTGTATTTACTAAAACAGGTAATGTGACTAGCATGAGTGGGATGTTTTCGGGTGCAACAGCTTTCAACCAAAGGTTGGTTGAATGGGATACAGGTAAAGTGACTGATATGAGCGTAATGTTTTCTGTTGCAACATCTTTCAACCAACCTTTGTCTGATTGGGATACAGGTAAAGTGACTGATATGAGCGTGATGTTTTGGCATTCAAAATCTTTCAACCAACCTTTGTCTGGTTGGGATACAAGTAATGTGACTGATATGTCTAATATGTTTTACGAAGCTTCAAAGTTTAATCAACCTGTATTTACTAAAACAGGTAATGTGACTAATATGAGCGAAATGTTTTCTACTGCAATATCTTTCAACCAACCTTTGTCTGATTGGGATACAAGTAAAGTGACTGATATGAGCGCAATGTTTTCTGTTGCAACATCTTTCAATCAACCTTTGTCTGATTGGGATACAAGTAACGTGAGTAATATGGACATGATGTTTTATGATGCGAAATCTTTCAACCAACCTTTATCTGGTTGGGATACACGCAACGTGACTATTATGAGTAGGATGTTTAATAAATCGAGAAAATTCAATCAAGCTTTGGATAATTGGGATACAAGTAATGTCAGTGATATGAGTGGGATGTTTGAGTCTGCAGAATATTTCAATAAACCTATATTTACTAAAACAGGTAAAGTGAAAGATATGAGCAGGATGTTTTATGGTGCAAAATCTTTCAATCAACCTTTGTCTGATTTGAATACACGTAACGTGACTAATATGGATAGGATGTTTTACGGGGCAAATAAATTCAACAAACCTTTGTCTGATTGGGATACAAGTAAGGTGATTAATATGGATAGGATGTTTTATGTAGCAGAGGAATTCAATCAATCTTTGAATAATTGGGATACAAGTAATGTAACTAATATGAGTGGGATGTTTGCTGGAGCTGAAGATTTCAATAAAACTATATTTACTAAAACAGGTAAAGTGACTGATATGAACAATATGTTTAATAACGCGATAAATTTCAATCAATCTTTAGATAGTTGGGATACAAGTAATGTGACTAACATGTCTAAGATGTTTAATCAATCTTCAAAGTTTAATCAACCTATATTTACTAAAACAGGTAACGTGAAAGATATGAGTGGGATGTTTTCTAATGCTGAAGATTTCAATCAACCTTTATCTGGGTGGGATACAAGTATCGTGACTAACATGAGTGGAATGTTTGATAATGCTGAGAGTTTCAATCAATCTTTAGATCTATGGGACACAGGTAACGTGACTGATATGAGCAGAATGTTTATAAATGCTCTGAAGTTTAACCAACCTATATTTACTGATACAAGTAAAGTGACAGATATGAGTGGGATGTTTGATAATGCTGAGAGTTTCAATCAATCTTTAGATCTATGGGACACAGGTAAAGTGACAGATATGAACAGAATGTTTTATGAATCCGGGTTTTTTAACAGCCCTGTATTTACTAAAACAGATAATGTGACTAATATGAGCCAAATGTTTTATGGTGCGACTTCTTTCGATAAACCTTTAGATAGTTGGGATACAAGTAATGTGACTGATATGAACAAAATGTTTTATGGCGCGACTTCATTCAACCAACCGTTGGATAATTGGGATACAAGTAACGTGACTAATATGAAAGGAATGTTTGGTCTTTCTACTTCATTCAACCAACCTTTATCTGGTTGGGATACAAGTAACGTGACTGATATGAGTTGGATGTTTGGAAGAGCCACTTCTTTCAACCAACCGTTGGATAATTGGGATACAAGTAATGTGACTGATATGAGTTGGATGTTTAACGACGCTACTTCTTTCGATCAATCTTTAGATAATTGGAATATAAATAAGGTGACTGACATGAGACAAATGCTTAATAATTCATTGAAATATAATTCAGAGAAATATAAATCTTTAGAAAATACATGGTTTTACAAAAACACCGAAGCTATACAACTAAAAATAGGGGATTATAATATTGGCGGTGCAACTTTCTGCAATGATATTACAGGAGAAAGTAAACAGGAAAGTAAACAGGAAAGTAAACAGGAAAGTAAACAGGAAAGTAAACTGGAAAGTAAACAAGAAAGTGAACAAGAAAGTGAACAAGAAAGTTACGAAAGAAAGAGAAATGAAATTACTGCTTCCCTGAACGAAGCAATGGCCAAAAGAGACACAAACACGATAAGAAATAAATTGAAAGAAATGAAAGAATTGAAGGAATTGTATAAGTTGAGAGTGAGTCAAATTAAGAGTGAAATGGGAAATGAGAAAAAACGTGATTTAGATGATTACTTGACAACAAAGGGTAATTTTGTCTTTATCATCCCAAATTCAGAAGTTATTTGCTTTAAAGAGTCTTCTTTACTTAAACTCGTGTCTGGGAGTAAATTTGACTCTGGTGATAGGAATTGTGATAAATTTCTTTACGAATGCACATCTGAGAATTTTATAGAAGATACTGCTGATAAATCAATGTCACGTATTTCAGACGAATTATATGTAGGGCTTCCTATTTACGAGAATGGTATGAATATGTATATTGATACTCGTGAGATAAAAACTCTTTTCGCATTATTAACAAGTGGGGTTAATAAATTCTATCTTGTAGACTTTGGTAGTATATCACATACTATTTCAAAAGGTGTGTATAACGGTGGTAGCATGGTAAGCGCCAATCACTGTCAGTCAGGATCAGCAATTAATACTTGTAAAATTGCTTACTCAGAATAAATTTTGTTTGAAATCTTAGAAAAAAAATATTAAACCCGATATAATTAAATGAACGAAGAAACTAAAGCGTTTATAATACTCGTGATTGTATTAAGTGTATTGGGTTTAATATTTTTAGCAACATGGTTTATTCCATGCTCTAAAGATAAATTTAAATTAACCGACAAAAGTAGTAAAGGTTGTAATAGCTGCGGTGCGTGTAGAGGCATTGGTAATAAAGTACCAGTAAATAGAGAATATGTTCGTGATCTCTATGAAGACGGAATACTGACTGAAAATTCTTTCAGATCACGCTCAAATATGTACTTATAAAAAAATCATATATTTCTATCCGAGGGAGTCGGCTCAGATGTATCACTTTTACGATATGATTATGTTATATATTTTTTTAAATATATAATAATTTTACAAATCAATGAAGACAGTATACACAGAGCAGTCTGGAATGTCTCCATGGAATGACTTGAAAAGTCTTCTCTTTTCCGGTAGACTTTTATAGAACCAGCTGCGACCTCTGACATTTCTACTGGAATCTTGAGGTTTAACTTTTTCAAGAGCATCAAAGTATAGATCTCTCACTGGATCAAAATCAACCATAGGTAAGAGAACAATACCTTCCCACTCTCTTCTCTTCCCTGCAAGATCGACCTCTATTTTATCAGGGCACTGTGCATTCAGAGGGGAATCTTTATCGGTTAACAAGTTACACAAAGGAGAAGGAATAAGATGAGCACTTTGAGGAGGTAAGACTGAGAGTAGTTGCTGAAACGGTGTGCTTGGTACGGTATGAGAATAATTTACGAAACTAAAGGTCGAAACATGTTTTGCAAGTATAGACGCTGGTGGTGCGTAGTGATGTATAAATTGCCAAGACCAATCAGGGACACCACTTGTGTAGTAAGATAATACCCACTGCATACCCTCTAGATACTGATGGCATACTTTTTTCTCATCACCCTTCATAAGCTGATCCCAGTAGTCTTTTTTGTACTTTTCAATGTCAACCTCCCACTTTTGTCCTCTTTGAGTGGAACAACTGTCAAGAAGTTTATCTTCAAAGTAAGAACGTCTGCTTTGAAGTTTATGCTCCAAGTTTTTTTTCTCGTGGTGACCAATAGTTCCAAGAAACACTCTTAGAGGAGCATGTACAAATCGTATACTACCTCTGTTCGTTGTTTGTGTGATGTGACCGTAAGAACTACAGACCTCTTTGTACACTTCAAGGATTAACTCAATACCATTCTCTATGATTTCAATGGATGGAATATGAGGTAGAAAGTCATTGCCAACCATGAAGCATAGAAATACAAAGTCATTGATTGCTGATCGGGGATTAAACTCGTGCTTCTTAGATACCCACTCCAATCTTTTTGCCAAACTCTTGCGAGATGCCCCAATATCAATACAGTAGTGTTCGAGTGTTTTGTCATACATCTCGTCTCTGATTATGTAGAATTTTGGCATGTGAGTACCCATTGACAGCATAATAATATCAGCGTCCATCCCGTGAATACAATACGTTTCATTTTTCTTACCGTGAAATCGAATATACTGTATGCATTTTTGCTCACCCTCTCCAGCAGCCTTCTCATTGGAAAAAATGACTTGAATGTTTTTCCAGTCTCTATCTTCTCCAATACGTTTACGAATATACCAGTCAATATACTTAGACAAATAGTCCATGAACTGAGTACCCGGTGTTATACAATTACTGTCAAAATGTTCACCACCAGCACCTTCTTTAGCACTTTTGAATCGACGCTGACGTTGTTGATTTTGCTTACTGATAGGTGCTGGTCCATCGACACATAAAATTAATCTTTTATTAGGTTTTGTTTTCTTGAAAAGGTGTTCAACAGTCTTACACACATCTTCAAAAACTGCCAATTGTGCTCTCAAACCACGAGGATGTGATCTTCCTTTACGAAGAAGTCGTGGATTTGGCTTAAAATTACCGTACTGATAAATTTTTTGTGTGGAGTTGTGAAAAACTCCGTTCATATCTATCATAAGTGTGTTGATATTGACACCGATAGTATGGAATGTATCATCTTTACGCATACCGATCATATATTCAGAGTGGTTTCTTTTGAACCACATAAAAAAGTGTTTAATTCCCATTGTTGTTTCTGATATTAAAAGATCTTCTTAAAATCCAATTGGATTTTAAGAATCCGAAAGGTACAACTTTTTTCTTCAAACTCATGATATTTGGTTTAAACCATTGAATAATTTCGACGCGTCTGTTATGTTTGGGTAAAGTTTCCATCTTTTCGATAATAAGTATGTAAGAACCGAGAGTATACCTAATGCTATTGGTAATATAAATACAATCCATGAATGTGAGACTGCAAACATACACACGCTTACTACAATACCAACAAGTAAACCATAGAGAAAAGCTTCATGCCATGTTTTTTGGTAGACTTGTACAGCGATTGATGAACAGAGAACCAACGAAACCATAAGAATACTGAACAGAGATTTCCAGATTGAAATTTTATTTCCTAAACTAATAATTAAACCGAGAATTAGCAACGGAATAAAAGATATGAGCCCTCTTAGTATACCTACATCGCTATTTTTAAAAGTACCGAATATTGTAAGTTTAATTAGTACCATTTTTATTACATGAATCTTTTTTCAAAATATTGTACAATTCATGCAATGGTAAATCTTACAATATCTATGTGAATAAATGTTTTTCCTCTTGTAGAATAAATTGTCGTATTTTTTTTTATTTATTTATNTTTTTTCCTCTTAATATAAAAAATGAGCAGTGGTACTATAATATTTACCGCCGATACCAAAGACTTTAGAGTGAGCGACGCAGATTTTATAAGAGCAGAAAAAGAAAAATTTGAATATTTTACCCAAATAGAAGTAAGCTTCCCCTCACCATCTAAAAAAGTCACTTTGGAACTATTTTTAGTAGATTTCACAAAAATAACGAATTCGATCGGTGAAACAGAACAGAGAACCGTTGACATATCAATGAAAAAATGGATTTCACCCACCGAAACCAAAGCAATTTTTTTAGTAAGCAATAAAGACTTAGAAAACCGAACATATATAGACGCGGTTTTCTGGGATGAAGGAGGAGTGGAGTTTACAGAAATTGAATTCGGCCCCTCGTTGCAATTAGCTAATATTAGTTACACACAATTATTATTCCCTACCGCCAACAATGTAGAAGCTTTTCGTCTTGATCGACATGAAAAAGCAGCACATATTAGATTGTCTAATTTAGTAAAAAATAAAAATTATACGATTGATATTAGATTCACGAAAGAGGACGGTAATCCGGAGAACGAATATTTGACAATTAATGATGTACCAAGTACTAATATGGATATTAATTTAGGAAACGTAGAACACCTTAAAGCGCAAACTGTTATGAAACTAGAAAAAGATTCTTGGTATTCGATAAAAGAAAAAACCAACTTACAAGATTTTATGAATTTTGGTGCAGCCGTCCAAATCGTTACAAAAGCAGATATGAAAATCGACGCAACAGCGACCCTTGCTTACACCTCGGCTGATGGCACAGTTGCCCTCGACGGCATCACGGCAGCTGAAGTTAAGATTGCCTTCCCGGTCGGTTCGGTCTTATCCCTTAACGGTAAGAAACTGGACGTTGTCGCGCATGTCGCAGCAGGTATCCTCTGCGAAATTGGAGGAGTGGATGAGGGCCCAAATGATGACTTCCAGCGTGAAGACATTAATCCATTTAAATCCTCATCGTCTGGTCAACTCGCGTCAGGTAATACTTGTTGGTTTTTGGGAGCCGATAGAATTCTACCAAGACATGATCTGATGAACGGTGAAAATGTGAGAATTTCTATCTCGGAAATCATACACTCGAAAGATCAGGATGGTGCTCCAACGGTAATGACAGGAGAATCAACTGTTATATATTTACCAGGAGCCTCTGATAATGCTGAAAGAGTTCATGTCAATCTGAATATGTTGTCGCAAGAAACTGAATATGATGTTAAAATTAAATTAAAGAATACTAACGTGTCCAAACATGTCGATGAAGAAAATTATAACACGTTTGGAAACAATCTTGCATATCAAATTTTTGCGGTTAAAAATGACGACGCCGCAGTGGCTGAGATGGTATCTAAAACAATAAAGGGAAAACTAGACGGTGAAATTTTTAGTCTGTTCCCAGGTAATTCGAATAGCAATTATTGTATTAAACCTGGTAGAAAATTGACTGCCGAAGTGAACAGTATATCGTATGGGAAGGTTAACAATTTTGAAGCTACCGACCTCATCGATTTTGGTAATAACGAAAGTTCCTTAGTGGATGATCCTGATACTAATTATCCAAACAACAAAGTTGTCAAAATTGTTAAAGGCGATGAAACTTGGTCCGGTACTACCATAAACAACGGGTATCGTTACATACTGACAGAAAATGATACTTTAATGACGGTTCGTGTTTGGTCTCCTAAAATAGGCGTGCCAGTGCGCTTGAAGCTTGAGGATTCAAAAGACCCTACTCATTCAGTTGAAACTAATTCCAACTCAACAACGACTAAAGTGGGAGAGTGGGAGACCCTTACTTTTGACTTCAATACGCAGGCCCCGGGTACAGCAGCTTTGAACCTGTCATATGTGTTTGACAAATTGTCGATCTTTATGGACTTTGGCAATATTGATAAAGGAGCTGATTACTACTTTGATGATGTAATGTTGGCCGGGACCTGGTTATCTGTGAGTGATCTGGATGTAGCATACTCGGCAGGTACGATTATTTCCCAGTCGGGAAATGGAAATGGAATTGGAAGACTGGTCAACGACGTCGCGATCGGAGATACGAGTTTGAGGATCGTTGTTGAGTCAGGAGCTTTTGATGGAACTAGCGATCTGAGTATGAATATCTTGGTGAATGATGATGTCTCAGTGACGAGTGTCAGTACTAACAATAATATCTGTACTATGGTTGTACCCGCTCTGGCTAACGCATACGCGAAACAAATGCTGGTTACCCAGCCTTCGGGAAATGGATTTGGAAGACTGGTCAACAACGTCGCGATCGGAGATACGAGTTTGCAGATCGTTGTTGAGTCAGGGACTTTTGATGGAACTAACGATCTGAGTGTTTATGACAATTTTACGTGGTCTGACGAGGGGCAATGGACACGATTACAAAACTTCTATACACGTTCACAGTTGGACGAGAATGATATTTCGTCTTTTACTCAGAACATGATTGAGAGTGTCTCAGTGACGAATGTCAGTACTGCCAATAATACCTGTACTATGGCTGTACCCTCTCTGACTAAAGCATACTCGGCAGGTACTCTGGTTACCCAGCCGTTGGGAAGTGGAAAAGGAAGTGGAAAACTCCTCAACGACGTCGCGGTGGGAGCTGCGACTTTTCAGATCACTGTTGAGTCAGGGACTTTTGATACCAGTAATGTGAACATGATTGATAAATCATATAAATATTCTATTTCGAGTAATCTAACTGGTGTATTCGAAACAAATTTTGTTGATCAAAATGAAAATTGGGCATCGTCAAAACAAGATTATGTGAGTAAAGATAATAATGTTATTGTTATGACTACTACCGCTCTGATTAACCCATACTCGGCAGGTAGTCTGGTTACCCAGGGAAGTAGTGGAGAAGGAAAACTCCTCAACGACGTCGCGTTCGGAGAAACGACTTTGCATATCGTTGTTACGTCAGGGACTTTTGATGGAACTAACGATCTGAGTATAAGTATATCGAGTGAAAATGTCCAAGTGACGAATAAACAAGAATATATTAAAATAACTGGAGATTTATCTTACACTCATAATTTAGTACTTAAAAGTTTCATTAAATCTATAGATTTAAAGCATGATGGGGATTTTACCATTAATCTTGATGCTAGCTTCCTTATAAAATTTGAGAGTGATAAACAAAGATCAACAGTTGAATTTACACCCCGTAATGGAACCTCCTTCATGGTGGACGCTATTTATGAGTCGGGCTACAAACTAACTGGTAAAGCAGGGGAAGGGGAGTTATTAAAAGGTAATCAATACGAAGTAAACGTAGTAGTTGACGAGAGACTACTTCCAGCATTTGAAGCTAATTCAGACATACAATCATACAGACCGGTCAGAAACAATTTTATAAAATTAGATAAAACATTAGTTAATTCTTTTAGGACAACAACATCATCATCCTCGTTAACAAACAAAAATATGACAGTTCATATCGATCAACAACTTGGTGAAATTGATAAAAGTTTAGTTACTACTAATTACAAATTAACAAGACAAACAAAAGACCCTATCGAAGTATCTCTTGATCAACAACACTTGGTCTTGGTTGTAACCGCTCTGGATAACGCATACTCGGCAGGTACTCTGGTTACCCAGCCTTCGGGAAGTGGAAATGGAAGTGGAAAACTCCTCAACGCCGTCGCGGTGGGAGAAACGACTTTGTATATCGTTGTTGAGTCAGGGACTTTTGATGTAACTAACGTTCTGAGTATATCGGGTGATTCTGTCCAAGTGACGAGTGGTGCCAGTACTAACAATAATGTCTATACTATGGTTGTACCCGCTCTGACTAAAGCATACCCGGCAGGTACTGGGGTTACCCAGCCTTCGGGAAGTGGAAATGGAATTGGAACACTCCTCAACGCCGTCGAGGCGGGAGATAAGAGTTTGCAGATCACTGTTACGTCAGGGACTTTTGATGGAACTAACGATCTGATAATCTCTGAACTCTACGAAAAATCTGCCATAACTCTTACCCCTGCTTATACTATGGTTGTACCCGCTCTGGCTAACGCATACTCGGCAGGTACTGCGGTTACCCAGCCTTCGGGAAGTGGAAAAGGAATTGGAACACTCCTCAACGCCGTCGAGGCGGGAGATACGAGTTTGCAGATCGTTGTTACGTCAGGGACTTTTGATGGAACTAACGATCTGAGTATATCGGATGATCCTGTCAAAGTGACGAGTGTCAGTTCTGACACATCAACATTCATCGTCGAACCTCTAAATGCTTGGGAAAATTACGAAATATTTGTAGAAACTCAAGTGGACAATCATTGGTCTGATAAAGGTGGCATGGGTAATAACATCGATATTGATGTTGAGTATAAAAGAAAAGATAATGAATTTTTAGGATTTATAGAAGTTAACAGCAGTACTATTCATCAAACCAATGATAGAGAGAGTGTCGAAGTGACGAGTGTCAGTACTATTGGTAGTACCTGTAGTATGAGTGTAGCCGCCGCTCTGGATAACGAATACTCGGCAGGTACTCTGGTTACCCAGCCGTTGGGAAGTGGAATTGGAAGACTGGTCAACAACGTCGCGATCGGAGATACGAGTTTGCAGATCGTTGTTGAGTCAGGGACTTTTGATGGCAACAGTAAAGTTGAAATCTTGGGAACTTACATCAATACCGAAATAAAAAGACACCCTCGGTCAGAAAAAAATATAGGAACGCCTTTGAAAACTTTTCACGGAGGAAAAGGGGTTTTTACCCTTTTCCTTGATGATATTGACGACCCAAATAATAATAAATCTACTATAGGAGCTCCTGTGAGTGATAATATTAAGCACCCAATAAGTGGTGGAGGGAATGCTGTCATTAAATTACGGTTAGAATATGAATCCTCACAAGGAGAAAAAGTTGTTTCAGATGTTATTCCATCATACCCTATCTTAGACATTAGGTCGAATTTGTTTAAATTGAACCAAATTCAACTTAACGATAATTATTATCAGCCAGATATTATGAATTGTGTATTAGACTCCAGCCTAAATTCAAACATTAATAGATATTATGATGTTAGCTTCA
>JGI20153J14295_10001766_pt1 | contig 16303 bp, 11 predicted proteins | sample COG_03_FD_14295 | JGI IMG/M metagenome (IMG submission 14295) | reverse complement strand
GTAGATAACTCTATTGAAATATCGAACATAGGTTTTACTCCAAAAGACTTAATCGACGCACATAATTTGATGACTCTTATTATGAAAGAATAACGCTGCTGCACGATTTAATCCTCTGATAGACTATTTATAATAAACAAGTTCAATGAAATCAAAGAAAAAGGTTGTGATACTTACGGAGAGTCAAGTTAAGTCACTAATGGGTAATCTTCGAGTAGAAAGAGATAAGAGAATTCTATCTGAGATGAGGAATCAAGATCAAAAGGGGAAGTAGTCATCGGGAAATTTCACTTTCTCTCCTCTAATTCTTCTCTCCATATAATCAATCAGAGACTTCTCTGACATACGATAGTTTGACCAGCCGCAATCAACTATGTCCATTTCTCCTCCCTCAAGAACATTAAGGTACCGTTTGTAGACTTCCTTAAGTTTCGAATTTTCGGACTCAATTAACCCTTCTTTCTGATTTTTATATTCAAATTCTGAATATTCGCCATACCACTCTTCCAAAGTCCACTTCCCTTTTTTAAAATTGAATGTATATCCATCATCTTCTCCATAATTCAATTCCAATTGATCATTCTCAGATGGTGCATATTCAAAGTCAAAGACATTAACTGTATTGAGTCTCCTTAGAATCTTTCTTCTTTCAATCTTGTTGATTAGATTTAGTGGCATCATCATACCAATTCTCACCATTGTCTCCTCACTATCATTAGTACTATTCATTCGTAGTATCCAATGTGGTTTTGTGTAGTCTATATCAGAACTACAGGTACATAATCGGAATGGTCCATTGAAATCACACATAAATCATATTCTAATTGGTCATAAAGATAATAATTTATATCTTTCGGAAGTAAAACTTTAATTTTTATTAAAAGTATAATGCTAAAAGAAGTATTCAAATCTAAAGGAATTAAACAGAAATTTTTAGCTTCAAAAATGGGAGTTTCTGAGGTTACGCTTTCAAATTGGGTAACCGGAAAAACTTCACCCTCTAAAAAAAATCTCGAAAAATTGAGTGATATTTTAGATGTTTCAATTAATGAATTCACTCAATGATAGAATCTAATTTAAAATATGAGTTTTCCTTTACCGCATCGTCTTTGAGGGTTAACGATATGGTTCTATTTGCCACAAAGTATCTGAATGAGGGGGTTATGGAATTTAACTCAGATAAGGGAACTACAAATAAAAGGATGGTTTCAGAATTCAAAAAAAGAATTGATAACCTAACTGCTAATCAACAAGAATTATTTGTAAACTCTAATTTTTCAACTCAGAGATCCCTTGCATTTCTATCCGCCTGTAAAACTTACAGTCTTCTTCGAGATTTTGTCATAGAAGTAGTGCGTGAGAAATATCTAATAATGGATTTTAGTCTTATTGACACCGACTATCTTTCATTTATTAGAAGAAAGGAAATCGATCATGATGAATTAGCCAATCTTTCAGAACAAACTCAAGGAAAAGTAAAACAAGTGATTTTTAAAATCTTAGAGCAGGCTGGGATACTAAATAATATAAAAGATCGAGAAATTCAATTACAAATTTTAGATCAACCTGTTATGGAAGTTATTATTGAAGACAGCCCTGAGTGGTTAATGATCTTTATGATGTCTGATTACGACATTCAAAAAATTAGTATTTGATATGGAGAATTTAAATAAAAAATTTGAGCACCTTTTCAAGGTTGTTTCCAAAAAAGGATTTCTAAATAAGGAGTCACTTGGGGGTGAAATACCCTTTTTTATATCAGCATATAACGCAAAACAAGAACTCCAAGTCAGAGAATCAATTGCGCTAATTAAGAACAAGCTAAGTAACCACGGAATTGAAGTACTGGAAATTAATTTGTTTGAATTATGCGTTCAGTTATTGGAAGAAAACGGTGGATTGGAGAGAATGTTTGATGTTGAGAGAGCTAAAGGATCTAAAAAGTTTTTAAGAGCCCTCCAATCTTCTCTTAATATACACGAGGTATTATTACCAAAAATTCGTGAGATTATAGAATCTTCCAATTCACAAGTCTACTTTCTTACAGGTATTGGTTTGGTTTTTCCATTTATACGATCTCATAATATATTAAACAACTTGCAATCCGTAGCAAAGGATTCACCAACAGTAGCATTTTTCCCTGGAGACTATAATGGACACACTTTAAATCTTTTTAGTTTACTCAAGGACGACAATTATTATAGAGCATTTAACATCGAAAAAATCGAAGCATGAAAATAAATTCCATCTTTCTAAAAAACATCAATAGAAATATTGAAACGGTTATTAAAGCCGACGACCGTGATCATATTTCTGACGAAGTAGCAGAATACGTAATTACAAGTGAAATCTCTAAAAAAATTAGAGATCTTTTTGGTGCCTATAATTCATATAGTGGCGCCAATGGTGTTTGGATATCAGGGTTCTTTGGAAGTGGTAAGTCTCACCTCCTTAAAATACTTTCCTATGTTCTTGAAAATAAAGAATTCGACGGATATTCAAGTGGTGATTTGTTTGCTGAGAAAATCGAGGATGATCAAATGCTCAAGGGAGATGTTCTTGCAGCCTCTAAGATTCCATCAGAATCAATTCTATTTAATATCGATCAACAGGCGCAAATAACAAGTAAGGAAGATGCCAATGCAATCCTTGAGGTGTTCTACAAAGTATTTTATGATCACTTAGGCTACTATGGTTTTATCCCACATGTTGCTGAATTTGAAATGTGGTTAGAAGACGAAGGTATTTTAGATGAATTCAAAGAGAAATTCAAAATCAAAAATGGTAATGAATGGGAGGATGTAAGAAAGAACTATTTTGATATTACACTTCAAAAAAACTTAAGTGCTGTATTAGGAGATATAAAAAATGTTGGGTCAGAAGATTATATAGACATTTTAGATAAACTCGAAGAAAACCATAAACAGTCAATTGAAGATTTCTGTAACAGGGTTCAACAATACATCTCAAAACAAGAAAGAGGTTTCAGACTTAATTTTTTCGTGGATGAAGTTGGTCAATACATCAGTGACAACACCAAGTTGATGTTAAACCTTCAAACCATTGCAGAATCATTAGCCACAAAAACTAAAGGTAGTTCTTGGATATTGGTAACCTCACAAGAGGATATGGAGGCTATCGTGGGAGATATGAATAAATCTCAACAGAATGACTTTTCAAGGATTCAAGCAAGGTTTAAAATCAAAATACCACTTACATCTGCAAACGTAGATGAAGTTGTAGAAAAGCGTCTTTTAAAGAAGAATGACTCTTCAAATTCAGAACTTAAAAAAGTATACTCTAAAGAGAGCGAACACCTAAGAACGATTTATTCTTTTTCTGATGCTGGAGTTCAATTTAAGGGATTCAAAGATGACAAAGATTTTATAAATAAGTTTCCATTTTTACCCTATCAATTTGAATTATTCCAACAATGTAGAAGAGCACTCTCTACTCACAATGCATTTCAAGGAAAACACTCTTCTGTTGGAGAAAGATCAATGTTAGGTGTTTTTCAACAAGTAACTCAGAAGTTAGGAGATTCTGAACTAAGCGGATTGGTTAGTTTCGATAGAATGTTTGAAGGAATTAGAAATGAACTAAAAGGAGAAATCCAATCTTCTATTCTTGTAGCTGAAAACAATTTAGGGAGTCCCTTTGCCATTCGTGTATTGAAAACGCTGTTTATGGTAAAGTACTATAATAGTTTCAAAACCACGAAACGTAATGTGTCAGTTTTACTAATAGACACTTATAGTTTAGACCTCAAGCAGCACGATAAAGATATCGATCAGGCGCTAAATCTTCTTGAAAACCAAAGTTATATCCAAAGAAATGGAGAGCTATATGAATTCTTAACGGATGATGAGAAAGATGTAGAACAAGAAATTAAAGAAGTAGATGCAGATGATCAAGCCGTGAATCAACTTCTGAAAGAAATTCTTTTCGATGAGATCATTCGAGATAATAAAATCAAGTTTGAGGAGAACAAACAGGACTATAAGTTCACCAGTAAAATAGACGGTGCAGTTCTTGGTCGTGAAGAAGAATTGGGTGTAGAAATAATCACACCAAACTATCACTATTATGGTGAGGTTGATGAGATTGCAAGACAAACCATGGGGTTGTCAACAATGCGTCTTTTAATGCCTGAGGATGGCGTTTTTATTAAAGACGCCAAGATGTATATACGAACAAACAAATACATAAAACAAAATCAGTCTACCTCATTAAAATCTGAAAGAAAGAGGATTTTACACGATAAAGCGGTTCAAAATAATGAGAGAAAATCAAATCTTGTAATACTTGCCAATCAATTATTAGGACGGTCTGATATCTACATTAACGGATCCTTGCAAGAAATCAGTGCTACTACTGATGGGAAATCTAAAGTAATTAAGGGTTTTCAAATTCTTGTTAAAACGGTATACCCTAATTTAAGAATGTTGGGGAATCATCTTTATTCTGAGGAAACAATAAGAAATATTATTCTTTCAACGCAAGACGATTTATTTGGCACTGATGACAACACTATTTCGGAGGCAGAAAATGAATTAATCAATATCATTAATCGTCGCAAAGGACAATCAGATAGAACATCATTGAACGACCTTAAAGCCTATTTCGGATTAAAACCATATGGTTGGTATCCCAATGCGGTATGGTCTATGGTAGCTCGTTTATATAAACGAGGGAAGATTGAAATAAATCAAGACTCTAACCTTTTAGAAGACAGTCAGGTAGTAAATGCACTTCTGGTGAGTTCAAATTACGGAAACACATTGGTAGTAGTTCAAGAAGAAAGAGATCCAAAACTTATTAGAGAATTAAAAACTTTATTTACGGACGCATTTGATGAAAACTGTCCTTACCAAGATGCAAAGGATATTGCCTTAGGGTTTAAAGAAAAATTAGGTCTCTTACTTCAAGAAGTAAATGGAATGGTTCAGAGCAGCAACACCTATCCTTTCTTAAAATTATTAGAACCTATACGAGATAAACTTCGCGTTTGGTCTGGGAAAGAGTATAGTTTCTTCTTAACCAATAAAGGAGAATTTGAGGATGTTCTTTTGGATACTAAAGAAGACCTTTTAGATCCTATTCGAAGATTTATGAATAGTGATCAAAAGAAAATCTATGACGAAATACATCTGATAGTAACCCGTGATACTACGAATTTATCCTTTATTGATGGTGATGAAATAGACCAACTAAAACAGGTGCTATCTAATGATAAACCCTTTTTAGGAACAACCATTAGAGATGCTAAGTCAGTAATGGATACACTAAAAGAGAAAGTATTAACTCGGATTAAAACTGAAAAGGAAACGGCAGTTTCTAATGTTGAATCTATTGTTGAGCACTTTAAAAATAAGAGTGAATTTTCAAAGTTAAATGATTCTCAAAAAGAGGATATTCTATCCCCATTTATTCAGTCACTTAAAGGAATTAAAGAAGAAAGGTTCATATCAAATATTCGAAACTTGGTCTCTAACGTTCAAAACCGATTGGAAACACAGCAGCTTACAAAACTGCAACGATTAACATCAGAAGGTCAAGATCAGTTTGAATACATCAAGGCAAATAACATAAAAGTGTCTTATGATAAAAGAGAATTGAAAACCAACGAAGATGTGGACCAATATATTGAGACACTTAGAGAGAAGTACAAAGAGCAAATTAGTAAAAACCGTAGAATATCACTTTAATCTATGAATACCAACCAACTTAAAAAGTTTGCTCAAGAAGCAAGAAGAAAACTGATTGATCAAGTAGCATCAAGACTCAATTATGTTTTAAATACAGATTCTGCAGAACTTAGAGAGAAAAGTGCAGCCATTTCAAATTTAAGAGAGGCGCTTAAAAATGTCACCAAAGAACAGTTGATAGACAAAGTAGCCTATACTTGGTTCAACAGGTTTGTTGCGCTTCGGTTTATGGATGTTAACGACTATCAACCTATTGGTGTTCGGGTAGTATCCACTTTAGAAGGGTTTACTACCCCTGAGATTTTGGATGAGGCTAAAAGAGGTCATATTCATGATGAAATTCAAGTAGATAGAAGAAAAATAGGAGATTTATTAGATGGTCGTATACCCAGTTCTAATGCACAAAATGAGGTATACAAACTTCTTTTAACGGGTGTTTGTAATCACCTGCATAAGACTTTTCCGTTCCTTTTTGAACGTATCGATGACTATACAGAACTATTACTGCCTGATGATCTAACCTCTGAATTCTCAATCATTCAAGATATCCGTAATTCGATGTCTAAAGTGGACTGTGAAGAGGTAGAGATTATAGGGTGGTTGTACCAGTTTTATATTTCTGAGAAGAAAGACGAAGTGTTCGCTTCAAAGGATAAGGTTAAGAAAGAAGATATTCCGGCAGCTACACAACTTTTTACCCCGCGTTGGATTGTAGAATACATGGTTCAGAATACGGTAGGAAAGTTATGGTTACTTAACAACCCAACCTCAAGGTTAAAGGACCACATGCCTTATTATATTGAGTCTACTGAGAAGGATGATGACTTTTTAAAGATAGATTCTGTTGAAGAAATTACTTTATTAGATCAAGCCTGTGGTAGTGGACACATCTTAGTTTATGGGTTTGAGTTATTGACCAAGATTTACGAGGAAGAAGGATATAACACCTCAGAAATACCACAACTGATTATCAATAAAAACTTATTTGGTTTTGAGATTGACGAGCGTGCTGCTCAACTTTCGGGATTTGCATTACTAATGAAGGCTCGAGAATATAATAGACGTGTTTTTAGAAAAGAATTAAAACCCAATATTCTTTGTTACAAAGATCTTAAACTTACAGAGGAAGAGATCAAAGAGACATTTACACAACTTAAGTTTGAACTGACAGATGAGTTATTATTTGATCTTAAAAACATTCAACAAGCAACCAATTTAGGGTCCCTTATAAGTCCTCACTCAGACACTAAATCTATTCAAACAGTAATTGATAAAGTAATTTCTTCTAAATCTTCTTCTGATGTTTTTTTAAGGTATCGATTAGAGGAGTTAGAGGTGTCATTAGAACATCTTCTCTTATTATCTAACAAATACCATTGTGTAGTAGATAACCCTCCTTATATGGGTGGTGGGAAGATGAATAAAGATTTATCCGATTGGGTTAAAATAAACTATCCAAGTAGTAAGTCAGATTTACTAACATGTTTTGTGGAGAGATCATATACCCAAGTTTACCCCAAAGGATATCTGGGATTTGTGACTATGGAAAGTTGGATGTTCTTATCAAGTTTTGAAACTTTTAGAAAAACACTTTTAGAAAATCATCAAATTGAAAGTCTTTCTCATTTTGGATGGCATATTATGAGAATTGCTTTCGGAACTTGTTCTTTTATCTTAAAAGCTCATTCGAACAATTTTGAAACTAAAGGGACATATAACTATATGGAGTTCGATAACATTGATAAATCAATTGAAAGACCTAAAAAATTCCCTTTAAAAGATAATGGCAGATATAATTACACCAACCAAAAAGACTTCTCGAAAATTCCTGGTAGTCCAATTGGTTATTGGTTGAGTAAAAAATTACACAAAATATTTGAAGGAGAATCTGTTGGGAAATTGGCACCAGTACGAAAGGGAAATAGCACATCTAACAATCTTAGGTTTTTAAGATTTGGCTACGAAATAAATAGGAAAAACCATTCTATTCGTAACGATTCAATTGAAAACACCTTAAAATCAAACAAATACTGGCTTCCATACAATAAAGGTGGAGGAAATAGAAGATGGTACGGTTTTCAAGAATATTTAGTTAATTGGAAGAATAATGCCGAAGATATTAGAAATATAAAAACTTCAGTTGTTACAAACGAAAAATACTATATGCAACCAGGACTAACTTGGTCAACAATTACATCTTCGAGCTTTAGTTTGAGGTGGTTTGAACAAGGGTTTGTTTTTGATAATGGAGGGTGTTGTTTATTTGTTAAAGATGAAAAAGAAAGGCTCTATATTTTGGGAGCAATGAATGGAAAAGTTTTTCAATATATTTTATCTGGTATTAATCCTACTCTCAATTTTCAATCTGGTGAGGTTAGTAAATTTCCTATTCTTTTTGCAAGCGACTTAGATGAATTAAACACATTAATCAAGGAGTCAATAAATATTTCTAAAGATGAATGGAATTCGAGAGAAATGTCTTGGGATTATATTAAAAACAAACTCATTCAATTCAAAGCTCAAGATCTTGAAGAAACCTATGACCTTTATCAGCACTATTGGAAAAACAAATTTTTTCAACTTCACAAAAATGAAGAAGAACTCAATCGACAATTTATAGATATTTATGGTTTACAGGACGAACTAACTCCTGATGTTCATTTAGAGGATATCACGATTCTTAAAGAAGAAACATCCATTGTAAATGGTGAATTAGTTTTTGATCAAGAAGAAGTTTTCACTCAATTCATAAGCTACGCCGTTGGTTGTATGTTTGGGAGGTATTCCATAGATAAAGAAGGATTAATTCTTGCCAACCAAGGAGAAACACTTCAAGATTATCTATTAAAAGTTGAGAAACAAGAATCAGAATTATCCTTTTTTCCTGATGATGATAATATCATACCAATATTAGATGATGAGTGGTTTGAGGATGATATTGTGGGCAGGTTCTATGCATTTTTAAAAGCAAGTTTTGGAGAACAAAATTTTGAAAAAAATCTTTCTTTCGTTGAAGATTCTTTAGGGAAAGACATTCGTAAATACTTTGTTAAAGACTTTTACAAAGACCATATAAAGAGATACAAAAAAAGACCAATCTATTGGATGTTCTCATCTCCAAAAGGTTCCTTTAACGTTTTGGTGTATATGCATCGTTATACCCCTGATACATTAAATCAAGTCCTAAATGGATACCTAAACGAGTACAGAGAGAAATTAAAAACAAGAATTGAAACCTTAGATCATTTAATGGTTTCTGGCAGTCCTTCTGAGCAGAACAAAGCGTCCAAAGAAAAGGATAAAATTCAGTTGGTTCTTTTAGAGCTGCAGGAGTATGAAAGAGAAACCTTATATCCATTAGCCACTGAACGTATCTCTATTGATTTAGATGACGGTGTATTAGTGAACTATAACAAGTTTGGTGATGCAATTGCTGCTGTTGCAGGACTTAATGATAAGAAGGCCAAAGAGAAGGTTAAAAAGTTTGATTGGATTGATACCACAACGATACGATGAGTAAGATAGCAGAAAGTTTAATAAAATTATTTAATCAACACAAAGTTGTTTTTTGGTACGATGCCAAAGAAGAGTTCCGTGAGGAGTTTGATATGCTCTCTATAGATGGAATCATAAAGATAGAAGGGAAAAAGAATCCTTTTGAGTTGAAGGTTACTATTAATAGAGATCCTAACCAACAATATCTTCTCTACTTACCCTATGAAAAACCAGCAAATGAATCTAATTGGTTGTTGGATATGGAATTGGCGTATCATGTATTCCAAACAGATCAAGAAGCATTATATCTTCAAGAGTTAGAATTGGATTACGCATATAAATCACTGGTTTCAGATCATATCCACTTTTTTTCCGCAAAAGATAGAAGAGACAAACTAAAAGAGATATTGGGTAAAGGAGATGAGCATTTAGAGATTCGATACAAAATGTTATCGGTGGTTTTTGCTACAGATCAATTAAGTCTCTATGCATTCTTACTCGCACACCTAAATGCACTATCTAATGACAATCAGAAATTTGATCGTGATTTAGAACGGTATAATCTTTCTGATTTTTACTGGTCTCAGGTAAAGAAATATTTCCATTTTGAAAGTGAAAAACCCGATATATTTGAATTCATTATTGAGATTTTTGACGCTACTTCTTCAATTGGAAAACCGTCTATATTAACCAAAGAGGGTAAGGTTCTATTATCTCAATGGAAGGACTCTATAAGTTATAAGGATGCCTATAAATCAATATCCGAAAAAGTATCAGAAGCATTAGATGTAGCTGAAAAACTCGATGCTATCCCTTATGATAAAGTTCTTCAAGAAGACCATTATGAACTGATTGATAAAAAAATAATTTCAAGTATTAACGAGCAAATTGTAAATAGATCTCTTAAGATTGAGACCATACAATTGCAAATAAAACAAAGAGAAAACACATTTTGGTTCTATGAGTACAAGTCTTACTATGATACTTTAGTATACGGTGCTCAGCTAATGGATTTAGTTCCAAAATATGCAGATAAAAAATACAGCACTATAGAATTAGGAATTAAAGACTACCAAACTACGCTTTACAAGGTGGACCAATTGTATCGAAAATTTATTTGGTCATATCGAGAAACAAATCAGAATAGGGTTCTTAATGATCTTTACCGAAAGATTGAGAAGGTATACTCTAACGACTGGTTGCTTACTATCAATAATCAATGGCAAGAAACTATTGATAAAACCAATGACTGGCCTTTTAACATTAAAAATTCGCAGCAGTCCTTTTTTAAGACACATATACAACCTATTATAAATAAGAATCAGAAGGTTTTTGTTATTATTTCTGATGCACTTCGATATGAGTGTGCAGAAGAATTAAATATGATGATTCAGAATGAAAATCGATATCAAGCTCAAATTGAATCGATGATTGGGTCACTACCCTCCTATACTCAATTAGGAATGGCATCACTGCTTCCAAGAAAAGAAAAAATATCTTTTAAAGAAGGATCTGATTTAATATTGGTTGACAACATCCCTGCTTCAGGAGTAGACGGAAGATCAAAGATTCTTGAAGCGAACTCAGGTTGCAGAGCTACAGCAATACAAGCTGAGAAATTCATGAAAATGAATTCGATCTCAGATGGTAGATCATTCGCAAAATCCTATGATGTTATTTATCTCTATTCTAATCTTATTGATAAAACAGGAGACGATAAGACCTCTGAAGACAGAGTCTTTGAAGCCGTAAATCAGGAACTCGAAAATCTTATTGATTTGATTAAAAAGATTGCTGCAGTTAATGGAAATAATATTTTAATCACATCGGATCATGGTTTCATTTATCAGCACCATAATATAGACGAAAGTGATTTTAGCAAGTCAAACTTTACGGGTACTCTATGGAAATCAAATAGAAGATTTGTAATTGGTACTTCCATTCAGAGTGATGAAACTTGTAAATCCTACAAAGGAAAAGATATTGGAATAGATTCAGATGTAGATATATTAATTCCAAAATCCATTAACAGATTAAGAGTACAAGGAGCAGGTTCAAGATTTGTACATGGTGGAGCAACGCTTCAAGAAGTTACCATTCCATTGATTAAGGTATCAAAGAAAAGAGAAGACACCACACGACAGGTTGAAGTTGATATTATTCATACAACGGATAGAATAACCTCGAGCATACTTGTAGTCTCTTTTATCCAATCTGAAATCACTTCAGAATTAGTTCAACCCAAAACAATTAGAGCTGGAATTTATGCAGAGGATGGAATACTTTTAAGTGACTCATTTAAATATGATTTTGATTTCTCTGAGGGGTCAGAAAGACAACGAGAAGTCAGAAAAACCTTCACGCTAAACAATAAGGCTAGCGGTCAATATAAAAACCAACGTGTAAAGTTGGTTTTAGAAGAACCCATACTTGGAACCACAAAATGGAAACGATATAAAGACTTTTATTTTTCATTGAATATATCATTCACTAACGACTTTGACGACTTTTAGATATGAAACAATTAGACAGAAAAATTAACGATCACTTTCCTGGCAAAGTTGTCCGAAAGGACTTAACTAAGTTGGTTAAAGGAAATGCTATAGTACCAACCTATGTTCTTGAATATTTGTTGGGTCAATATTGTGCAACTGATGATGAAAACACTATTTCTGCAGGAATAGAGACCGTTAAAAGAATTATTTCAGATCATTTTGTACATCGAGATGAAGCTCAAATTATTAAGTCTACAATCAGAGAAAGAGGATCTCATAGAATTATAGACAAAGTCTCCATCAAATTAAATGATCGAGAAGATCAATATGAAGCGTTCTTTTCGAATCTTGGATTAAATAGAATTCCAATATCCGATGAAGTTATAAAAGAACATCCTAAGTTATTATCAGGAGGTGTTTGGTGTATTCTTACTATGGGTTATGTAACCACTGATGAGAAAAAAGCAACCCCTTGGGTAGTTGAACAGATTAAACCAATTCAAATTTCAAATATTGATATTGAGGAGTATAAATCCATGAGAGATCAATTCACTACTGATGAATGGATGGATTTACTGCTTCAAACTATGGGTTTAAATCCCGATGAGTTTACTAAGAGATCAAAACTTCTTCAGATCACTCGATTGGTTCCTTTTGTTGAGAACAACTACAATTTAATTGAATTGGGTCCAAAGGGAACAGGTAAGTCTCATGTGTTTTCTGAATTGTCTCCCCACGGAATATTGATTTCGGGTGGTGAAGTATCGAAGGCAAAACTATTTGTAAATAACAGTTCAGGAGAAATTGGATTAGTTGGTTATTGGGATGTAGTCGCATATGATGAATTTGCGGGGAAAACAAAAAGAACAGATAGAGGTCTTGTAGACATCATGAAAAATTACATGGCAAACAAATCTTTCTCTCGTGGAACTGAAGTATATGGTGCATCTGCATCCATGGTTTTCGTTGGTAATACCGATCACTCTGTTCCTTATATGATGAGACACAGTGATCTCTTTGATGCATTGCCTAAAGACTATTACGATACTGCCTTTTTAGATAGAATGCATGCTTACCTACCAGGATGGGAAGTTCAAAAACTGAGAAACGATATGTTTTCTTCTGATTATGGATTTATAGTAGACTATCTCGCGGAGGTACTTAAAGAGCTTAGAAAGGAAGACCGAACTAATGATTTCTCGGAGTATTTTAAATTATCAGATACAATCACTACGAGAGACAAAACCTCTATCGCTAAGACCTATGCTGGTTTGTCTAAAGTGATCTATCCTAATGGAGGGATTCCACTTGAAGATGCTAAAGAGTTAATGGACTTTGCTATTGAGTGCAGAAAAAGGGTTAAAGAACAGCTTAGAAAAATGGATGAAACATTTGAAAAAGTTGATTTCAGTTATTCAATTAAAGATAATGATGATACTATTGAAGTAAAAACTCTTGAAGAAATTGAATTTGGAAATGATAAAGAACAAGTAACAGAAATTTCAGAAGTAATTCAAAGAGAATCCACAACTGAGGTGCCGTTGACTTCATTACTGCAAGAAGGTCAAAAAATCATAAGAGATAATCAATCTGGAATTTCATATGATAATTTATTTGGATCTTACCTGTTGGATGCCACTAAAATTAAAATTATAGATCCTTACATAAGGCTTCCTTATCAACTTAGAAACTTTATGGAATTTGTTCGTTTGGTTTCTGAAAAGAAAGAACCGCTGCAGGAAATAGAACTTCATTTAGTCACCGCAAATAGTGAGGATTATATTGAAGGGGTTAAGGAAAAATTTGATCAAATAACCTACTCATTAGAATCTATGGGAATCAATTTCACTTATGAGTTTGACGAATTTATTCATGATAGATCCATTGATATGAATAATGGGTGGAAGATAGTTTTGGGTAGAGGATTAGACATCTATCAGAAGACAGGAGGATTCGCTGACATTACTGATTATATTCAAGAACGTAGATTGTGTAAAGCATGTGAGATAACGTTTGTGAAGAATTAAATGTCAAAAAGTAGACTCTCCAAATCAACATTTATTCGTGGACTTCAATGTGAAAAGTCATTGTATCTCTATAAACATCATTATAGGTTAAAAGACTCTACTCCACCTTCTCTCCAAGCGGTGTTCGATCAAGGAACTAACATTGGAGTATTGGCACAACAATTATTTCCAGATGGTGCTGATGCTTCGCCTGAAAATCATTTTAAAATGGTTGAATCGGTGGGGAAAACACAAGATTTTATTTCTCAAGGAGAAACTATAATTTATGAGGCTACTTTTCTTTATAACAATGTTCTTGCTGCATTAGATATTTTGGTAAAAGATGAAGAAGGTTGGAAAGCGTACGAGGTGAAAAGTTCAACCAAAGTATCAAAAACCTATATCAAGGATGCAGCAATCCAATATTATACCATTACAAATTCTGGAATTGACCTTAAGGATATATCGATTGTCCATATCAATAATCAATATACAAAAGATGGAGAATTAGACATTCATCAATTGTTCACCATTGAATCTGTGTATGATCAAGTTTTAGAGTTTCTCCCACGAATACCAAATGAGGTTCGAAGACTTAAAAATGTGATTGAGAGTACTGAAAAACCAAATGTAGATATCGGAAATCATTGTTCTTACCCTTATGACTGTGATTTTAAAGGAACTTGTTGGAAACACATCCCTGACTACTCGGTTTTTAATATCTCGAGACTTAACAAAGACAAGAAGTTCGATTTATATAATCAAGGAGTAATCACATTGGATGATATTGATCTTGGTCAAATAGACCTGAATCCAAACCAAGTGTTACAGGTTCAATCAGAAGTGAATGGAACAACTCATATTGACATTGAAGAGATTCGAAAATTCACAAATGGATTAAGTTATCCTCTATATTTTTTAGATTTTGAAACTATAGGTCCTGCGGTACCAAAATATGACGGAAGTAGACCATACCAACAACTGGTATTTCAATATTCACTTCACATTCAAGAGACTTTAACCTCTGTAATAGAACATAGGGAATACCTGGCAGATCCAACCAAAGATCCAAGAATTGGATTTATAGAACAACTGATTCAGGATTGTGGTACCAGTGGAGACATTATTGTTTATAATATTGGTTTTGAGAGAGGGAAAATCAATGATCTAATCGAGGTATTCCCTGAGTATTCTAATGAGTTAGGGAGTGTTGTAAATCGTCTGAAAGACTTGATGATTCCGTTTCAACAAAAGTGGTACTATACCCCAGAAATGAAGGGTAGTTATTCAATAAAGTACGTTCTACCCGCATTAGTTCCTGAACTTTCTTATAATAATCTTGAAATTAAAGAAGGTGGTGCTGCATCCAATACTTTTCTTTCTATGGTAAATGAAACCTTTGAAGGTGATGTGCAAAAAACAAGGAGACAACTATTAGAATATTGTGAGTTGGATACCTATGCTATGGTCAAAATTCTTGAGAAACTACTTGAAGTATAAAAGGTCAATTTTTGGGAAATTCTGAAAAAATTTATTTTTAAAAACTCGATTTTTTCCAAAAAATCTGGAAAAATATTCGCTCAGGTCATTGATCCCCCTTACAGAAACCAAAAAAGAGGTATATAAGGGGGGGGCTTCGGATGGGGAAGTCCCTCAGGGGGGTCCCCATCATTCTTTATCAATGTGCGGATAACAATAATTCTGATCACCACCGTGACGGTGATCCTTCATGAAATATTATCCGCACAAGTAAATTATATCTTGATATAAACTGATACAGGAAGCGCCGATTAAATTTATTATAATCAACAATCAACTTCAGTTGTTGTGTTTCCATATTAATGTGAGAATTAAATAATCACAATAATAGCGTATACTTTTTTTTGTGAGAGTTTACATAGCGATAAAGTATAGGTTTTGTGCTGCATGAGGGGTGTTGCTGCTATAATTTTAGGGTCTAACACATGTAATCCTAAAATTATGAGTAAATCCGTTCTGTATACCCGCGTTTCCAGTTTAGATCAAAAAACTGATCGGCAAAGAGTCAAAGAACATGAATTTGATAAAGTAATTGAAGATAAATGTTCGGGGAAAATTCCAATTTTTGAAAGACCTGAAGGCTCAAAGTTAAAATTGATGATAGATCGAAAACTAATTGATTCGATATATGTTTGGCAGATCGATCGTTGCGGGAGGGACCTTCGTGATATCATTAATTTCATCCACTATACTGCAGAGAGAAAGATACCTGTAAAATTCATTTCCCAAGGACTAATCACATTGGACGAGAATGGGAACGAGAATCCAATAGCAAAAATGGTCATATCAATTCTTGGGGTAGTCGCCGAGATGACCAGAATACAGATATTAGAAAATCAAAAACAGGGGATAGAGTTAGCGAAAATGGATCCAAATAAATACTTGGGGAGAAAACCTGGATCTGTGGAGGACCCAATCAAATTCCTAACTAAAAAGAAAAATAAACAAGCCCTTGAACTTTTGAAAAATGGCTACAAAAATATTGAAGTCGCTAAGATTACTGGTCTTCATGTAAACACCATAACAAAGATCAAACGTCATTTTTAATGGATACCTTTTT
>JGI20153J14295_10001764_pt1 | contig 16317 bp, 19 predicted proteins | sample COG_03_FD_14295 | JGI IMG/M metagenome (IMG submission 14295) | reverse complement strand
GTTAGGTTGCCAGTTACGACTACGTTTGTTCCGAAGGTTTGGTCTACGCTAAAGTTGTTGTTTACGTTTGTGTAGGCTACGTCATTAAAAGCCGTTCCGTCAAAGGCAAAGGCTTGCAGCGTCTGAACAAAAAGATTCCCCGTAGAGGTATCTCTGAATATAGCATCGTTTCCAGTACCCACACTACCTAAGGCGGCAGAACTTTCTCTCCTTAAGTATCCGCCCGTAACGTCAAGAGCGTATCTCCCGTCAATATCAATAGTGTTGCCGTCCGATATAGTTATCTGACCTAAACCACCGTCCCAAGAAAGTGTTTGAGCATCCGTTCTGTATCTAGTATCTAAAGACTGAGTAACTAAAGGAGCTAACCCTTGACGATCTAAGGTTATTATTCCAGTAGTATTATCAAAAGTTATTCTGTCTACGTAGTTGTTTGCAGAGCCAACACCACCACCTACTCCGCCACCTCCAACACTTATCTCGCTAACCTTTTTGCTACTAAAAAAGAAATTTTGAATTACTGCCATAAGGCAAAGATAGCCAATTTCCTACGGTAGATTTATTGCGTCAATACTGTATCTATTGTCTTTAAGTTCAACCCCAAACCTAGTGAATAGGTTTACTTTTGAGTCTGTGTAGGCACTATAGGCAATAGTGAATTTATCACCAAAGAATATAGGAGTCCACGAATTATCGTCAACCCTTTTTGTAGCAAAGACTCCAGAGTAAACCTTCTTACTGGTTGAGTCCAATAGAGTCCTTAACCTCATAAGTTCAGTCGGTAGCGGTATAAAAGTGTCTATAATATTATCTTTAAAAAACACATCTTCTGGGACACCAGTAGAAGAGTTAACATATTGACCTAAAACCTTTCCATCTAACTGCTGAAGCCCGTTTGATAAAACATTCTCCAGTCCAGTATCTACGTTAGTAACTCCAAAAAGCAAATCTAAATTAATTGAGTCTGTCTTAACGTCTGTATTTTGATCAGTAGATAGATTTAAATATTGATCTTTTGGGCTTAGTGACGTAGACACTGTGGAGAAAGCGTTGTATAAGCGTATTGAGAAGTTGTCATAATAAACTTGCACATCACTGAGAGACTGATGATAATTCATAGTGTAAAACCTTAATTTTATAGGTGTGTTTGCACTACCAAACCAATAGCCAGATATAGAAAAATTAATAGCAAGGTTTTCCCACTCTCCGCTAGTTTCTGCATCAAAAAAAGAGTAGTTAAAATTAGTAGACCAGCCTCTGTTTTCCCAATTATAAAAAAGTTCCGTGCCCCCAGAGTCCTCCCTAGACATAGAAAACCTTAATTCGTAAGGCGATACCGCAAGAACATTGTCTATAAAAAAAGAGAAGTCAATAACTCCTGCTAGCTCGTCTGGAACAACCCCTCCAGTCAAAGATATATTTTCACTAGTAGTTTCAAATAAGCAATAAACACCATTCTTATCAGCCGTAGATGCCGCATCAAAAGTGGAATCGCTTATTCTATTATTGACCGTTTTTAGTGATTTGTAAGAACCCTCTGCAACTGACTCGTCAGAAACAGATATAGTAGCAGAAGTATTAGCCACTGGCTTAGACCAACTAGTAGGCGTGGTATCACCAACACTATCTGTCTCAAAAGAAGCGTTGCTTAATATATTCTTACTCCCTATTCCTATTGATATATTGGTAAACCTTTTACTCGATCTGTGTCTAGCTGAAAGATTATCCTCTACGGATAGTATATCGCTTGGCACAGAAAGCCAACTACCGCCTGCCCCCTCTAACCACCTAGTAAACATAGATGAGAAATACAACTTGCCTTCTTGCTGCCAAACCCTACAATTAAGGGATAAAGCTAGGCTAGAAATAACATCGCTAGCAGAAGCCATTTCAACGAAATTATCCTCTAATAGAAACGTTTCTGCTGAAATGGTTTGGTCTGTCAAAAAAGAAGTAACATTTCCGTTCTCTGTACTAATTCCAGTCGCCTCTGTAATAGTTAGTTCTAGTTTTGTTTTGTCAACGAAATTCTGAACTAGGCTTATTAAGGTTGGATTATCGTCAGGACTATAGCCATCTTCGTTCATAGTGGATTTTATAGTACCTAGCCTATCCAAAGCAACCAACTCAACCTCGTACGGATCGCTAGTAATATATTCGGTGTATTCGTCTTGGTGAAGAAACCCTGTCCAATAGGTAGAGTAGGTACTACCATCTGGTGCATACTCAACCTTTACGTAGAACCTCTCCTCATCAGACACAAAGAATTGCGACAGGTCAGAAGTACCAGCAGTGTCGGGTCTACCGTACACCCTTATAGTGCAAGAGCTTCCTATTATTCCAGACGACAAATCTTCGTCACCCTCGTAATAGATAGATACTGGATTTCCAGTACCCCAAAGTCTCTCAACCGATCCAGCTTCGTCTCTGTCGTATATTCTAACTCTCCACTGATTTCCATCAACGTCTTTGAAAGGGAGTTCGTATCTTAAATTATAATCTGCTAATGCCATACTATCCGCCTCTTCTATCCGAGAATTTACCCTCTCTGTCTAACAAAATTCTTAAGTCTCTACCTCTAATATCTGTGTAGAGTTGACCGCCACTAGCTAAAGCAGCGTTGTATCCAGCACCACCACCGTTACCCCCAAAGCCTCCCGATATGTTGCCTATACTACCAACTACACCAGCCAAAGCACCTGCAACAGCGACAGCAGCACCAATACTCCTAGCTGGGGCGGTAGGATCAAAAACCGCACCCAAAGCCGCCATTGCAGCAGCAGCGGCAGCGATTGATTGACCTAGCCTTAAAAATTTAGCGATACCCGAGTCTGGGTTAAACGCTCCAGCCAACTGACCCAGAGACGAAGCTAGCCCACTCCACATTTGAGACAACTCTTGCAAATTGTCCTTATCAAACAGAGAACCCTTCATACTATCGTTTAGTGATTTCATCCACTCTGGTATCTCTTCTCCAGCAGCAATTAAGGCATTCATATAATCTTCGAGTGCAGCCTTTCTCTCTGAGGCAGCCTCCCTCTCGGTAATCATATTTGCCCCTAATTGAGCGTTAATCATTTTAAGGGAGGATGCATAATCCATACCTCGCTGATTCGCCTCCGAAATTTCTTCCTCGCCCATCTCGGCATTATCGGCATCAAAATCGTCTTGTGTTAGGTCTTTAGCACCGCCCAACCCCTTTTTTATTTCTGAAATTTGGTCTTTGATAAGCTCATCAACGTCAGAACCAGCTCTAGTTACACCCATTAAAGCATCCTCAACAGAGTTTAGCTTCTTAACAAAAACGTCATATATCTCCAAATCGGCTAATCCTAAATCTTCCTCATCTCTAGCCCCTACTCTCTTAGCTTCTTCTAGTATTTTCTTTTCCTTCTCCCAAAAATCAGCACTACTCATTTTAGAATTTGAATCATCAAACTCTCTCTGTAAAAACTTTAATTGGTCGCTATATTTTTTTGCGTAAGAAGCCCTTTTGTCAGAAAGTTGTTTTTCTAATACGGCTTGCTCATTTAATTGAGCTACCCTATCCTTATATACAGACTGTATAGCCCTCGCCTCCAAACTATTCTTTCCAAGAAAAGGCAGTTTAAAATTATTAAAGTCTTCTTCTGTTTTTTCCTTCCATTTGTTTAGTTCTGTAATATCCATTTCAGATACGTCACCGTATTCTTGATTTACCAGAAACTTTTGCTTTTGGAATTGACCGTCAACCATTTTCTGTAGTTTCTCAGCTATCACTAGTGACTTCTCTAGGTCTAAATACCAGTCTAGGGTATTAAACTCCTCGAAACCCATCATATTAACAGTAGCCTTGGTGATACCAAGTAGGTTTGACATACCTTCTATCTGCTTTTCTATTTGCTGCTTACTTAAAAAGTCTTTGCTAAAAGACATAAGCCTATCTAAGGTAGAAGATGATGCTATATCCTCACCAATACTAGCTTTTAGGTTTTGAAATGACGCTGACACCGCAGCCATTTTTTGAGCGACAGTTGTAGCCTCCAAGCCTAAATTTTTCAATGACTCGGTTTCTTCCTTTGCTATTATAGCTACCGCAGCCGATATGTCAGCAACGGAGGCGGACTCTCTACCAACTTTACCCATAGCCTCCTTAAGCCTTACTAGTGTAATACCTAAGTTGTCAAGAATAAGCGGTGACTTTCTACCAATACCAGTAACAATAGATCGAGTTAAGTATTCAACAGATTCACCCGTTTGAGCAGCCCGTATTGTAGCAAATTCAAAGAAGCTGGCTAAGTTCTCTAAAGGGACTTTAAAGTTATTGGCTTGAACTGACAAACTCATAAGTGTAATCTCATCAACAGCACCTCTAGTCGCAGACTTCAATTCATTCATTGACACCTTCCCCGTATCCTCTATTAATTGAAAGGCATTTTTGATACCCTCTAGTTTAGCACCGAGCATAATAGCTTCTTTGCCGAACATAGCCAACCCTCTTACTGCAAAGGCAGCACTTAAAGCTGGGGCTAGTCTCTTTGCCGTTGCTAATATTCCGCCTAAAGCACCGCCAGAGCCGTTAGTACCGCCAACCTTTTTGCTTTGTTTATCGAACTTCTGCATTGACTGATTTGCAGCAGCCAACGCTTTTTGCAGTTTCTCTGAATTACCCTCTAAGACTACGGTTAACTTATTAACATCATTCGACATAGGGCAAAGGTAAAACAAAAAAAGACCACCGTTTTATTTGTGGTCTTCTTTTAACTTATTAAAATCGGGTGTTTTATTGAACTTAACACCACTCTTAACTGCCTTTTCATAGAACGCTTTAAATGTTTTTAAATCACTTTTTGGAGATCCCTTAACGTTCTTATAGAGTTTGTCTTGCGGTAGCTTAAACATATCGGTAGGCTCTACCAAGTCGGTTTTGTTTACCTTAGTTCCTCTAGCCACTAAGCCAGCGTTCTTTGTTATACTAGCTAGATACCTAACCTTCTCCCACTCTAGGTTGTTCTTAATCTTCCAACTCTCTCCCATCAGCATAACCTCTTTAAGGGTTAAGGTGTAGAAGTCTTTTGGATGGATACCAACCTGACCTATATAGAAGTCAACAAAGTCGTCCCAAGTTAGTGGCTTTTTGACTTTCCCTCTGGATCGTCACCTTCTTCCTCACTCTTTCGCTCTATCCCGAAGTTGTCGTCATTAGACATCAACTTACTTTCCATAAATGCCTCTAGCACTTTAGCGAGATCGTCATCAGAAACTTCTTCCATTGCCAACCCACACTCAAAAATATCGTTGTAGTAAGGCTGAATCTTCTCTTCTAAGCAGTAAGCCTTTGAAGAACAATAAAGTAACCTCCTAACAGAAGACAAACCAGCAGATTGACCCAACTGGATAAAGGTTTCACCTAGAGACTTAAGCCCTAGTTCTTCCTCCATTAATGCCCAAAAATTAACAGAGAAGTGACCAGCAATCTCTTTGCCAGCCACCTCTATAGTATAATAGCCTCTTCGCTTATTCATACTATGCGTTAGTACTCTCTACTACAGCTCCAGTTGAAGCGAACGTTCCTGAGAACGTAACGGTGTCCTCGTTAGGAGCAGTTGCTGAAACATTAGTTAATAAAGCGTCTACTGTGAATATTTTATCTCCTGACACAGCCGTACCGTAAACTAGAGAAAAAGTTCCTCTGTTTAAGATACCTTCCGATACTAGATCGTGAAAGCCTTTTTTGTCAGCCGCAGTATCGTCAGCGTAATCAACCAAACCCTCAAAAGAGATTGTTGCATTTCTAGTTGAAGTAATAAGTTCAGTCCACCCAGCAGAGTCCCTAGAACTCGCATCAGCAGTGTTGTGTTGGAAGTCTATAGTGAAAGAAGTTGTGTGACCGATTGGATCACCGTCTAAAGTAACTAAAAGACTAGTTCCTGTCATTGTTGCCATAATTGTAATTTTCTATTTTTTTAAACGTTTAAAATTCAATAGCAAAATTAACGAAAAAAGCAAGAACTATTTTTTCTTTATATCCTTTACGTCACCCTTGATTTCGTCTAGTGTTTCTTTGATGTATTCTAGTATTGTAGAGTTTTGTACTTGCTCCAACTCTATACGACTAATATCTTTTTTTATCTTAGATATATTTTCCTCGTTTTTGTCTATACCAACCTTTAATTCTCCTTTTGCCTCTACAACGAAGAAAAGGAACAACCCAACAATTGCTATAATTAGTAATTGAAAAATCTTTAGCCAAGGATTGTTTGCTATCTCTTTAAGTGTGGTCATATCTAATCGGTCTCTTCTATTTCAAATTCTACAATAATTACTGATCTGTAATACACACCGTCTTTGTATTCCTCTCGTAGTGGCTGAATAGATTGAATTGTTTGGTTTTTGACTACTAGGTTGTTTGCGGACAAATCAACATACAAACCGTTGTCCCTAAGTATAAGTAGTATCTGACTAACTATATCGTTGTTAGTTCCGTATCCTCCAGTGCCTTTGCTAAACTTACTGATAACTTCAATATTAACGGTGTGCGATTGACCGATAGAGTCTCTAGTCACATCATTCTCAAAGAAGTTTGCTGGAGAAACGATTATACAAGGAAAACTAGATTCATTATCAACTTCCGTATAGACAACTAACTGAGTACCAGACGGATACTCTATTGAATTATCTACCTCTAGGAGCTTTATAGTGCCAACTATTAATGGATCAAGTGCGTATATCATAGCAACAAAATTACTTCTTTTTTAGGACACTATTAATCACGAGGTTGACTCTTTTGGTGAGGTCTTTCTTTTCTTTATAAACATTCTTAAAAAAATAAGGTTTTGCGAAAGTGTGGGTAAAATTCTTTTCATTGTCAGAGCCTTTAAACCTAAGAGCGTAACTACTACCCTCGCTGCCAAAGACAGAGGTAATTCCTCCTAGTTCGATAGTTTTAGAACGAGTACCAAACTCAACGAATGCCATAACCTCTTTTCCAGAACCGCCAGCGGATACTGAATAAGCAGAACTACCCTTCTTTCTTTTTAGTGTTTTCTTCTGTATAGAGTTAACTAGCCCCGCAGTTTTTTCTCCTCTGTTGTCTAAATAGCCTTTGGCGGAAGAGTTGAAGTCAGCCCTAGCACCATCCCTTATTTTCTCAGCGGTTAGCTCCACCTCTTTGCTGAAATCCTCAGCTAATAGACCTATATCGGTAAACTTCTTCATTATCTTAGCGAGCTCCGCTTTGTTTACGTGCAGTGATTTGTTTGCCATAAACAAAGATAGTTATTAAAAAGGTTGGTGGTTTAAAATTGTTTTTGTAGTATTGTACAACGGCTAAGGCTATGTTTTTATAGCTAATGTTAGCTATTGTATGAACGACTTATTATGAAGATACTTGAATTATATGCAGGAAGCCGATCAGTAGGCAAAGCTGCGGAGCAATTAGGACACGAAGTTTTTTCGGTGGACGTAAAGCCGTTTGAAGGTATAGACCTTGCTGCGGACATAGAATTTTTGACACCCGAACAAATACCGTTTGAGCCCGATATGATATGGGCTTCTCCACCTTGTACTACTTATTCTATTGCCGCTATTAGTACGCATAGAGATAACGGAAAGCCAAAGACTGAATTTGCGGCTAAAAGTGATCGTTTGGTGCTAAATACACTAAAACTGATTAAGCATTTTGATTGTGATTACTACATTGAAAACCCAAGAGGCTATTTGCGAAAAATGAACTTTATGCAAGGAATACCTAAAACAACAGTATGGTACTGCACTTACGGAGATAAACGAGCAAAGCCGACTGATATTTGGACAAATAATCTTTATAGCTTATTCAACCAAAATGGATGGAAACCAAGACCTGAATGTAAAAACGGAAACAAACATTGCCACCACGAATCAGCACCAAGAGGATCACGAACAGGAACACAAGGATTAAGAGGCAATTATGAACGGTCAAAAATTCCTGAGCAGCTTTGCCGAGAAATAATATTAGCTACAAGCACGAAACTAAGTGAATATTGTAGCTAACACCAAGCAAACGAGCGTGAGGCACGAATGCGCTTTTGCAACTGTTAACGAGCGTTTTTAATGCTCGGTGATTATTTCTTATATTTGTGTTATGGAAATTTACCTATCAAAACAAATAGGGTTAGCGGCTGGAGCTGTAGAACTCGTATCGGTTGCAGATGCTAAGTCTTGGGCTGCTATAGACACAGTTCTAGATGACGCTATTATTTCTTCCCTTATAGTTTCGGCTAGGGAAATGGTTGAGAGTTTTATCTCTAAAGACTTAGTGTCTAAACAAAGAAAACTATATATAGATGCTCCAGAGTATGACGGAGAGAACTATCTAATAGCAGTGCCATACACCGCGAAAGAGGATACGGTTGTAATAACCTCTGGGGCACTAACCTTAGTAGAAGACACCGACTACGAATTTATTGGCATAGAGGGCGACTATATTCAATTCTCTGGGTTGTTTACCGACATAACGATAACATACGAGAGTGACCCAGTTGCAAGCCCTTCTGAGGTAGCTTTAGCTAACGCTGCGGTAAAGGTATTGATAGAACAAATCTACGACAACAGAGCGAACCTAGAGGGTGATAGCGACATTATGATAATGGATCACAACGTTAAACAAATGTTAATGCCTATAAAAATGATCTACGCATAATGGCAAAGAAAAGAAACAGATTAAGAGATAGTTTTACCGTAGGTAGCACATCTACAACTAAGTCGGCAAACGGAGATTTGACAGAGACGGTTGATAATGAAGCTACTTTTAGGTGCTATGCACTACACCGAGATACAGTCCTCGCTGACACATCCTACGAAGTTCCTCAACTAGAGTTCGATTATGTTCTCGAAGTTAGGAGCGAAACTTTGGTTGCCTCTGCGGTAACTAGAGGGAGTAGAATAACAACGAGTAAGACTGGATCGGTGGTGTTTAAGGCTGTTCATACAATTACCGACACCCTTAGAAAATCAAAGATATTTATAGAGGCTACAAATTAATTTAGGAATTTCTTTGTTTTTACAGCCGAAGTGCTTAATATTGTTCTATGAACACAATCATAGACGTATCGGGTAAAACCGTAAGGGTGGGAGATAAAATTTCTTGCCCAACCCCAACTGGATTAGGAGATAGACGTAAGCTACTAAAAGGAACGGTGCTAGAGATTCTAGGAGAGAAGACCATTAAGATAATCTCGTTCACTAAGAGAGGTGTCGCTCACGTTGAGGTAATTGATTTCTCTTTGATAGATAACTCTTTTGTCAGAACAAAGAACACACTTATACACTTTCACTCTAGGGTAGAAGAAAGAGATTACGGATTCGGGATCAAAGAGGTGCTGACGACTAGCTGCTCGGTGTCTAACAAGTCGGGAGATGTGCTAGGGTTCGGTAAGGTTGTTCTTAGTAACGAGGACACCCACAGTTCTTTTAAGGCTCGTAAATACTCACTAAAAAAAGCACTAACTAAAGAAGCGGTTGTTGATATGAAGGAAAGAGCGAAACTTTGGGAGTTGTTTAATTTAGAGGTAAAAAGAAAAGGAGTTTAATTAACCCCTTTTTTATTTTGTTATAGACTCTCTAGATTGCCAGAAAATCTCAGAATTACTTCTGTATGGTTGGTGTCAGAAGAAGATTCAAAATATAAAACCTCTCTTTCTCCAATTATAATAGGGTGTGGTGGCTTTATTTCTGCGAAGTTCTGAACATCAGTATCGAATAGAGCCCTAAGAATCTCATATTTCGTCTCTTTCACCCTTGACCAAGAGTAGCCAAATACCTCTAATTTATGTATTTCCCCACCACCAGAAACCTTACCAGCGTTGACTAAAATCCAATCTGGTAGAAAACTATACGATCTTGGTGTGTGGAATATAGCTTGCTGCGTTACTGAGATAAGGGCTGGTATCTGTGCCTGAGTTGTTGTGTCTGTGGTTGCCGTAAAAGTTATATCGTTTGTGTTTACTCCCGACCCCCCGTTAGATAAAACCACAGCCCTATTTATCCCCTTTCCAGTAAACGCCGTAACGTCTGACCCGTCATTGCCCAGCGTATGTGTGGCAGAAGCTAAATCGTCATTTTCGTCTAGGTAGTCTATAAATAAAGTCAACGCACCAGTAGTGCCAGCACCGTCAGTAGTAGAATTATAGGTTATTGTAAACGTCTGAGCAGTAGAGATTATATCTGTGGTTGGATTAAAAACCCCTCCCCAAGAAGTTATAATTTCTTGATCGGTAGAATCTATATGGTCGTTGTATCCAGAATTATTCCACAGAGATTTGCCCTCCCTCTTTCCTTTGGCAACCTCGTATTGATAAGTGCCAGAAAGTTGCCCTCCAATATGCTCTAGCAAGAAACCTAGTAGTGTTGATTGAGTGTAAGCAGCCAACCCACTTTTGTCGTACCAACTTTCAGATTCAGATACAGGGATAGAGTAATAATCACCACTACCGCCCATATCTCCATTTATTTGATAATTTGCTCCGTCAAAAGTAAACTTAGATGTTAATTTTTGAACGTATTTATTTCTTCCACCGCTATCTTCGTCTATAACAATATAGCCTCCATCAGTATAAATTCTCTTAGCCATACACAAAAATAGAGAAAAAAAAGAGAGACGTTTCCGTCCCTCTCTCTTCCGATTACTCGGTTATGAAGAAGCTATTTTTTAAGCAGTCTCTAAAGCAGCTTGATCCGTTGCGAAATCACCAGCTACGAATGCACTTCTCTTGTTATTTCTTACAACAACAGCAGCTCTAAGCTCACATCTGATTGTTCTAAGGTTTTTAGTGAAGTCATCAGAATCGTAACCGATTTCAATCATCATTCCTTCTCTCTGAACAAACTCAGCGTGGTTGAAGTCACCGATTAGGTAGTCTCCAGCAGTTACTAAAGTTGTCTCTAAGATTGGAACACCGTCTAAAGATAGACCAGAACCAGCAGCCAATAATCTACCTACGTATCTTTTGTCCGAAGCAGATAATTTCTCTAGCTTAAGTTTTGCAACGTCGGCTGGGTGCATAAGGATTGCGTTTGGATTAGCATCACCTTCTTGTGCGATCTTAATCTGAGCCATAGCAACAGTAAGAACGTCAATTTGGTTTGCGTTATCTACGCTATTAGCACCAACGGTAGCAGCAGAAAAAGCTGAAGCAACGCTAGTGATACCTCTCATATTCGGAGCAGTTCCGTTTCCACTATAAGCACCAAGTTCTGCAACTTTGAATACCTCTCTTACCAACTCGTTATTGATTTCCTGAGAAACAACAGCTCCTTTAGCAAGCATCTCGTCAGTTACTTTGATATAAGCAGTAGTCTTAACTACATCCTCAGAACCAACAACCCAATCAAAATCAATTTGATTTTTAGCTGCACCCTCAGCAGTTTGACCAGCAGCACCTTCTTTACCAGACTGGTAAACCCACTCTACTTTGTCAGAGCTAGTACTTCTTTGTGACATTAAGTCAATCAATCTAGGAGTCCTAGATGCGATTGCGTCAAATCCAGAAAGTCTGTCTGCTTGCGGTACGTCTCCACCAGAAATGTTAGAAGATGAGATGTTACCAACAGCCTTAAGCTCGAACTTAGTCCACTGAGTTTCCCCTTTGGCTACTGCTGCAATCTTATCTTTGTTGTCTTCTAAACTCTTTGTGATAGCCTCACCGAAGCTCATTCCACCTTTTGCTTTTTCGATAGACTTGCTAACTTTAGCAGCCTTTATTTCCATTTCTGAAACTCTGTCCTCTAAAGCCTTAACAACGTCTGCTTCTGCTGACGCATTCTTAAGCTCCTCGATAAGACCAGTAATCTCTGTTTTTAATGCTCCAGTAGCGTTTTCTAATCTACCGTCCATTTTGGCAACTAAGCCTTCTAATTGTTCTTTGATTTCCATTTTTTTAATTCTCTCTCTTAAAGTGATTTAATGTATTCGTTTAACATAATCAACTCCTTAGCTCTGGCTTCAGCTTCCTCGACTTCGGCTGAGTGATCGACAACAATCGGCTCAGTGATTTCCCTCAGTGCTAACTCCTTTAAGGATTTAATTTCAAATTCTACTGCCAACCCTAACTCATCGCTAATATTGGACTTTACTAAATTATTGAGTGAATCAAACCTTTCAGTGAGATACTCGTTAATTAAAGATTCTTTACTAACTCCGTTCTCAGACTTAAACCCTTGCATAACTGCTAAAGGATTTGCCGCAAACGTAACTGCCGAAATTTCGTACAGTTTAACTTCTTTGATATAGTTAACCGAGTCCGATTGGCTATATTGTTGTTTTATTGTAGAGAAGCCAACAGAGTTCTCTGTAAGCAGACCAGACTTAATCATCTCAAAAACATCTTTACCTAGCGTAGTGTTGATAGCCAACTTAGCCACAAACTCTAAACCTTCCGTGGTCTCCTCAAGAGATTCCATTGTTCCAATAGGTTTGTCTACTCTGTGCTGATATAAATACTTTATCCTCGATCTATTTTCTTGGATTGTTTTAGAAAACGCACCCTTCTCGATAACATCTCCATCAGAATCTACATTACCAAAGACAGACCCTAAACCTCTAACGATTCCTTTTTGCTCGTCAATGTCCACGATATTCTGTGCATTCTTAAAGATTAATCCTTCCATACCACAAAGATATATAAAAAATTGTTTGCATTTTTGAATATAATTTACTATAGACCAAACAAAAATCCGTTAAGCGTGTTGCTGTTTGGTTGGTTGGTGGTATAGGGCAGCACTAAGCTACGACACCTACAGTTAACAACCTCGCCAGCAACGTTCCCGCCGAAGGCTTGCGGATCGGCTGGGTATCTCATTAAAACATCGCCAACTTGATATAACTGATTTAGCGGTATTGGCTTCCTAGAGGCAACTTCTCTGTGGTTAAGCCTAACCCTTTCATCACCTACGGAAATCCAACGCTTATACAACCCTCCATCAGTAAACATACTAACAGCAGTTGCCCCTATAATTCCGCCAGCAGCCCCGTTAGATTCTGTCCTAGCTAAACGGCTAGACATCCCCTCGGCAACATCAATTAACTCATCCCTAGTCTCCAACGATCTGACGGCTTCTCTGCGTTTATCTATAGTAGCAAATAAGGCTGGCACTATCGCTATTGCTCTGTCTCTAGCTAAGTTTCTAGCGGCACCTCCGTAGACCGCATTTATTTGCTCCTCACTGGACGAACTAAGGTGACCAAAGCTACTAGAGTACCAAGGGCGGTAAAGGCTGTCAGCACCCTCGTAAATGTCTCCTATAAGGAGTGTTAGTATTGATTCTATTTCAGTCCTAGCTGAATCGTTTATTAAAAAATCAGACTCACTAGCTAAAATATCGAATATTGATAAATAGGCTATTATAGAGCGATCTCTAGAATACTCCTCTAGGGCTAGTAGTAGTCTGTCGTAGTCTGAATTGAAAGAAGCCTCTAGTTGTTCAATAGAGGCTTGCTTTGTGTAATATTTAAGTGTCGTTCCTTTCATTTAGTCTTCCTTTTTAGGCTCTTCCTTCTCGGGCGAAAGTAGATTCTCTCTAGCAGCGGCATCTAGGCTCGCTAGTGTTTGTAAGTCCATATTTTTCATTGGCATTAGGTTTACAGGAACAAAGTATTCGTTCATTTGAGGGTTTTCGTTGTCCTCTGGGTATTGCAACACCTGGCGCTTCTCATTTCCAGTAACGTACCACGCTTTATCCATTTGAGCGACCATCTCCGAAATATCTTCTTGAAGTTCTGGAATAACAGTAAAGTCGAAGTCGAGGTATAAGTCTTCTCCGAACATAGGAACTAACCACCTATTTAGTTCGTCCCTTAGTTTTATCATTTCTGGGTTAACTGCGTTCTGAAATAAGAAGGACTTAGCCTCCTTAATGTTGTTGTAAGAACTAGCCTCCGTGTTGTTCATTAACGAAACGGGAATGCCGTATAGATTGCAGAGTCCTTTCATTGTGACATTATATTGATTAATCAACTCCATATCGGCAGCAGATAGACCAAAGTTTATCCACTCCATAGGCTGATTGGTAATAGCAACTGAGCCGTTGGCTTGTTTCATTTTCCTTTGTAGTGCTAAGTCTAACTGCTTTGCTTGCCCCCTACTAATACCGTCCATCTCTTTTGCAACTAGCAGACCTCTAGCCGATTGATTTTGTAGTTGCTTCTTAGAAGTTTCGATTACTTGGTTGTTATTCTCTAACGTTCTCCAGCCAGCCCTAAGCGGTGACTGACCGTATAAGTGAGAGCCGCTAAAGTTAAAGTCTGGGTTGAAGTCTTTTACGTGAAGTATTTCCTCTCTAGTGAAATCAATAGTGGCATCCTTAAATGCTTGAACGGTGTATCCCTTAATTGGCTCAAATTGACCGCCCGATATAATTTGTATGTGCTGAGAAGGGAGTACATACATTTCCCTTACCTTGCCAGCCCCGTCCCTAACACCGTATATATATCTGTTACCAGTTAACTTACCGAAAGCGATATAGTTAGTTAAAAAAGAACTCCAACTCTCGGAAGGATTTGGGTTTTGCAGTACATCTAATATTTCTGACTGAGTAACCTCGTTAAAGCTCCTAGATTTAAGCACCTGCGCCTTCATCATAGCACCTTTTGTTGACATTCCGCTAGTAAGTGCTGTGTAGTCTTTCGCTAGGCTTTTATTCTTAACCTCATAAACCTTAAACGGTATCATTGTAGCGTTCCTAGTTATTAGGTTTATAATCGAGTAAATAGCCTCGTTTTTCTGATAGCCCTCTGTGATATAGTTCTCATCATTAGCCTCTTTAAAGAACGCTTGATTGTCGCCCAAAAAGCTAATTGTTTTATCAAAGAACTCTCGCTGCCCCTCTGTTGGCGAGAAAAGCTGTTTTACTGATTGGATTAGATTCATAAAGCAAAAATAGCCATTATCTAGCTTAGTGTTTTAATGGTTACCTCTACCCTAGGGTTTTCTCTGTCGAGTTGTGTGGGAAGGATCGTCTCAAATCGTATCACCTCATCGTTGTCGTCCTCCCAGCATTCGTAGTGAGTTATCGCATCTAAAGTGTACTTTGAGGTAATAGACACTACGTTCATCTTATCTAGCCGTCTATTTGTAGGCTTAAACACTTGATAGGTGATGTCAACCACTCCGTCAAACACAACGCCTTTAAGTTGATCCTCTAGGTCAATAGTGAATTGCTTCTTTACCTTACTCTCTACGCTGTGATGCCAATTTCTGTATTGGTTAATATTTATGGTGTATAGTTTGTCTGGCAGAGTCTTTCTAGTAACTCTTTGACGAAAAGGTGTAATTATTTTTAATTCCATTTGGTTTTTTAATATTTTTTTTTTAGATTTGCAATCTAGTAATTAGAAAACAAATACTGACATTGATATGAAAAGCAAAGCCAAGTCATACAACGTAACTATTGAAAATAAATTGATGCTGATAGGGTTTATAATAACCACAGTGGTCTCAGTTGGAACAATCGCACTTGTTTCGTTATTAGTATAGCATTAGAAAATCTTACTTTAGTATAGTTGGGGCTAAGAGATAGTTACAATTAAGTAACAAAGAACTCACTAGTCTTATTTAGTTTCATCATAGCGTAATACCTAACCGCATCTAAAGCGTGATTCCACTTATCAATCGGCTTATTAGTCTTATTCCCCTCTGAATCCTTATCCCACGTATAGTTCCTAAATTCCTTAATAAGGTTGGTGCTAGAGCTAGTTATTAGCATTTCGTCTTGTGCTTGAACAACACTAATTCCGTATAGAATAGAGTCCCTACCCTTTTTGGTCGGCTTAATATTCCAGCCGTATCTTTTTAACTCTTCTATAGATTTAGGCTCGGCAGAGTCCGCAATAATTGGCATAGTCTTACTAACGCCTTTAGACCTAAATAGCGAGTTCATATCGGAGTTTGTTAACCCAGTCTTATACACCTCTTCGTGCAGAATAAGCCTACCGTTGTGTCGGTAGAACCCTATAAGCGCACTAGGATCGTTAGAAAACCCAAAATCTAGCCCGTAACCCAAAAGCCTAGCCGAGTCTGGCAGATTATCTGTTACCTTCCAGTTATCGTATACCGTCCCAGTGAGTTTGCCAATCTTTCCGTATACATAAACGTCAACAAAGTTCTTCCAGTAGGTGCTACCAGCCTTTGCTTTAACCTCCGCCCTTTGCAACTCGTTAATGGCTGCTTGCGGACAACCCTCGTTGCCTTTATAGGTAAGTATAGCGAAGTCAGCGTCATCCCTATCCTTTAGCTCTGTGTGCGCCCAAAACTCCGCCACTGGGTTGAAGTCAATAAAACAACAATCAGAGGTTCTTATAAACAT
>JGI20153J14295_10001757_pt1 | contig 16339 bp, 20 predicted proteins | sample COG_03_FD_14295 | JGI IMG/M metagenome (IMG submission 14295) | reverse complement strand
AAACAGCGACACGCGCCGTATTATTTTTTACGGCGAAATGCGACATGATTTGCTAAGCCATTGAAAAGCGTGTAACTTTATTTTTTTAATTAACGAATTAACGTCGCAAAAGCCGGGATTTAAAAAGCGGCAGCTGTCGTTGAATAAACTGTTATAAGTAAGAGGAAGTATTTCTGACCCTTTAAGTTTAAAACTAAGCAGAAAGTGGCTCTGACAGGTGGCATCTGTCAGAGCCACCCACTAGACATGGCGTTCTAGTAGGGCGTGGTATAGATAGCGGTTTTGCCGTAACTTACTAGTACTTTAACTTAGACTTTGAGGTTATTCATGACAATTCGGATTGAATTGACAGTCAGAATACACCCTGGTCTAGTAATCTTGGCTATTCACATAGCTCAATTTTTACTAGATTAGTTCAGTGGGTGGGAGGGGCGAGACACCGCCCCAACTACTTTCCACTCTTTACTTATAACAAGTTTGTTAAACATAATTCCGCAGCTAAAGCTGCGCCATTGGACAAGTGCTAGCGCACTTGCCGTTTACAAAAGCGTTATGCGAAAAGTAGGAATTAATAATGAGCTATGACCTGATGGTATTTGAGGCTTCCATTGCGCCTAAATCAAAAGAAGATTTTATGGCATGGTATGGAGAGCAGACTAAATGGTCAGAAGATCATAGTTACCAAGATCATGCTGTAGCTTCAGAGCCTCTTCAGGCTTGGTTCAAAGAAATGGTTGAGTTTTTCCCCGCAATGAATGGGCCTCTAGCCTCAGATGATGTTGATGATCCTAAAGTTACTGATCATTGCATTGGTAAAGATATCATTTATTCTGCATTTGCGTGGTCTGTAGCCGAAGAGGCTCACCCCAAAATGAGGGAACTTGCTATCAAGCATTCTGTGGGTTTCTTTGATGTAAGTGCCGGTGACGGTGAAATTCTATTTCCAAACAAATCGGGCACAGTGGCCACTAATAAGGCATGGTGGAAATTTTGGTAGCACCGCATAACAATACGCAGCAGTCGGACTTGGTAAAGTTGTCACCTTTTTTGAAAAAATACTCAAAAAAGCCGCCAACTTCACCAAGCCGCTGTGCTTAGCGTTATAAGGCTTTATGAAACTAACTATCGCGCTATTAATTACAGTTATTCTTTCTGGTTGCTCAATGTATAAAACCAGAGAGTTCGTGCAACAGGAAGAAGTCAAAATAGAAAACTGGGATATAAAAGTTTTTATGTCAGCTTTTTCTGGCTCAAGCTCTGCAAACTGGGACATGCATGACTTTACAACATTCATAAGCATTATCACTTATCAGCCTACAAATTATTCAGCCAGTATAAATAACTTTCGCCTTATTCAGGGGCAATGCCCTGGCAAAGACCAACTAGAGCTTGGACTACTCAAAACTAAAACATATAAAAACGATAATAACAGAGTTACCATTTCACCAGAGGCTGGCACTATTACCATCCCTGAGAATATAAATCACATTTGTGCTTATATAGACGCTTCTCTTATTAGTAACTCTGGTAACAACTTAATAAATAAAAGCAATATTCAAATAGGTTTAGAGCGTAATGAGTCATCTTACCCATTCTTATCTATGTTCTAAGCCTTATAACCAGTGCAAGCAACAGGACAACTACTTGCGTAGTTGCCGCTGTTGCAGGCGTTAGGCTTTTTTGCCCAGCCTTACAGCTTCATCAAAAAGGGCGTTTCAACAGGGAGTAATATATGTTCAAAAGAAAATTATTGATTGGTGCTCTTGCCTCAGTTGCAGCATGTTCATCTTTTGCAGAAGATAGCGATCTTTCCTATACGTATGTCGGCGTGGCGTACCAAACAGGAGAGATTGTCGATGAGGACTTTGCTGGTTTTGGAATAGGCGGCAGCGCAGCTATTAATGATTCAATTTTCGTCTTAGGCCAATATAGCTCGCTCATATCAGATGATGAATTTGATGTAGGTTTTGGAGCTGGCGATATTGAAGTTACTCAATTTAATTTTGGGATTGGATTTCATACACCTATGGCTAATAATGTTGATTTTGTGGCGTCTTTATCATACGTCGATGCGGAGATTGAGTATTTAGGTGTAACTGTAGATGGAAATGGTTACCTTTTAAGTTTAGGTGTGCGAGGTAAACCAACGGATGTTCTAGAACTTAGTGCCGCAATCAACTATGCAGATATCGAAGATGAAGGTGAAGCTGGCTATGGTGTATCAGCCAGATTTTTTGCTGCTCCTAAAATTTCAATTGGTTTAGGTTATGGGTCTGCTGATGATGTTGATACCATTTCATTGGATCTTCGTTTCGATATCTAAGCCTAACAAGGCCAGTCAATGGGACTGCCAAACCGCCGCTTCGCTCTGGTTTGTCAGCCCCTGTTGGCGGCGTTAAAGCTTGTCGAAATTTGAATCCTCCCCTTATCTCTACCCCTCCCAAATTTGTATCTAGATTCTTCATTGCATGTAGATAATTACTAGCCTAAAATGTAATTAACCGACATAAGTGAATATATATAAACCCTTATATATCAAGATCTTATGATTATTGCGTGTAGATACAATGAATGACACTAAGGAATTTAACCTAAGGCTTGTCAGTCCAAGCTTTGATTCTCAGCTCACAGACACCCTTATAGAGCTCAATCATCTGCGAAAGCTCAAATTACAAGGCTCAACAGCGCCCTGGATGTTCTTTCAGCTAAAGAATATCTTCCATATCTTAGAGAGTGTTGGTTCCGCCAGAATCGAAGGCAATCGGACTACTATTTCTGAGTACATCGAAAGGAAAATTGAACACCAAGAGCGCTCAAGTGAAAGGTTCTCTGAAATCGCCAATGTTGAGGCCGCTATGGATTTCATCGAAAAGAGTATTGGCGAGGGTACAGAGATAACTCACCATTTTATCAGAGAGCTTCATCATCTTGTTGTTGGCGAGCTAAGTGATGAGGGTGACAGAACACCTGGGGCGTACCGAACATGGAATGTTGAGATATCTAAGTCCACACACATACCACCAGATCATATCCAAGTGCAATCTCATATGGATGAATTTCTTGAGTTCATCAACGAGAAAGCTCCTGATAAATATGATCTATTGAAAACAGCAATTGCACATCATAGATTTACTTGGATACACCCATTTGGTAATGGCAATGGCCGTGTAGTCAGGTTGCTAACTTATGCATTGCTAATTAAGTATGGATTTAATGTCAAAGATGGGAAGATCCTAAACCCTACTGCCGTATTTTGTAATGACCGGGACTTATATTATGAAAAGCTCTCGGAGGCAGATTTAGGAGATGATGCGTCTTTGCTAAATTGGTGTGATTATGTACTTACAGGGATACTTGAGGAAGTAACAAAAGTTAACAAACTATTGGACTTTGACTACTTATATCAAAAGATTTTGGTTCCTACGATCAATCTAGGCATCGAGAGAGGCTACCTAAATAAGGAGGAAGCTAAAGTTCTGAACATTGGTATAAAAAAACAAAAGTTTAAAGCCAGTGAGCTGGGTGAAGCCCTTGACGGGCTTACCTCAAGACAAAGAACGCACCTTATTTCCAAAATGAAAGACTCTGGGTTTATCCGGCCATTGACAGAAAAGGGGCGAACATACTGCGTCAGTTTTATGAATAACTTCCTCATGAGAAGCTTAATTCAAGTTTTGGAGAAAGAAAATTTCATTCCACCAATTAACCAGTAATTCTTTAACAAATCAAAGCACTCGGACGCAGCAAAGCTGCGCCGGTGTTTGAGGCGTTAAATGCCAGAAGGAATTATGTGCAATTGCCAAGAACAACCAACTTTAATTGATATTAGCAATAACCATGCTGAGTTCAAATCAAAGTTAAACCAATTAGAAATTGGTAACTGGGTATTACTAATGCAATGCTCTGATTGCAATCAATTGTATAAAGTAGATGAGTGGGACAAATACCAACATTGCTACGCAATCAAACTCAATTCCAACGAAAACTGGGAGCAATTTGACAGCGAGGCTCTAATCAAAGAGCAAATGATAAAAAACCGTGGAGGCCTTACTAATGACTCATGTATGTGGGCAGGCTGTGACATCAAACAAGTAAAAGGTAGTGCTTATTGTGTTAATCACCTTTACTCAGGTGGTACTCGTGCATAAGCATTTAACAAGTCAAAGCACGCTTACAGCAACTTCGTTGCTGCGGACTGTCAAACTGCTACGCAGTTTCCCAGCCCGTGTTTGAGGCGTTAAATGCCATAAGTGGAGTCGCAAACAATCACCACGTCAATGGAAAGTGATCAACCTAAGAATTATAAACTTACTGTTGTGGTAAGCCTTGTTTGTCTGCTCCTATTTGTTGTTGGCAACACCCTTTTAATTTTGGAAGGATTATATCTATACAAGGGACTGGAGAATCGAAAAAATGGGCCCCTATATTCAAATGCAGAAATCGTATATTTAGAGGGCGTAGTAATAAGATATAGTCACGGACCCAAACAAAAACCTGAGCATTTTATTGTTAAGGACTACAAATTGGGCGTCGTAAGGCTTGTAGTAGGACACACTAAGATTAAACGTGGTAAATGGTCCAATATTCTTCGCCCTGGAGATAGTTTCAGAGCAGAAGCCGTTTTGCGTCCCCGTCGGATCACGGTTGATCTATTTGGAAAATATAAAGGGTATGGAGTAAAAAAGCTCTACATAGGAGGTGAATTGATTGCAGATACCGGCCACCCCGATGCTCGAAGAAACCAGACGAGCAGTGATGAATTCTCAATTATTATCTGGTTTGTTTTTAGTTTAATTCTCAACGTACTGCTCTTGTTTCTAATTTGGGTTATCCGTTCTGTCGAACCCAAAATTTGGATAGAGTATTTTAGAAACAAAGGAACAATTAACAAGTCAAGTAACTCGGACACCGATGGTGCCGGTTCTTAAAGCGTTAGGTGCTAAGGAGGTATATGCATAACACCGACATTAAGCATTGCATCGCAACGGCACCCGACGGTGTTCGCATCGCATACCAGGTTTCTGGCCAAGGGCCGGCATTGGTCTTTTGCCATGCGATGGCAAACGATCACAGAATGTATGACCAACATCGTGATCTGTTTTCTGAATCACACACATTAATCACATTCGATCAGCGTGGCTCTGGCTACTCGGATCACCCTCCCTTTGAAGAAGGCCCTACGAGTCTTTATACCGTCGATAAATTCGGCGATGATCTTAAAGCGGTCTTGGATCACCTTGGTATTAACCGAGCTACTATTCTTGGTTTTTCGATGGGTGCAGTCGCCGCGCTCTCATTTTCTACACGGTGGCCAGACCGCGTAGAACGTCTTGTTTTGGCTTCTGCGATGGCATCACGCTTGCCTCAGCCTATTATTGATCGCGCGCGCTTGGTCGAACAAATGTTGGATGATAAGGGTCTGGAAGAAACCTATGATTTCTACTTTTCGGGAACGCTATTTGATGGACTTTTAGAAGAGGGGAAATTTCGTGAACTCATTGCACTCTTCCGAGAAAAAGCAACGCCCCAAGGCTTTAAAGGTTGCTTTCGTGTCACGATTGACCGTCCATCGCTGGTCGATGAATTAACATTAATTCAATGCCCTGCCCTTATTTTGGTAGGAGAAAACGATAAGCATTACCTTGCTGAAGCAGAGCTGTTGGAACGAACTATTCCAGATGCCAAAAAAGTTGTTATGACTGGTGTGGGACATCCTATGTCCATTCAAGATCCCAATGCGTTTGAAGTAGAGATTATGGCATTCATCTCATGAGCTTAGTCGGGTTTTTACCTAACAAGCGCAGGCAGCAAGACGTAGTTTTCGCTGCGCTCGAAACACGCGCGTGCCGCCGGCGTTGCAAATTTTAGAACTCATATGAAAAAAATATATACCCATACGAACAGAGTCTTGATCATGTCAGCAAAAAACTTGCTGCAACGCGAAGGAATAGAAAGCTTTGTCAAAAACGATCACAGTAATACATCAGGTGGCGAGTTTGGCATAGCCAATATGTTTTTGGAGCTATGGATACACAATGATATCGACTATGACAAAGCTTCAGATATTATTGCGCGTAAGATCGAGAACCCAGAAATAAAAGAATCTTGGATTTGCTCTGCCTGCAAAGAAAAAAACGATGGAAGTTTCGACTTTTGTTGGCAATGCCAAGCAGAAAGCAATTTGTAACCAGCTGGGTATTACACTCGGCTTAAAATCAGCTGAGTAAAACTCGCTACGCAGTGCTCCGTTCGCCCATGCCAATCTTAGAGGCCAGCTATCAAGGCGCGCCATCGCGAAATCATTCTGGTAACATTCAGCCAAATAGGAGGCAGCGTTAGCAAAGCCTCTTTACTAGCCGCTAGGAGTCAAGATGCGCGAGCAACTCAACAATGAAGAGCTCATCCTGCTGTACGACGTAGTAACCGGTAGCGTCAACGCTCAGTTTGAGCTTTGGATAACCATCACGTTTGCAGTGATCATTGCTTCATACCTCGCAGGACACCGTCTCGCGAAATCACTTCAATACGTTATCGCCATCCTCTACACGTCTGTGTCTGTGCTCCTGTATTTGATGCTTGTAGCAGCTGTGCAGCTCTCAGCTCAATTTGATGCTATTTTGGCTAGTACAAACCTTTTTAGCGCAATAGCCCTACTGCGTACTTCGGTGTGGATTCTTGGAACCATCGCGACTATCGTATTTATTTTTAAAGGCCACAAAGTCGATGCCTCCAAGAGCGACTAAATATAATTTCAGCTGCTCGCTTGAGGGCTTATTCGTTAGGGCTTATTTGTCAGGGATTTCTCTGAAAAAATTGCGCTAAATCAATTGCTGCGCCCAAGGCGTACGCTACGCTATGACCCTTGGCGAATGTCTCGCTTAAGCAGGTGTTGAACCCTACGTTATTCGTCGGCCATAAAGGTGAGTGTCATGATTACATTATCGCAATTAACGCAACTACTAGGCTGGGCTGCCGTCATTAATATTGCCTACCTATTGGTAGCCACACTGGTTGTCGTATTTATGAATGGAGCCATCACCTCCATTCATAGCAAAGCTTTCAAGGTAAAAAAAGAAGAATTGAATTCAAAATATTTTGATTTTTTGGGCAATTACAAAATTGCATCACTGGTTTTTTTTGTGGCGCCCTACCTCGCCTTAAAAATCATGGGGCAGTAACTATTTCATCAATGCATTAGTTTTCGCCAACAACTTAGCTAAATTTATGACAAGTATTCTGCATTACCCAAGATGTTGAAAGGCCTTGCCAATCACACCTTGCTATAGCTTAGCCATTTAATGCGCTCTAGACGCTATAGACGCTATAGAAACATGCATCATGTGACTGGCTGAGTTCGAGCTTATTGCTCGGCACTGGGCAAGTGCCAAACCGCAATACATTAAGCGGTCATTTTTGATGATCGACTTGATGGGGCCTGCTCCATTGACCCACTCGTCTTCGCTGTTCAATGGGTGCAGCCGACCAACCGGCTAGCAGCCTGTGTTGACCATTGAGATAGTGTGTGGGGCAGCTATAGAACCCCCTGACGTGACAGGTTCAACATACTCTGCATAACAATTCGTTTTACCCGGAATAGACCACCTCACTGAGTTGCCGCCATGAGCCGTCACGTCCCAACCAGAGCCATCAACGAGATCGTCAATTTCATCATCACGACTTAACACTCAGGCATCAGGATAGCCATTAAAGTGCCTTACGTTTTGCCCTGCAGCCGCAAAATAGGTAATTGTCCAATCTGTGGAGCCGATACAATCGGGCGTTAATTTACAACTGTATTGCATCATCGTTACGGTAGAGCGCAGCGTCCCCATATGACTTTGCAGCCTTGCTGTATATGCGTCTGCACTTAGATTAATGAACCTCGGCAGGGCCATGGCCGAAAGAATACCTAGCAAGACGATAACAGCCACAAGCTCAACTAATGTGAAGCCATTTTTTTTCATAAAACCACCCTGTAACCAACATGACCCCTGCCGTTAAGGTAGAAATAATGACACGCATCGATATATGATGTATGAGCAGAATTGGAGCAAGCTAACAAAAAAATGAAGTGTTATCTAATTATGAAAGCATCCAATACAACAGCTGGCCGACTTTGTTTCCGGCCAAGCACTGCAACACTAAAAAAGGTCTAGTTATGTTTGTCGGTCACTATGCAGCCAGCCTTGCTTTAAAAAGAGTCGAAAAAAAAGCATCGCTGGGGCTGTTGTTTCTTGGCGCACAGTTCGTGGATATTCTTTTTTTTCCTTTGGTGCTGCTAGGCATCGAGCGAATCAATATGATTAAGAACTATACTCAATCAACTCATTTTGAACTGGCATATATGCCGTACACGCACAGCCTGCTGGCTGCATTTTTGTGCGCCGGGGGTATCTATTTAACGTTTCGCGTGTTGTTTAAAACCACGCAGTCCATTGCGCTGGTTATGGGCCTGGCCGTGCTGTCACACTGGTTTTTCGACTGGTTTGTGCATACGCCGGATTTACCGCTCTGGAGCGACGAGTCAAGAAAGTTGGGCCTAGGATTGTGGAATAATGCACTGGCGACGTATGCATTAGAAGCAGCCCTACTGGGCGCCGGCCTGTGGCTCTACCTGCGTTCAACAACAGCAAACACGCCCTCGGGTAAATATGGCATGGGCCTTTTTGTCATTGTTCTACTTTTAATTAACGCCGTTAATATATTTGGTCCAGCCACCAGCGAGAGTGAGGCGTCTTTAGCAATTTCAGCGCTTGTCATGTATTTTGCCTTTGCCGCCACGGCTCATTGGCTTGATACCAAACGTTGCTGAACCAACGCTATATTATGCGGTGGCATGCAACAAAATCATCTGCAGTGCGAAACACAGCATGAGCCTAGAGCAATACCATAAACTCATTTTAAGGCTGCTTGCTGCCACCCTTAGCACCGGCGGATTTTGTGTAGCGTACGGCTTGCTAAGCCCTGAACCGTCGGCTCGGGTGATGCTAACCGGCGTGGTAATAATCCCTGCCCTTTCCGGCTTACTAAGTATGCTTAACGGCCTATGTGCATTACAGCACTCAGCCATTTTTATCTGGCGAGGCCGGAACTTAGCGGTTTTTAAATCTCACGCGACGGGCTTGGCGCCATTTAAAGTCCTCACCGGGCTTTTTTGGGCTGTAGGAATTTTTTTGCTTTTCATTGCAGGCAAAATAACCATGATCATTGCAAGCTAATGAGCCATTGTTTGCATTGAGCGTCTTTTTTAAAAAGATTTATTTGCTAAGCCCAATACGGCATAATTGGCAAGAAATAGACCGTTATCTAGTCGACTTTAAACGCCACGAAATGCTTAGGCCGGTCAGGTCATTAATTACGCTTACAACGTGGCGTTGCACTCTAGTATTAGATTTTAATGTTCTAACCTTAATCATGCATAATGCTTATGCCGTGGTCACAACACCCGCCGTTAAATAGGATTTGTTATGTTGAACTTTAGTTTTCACAACCCAACCAGTATTCATTTTGGTACGGGGCAGATTGCCAAACTCAATAAAGAAATCCCTAAAGATGCCAATGTACTAATCATTTATGGCGGCGGCTCGATTAAAAAAAACGGCATTTTTGATCAAGTCGTTGAGGCCTTAGGCACACGGCAATGGTATGAGTTTTCGGGCATAGAGCCCAACCCAAGTTACGATACTGTCATCAAGTCACTACCAGTGATTGCCGACAACAACGTAGATTATTTGCTCGCTGTGGGTGGCGGCTCGGTGGTTGATGGCGCTAAATTTATTGCTGCTGCGGCTGAGTTTGACGGCGCCGAACCGTGGGACATTATTGCCAAGCGAGCCCGAATAGCCAGTGCGCTGCCGATAGGTGTGGTACTCACATTACCTGCCACGGGTTCTGAATCTAACAGTAACGGCGTAGTCACTCGTCACGGCAACAAATTACCGTTCGGCAATAAATTATTACGCCCCCAATTCGCAGTGCTTGATCCTCAAGTCACTCTAAGCCTGTCGGATCGTCAAATTGGTAACGGCATTGTTGATGCGTTTGTCCACGTCATGGAGCAATACCTCACCTACAATGTTAACGGCAAAGTACAAGATAGGTTTTCTGAGGGCCTGTTATTAACGCTGATTGAAGAAGGCCCCAAGGCGTTAGATAACGCTACCAAAGATGACTTAGAGGTGCGAGCTAACGCAATGTGGTCAGCTACTTTGGCCCTTAATGGCTTAATCGGTGCAGGCGTTCCACAAGACTGGACCGCCCATATGATTGGCCATGAACTCACCGGTTTATACAATATTGATCATGCTAGAACGCTGTCGATTACTCTACCCGCTGTGATGAAAGTTCGCCGTGAAGCCAAACAAGATAAATTATTGCAGTATGCCGAGCGAGTTTGGCATGTGGTTGATGGCACAGAAGATCAACGCATTGACACGGCCATTGAATTGACCGAACGTTTCTTTAAACAAATGAACTTACCCACGCGACTTAGCGACATAGATCTAGACGCATCGCATATCGATACGATTGTAGAAAAGTTGCAACAGCATGGCTTGGTTGCGCTAGGCGAACAGCGCGAAGTGACTCCTGAAATCAGTCGAGTCATTTTAGAAACCGCTCTGTAACAGCCGCCGTTGCCCAGTCGCACAATGCATACCAGCACAGCACGCAGACACAGCACATAGAAACAGTGCCGACATGACACTTCAAATAAATGATTGTTGTGACACCTATCATTTTTATTGTCGGAAATACGGAAGAAGCAATGACGCCCTACGAACTGCTTGACCTCGCCCAAAGTAGCTACTCAACCTCAGCGGCTTATATCTCTATTTTTATTGCGCTTCTCAGTGCCTACCTTGTTGCGGCCTACATGGTTGGCGGACAACTCAGTAAAACGCAATTTTCATTAGCCAACAGCCTTTACTTGGTCATACAAACGCTCACTATTGTTACCATCTATAATTTTAATAGCGCCGCAAGAGCTTGGAGCCAGCTCGGCCGCTCAACTTTGCCAAACGCTAGCGGAAATGCAAACAGCGCCTACCTACCCGAAACAGTTGCGCTCGTGCTTATGACCACGATGCTACTCAGCGTATGGTTTATGTGGCAATCTCGGCGCCTGAAAAACACCTTACCAAATGAATAAGCGTATAGCTGAGCTTGAGAGCAGCGCAAAAAAAACCACACCCTAGCACCCCGCCCTTGGCAGTACCGCTATCTAGATTTTTTATAAGCAAAAAGGCAATAACCATTGGCAGCAGACCCGGAGTCCGAGCCAATTGCTTGAGCGTGCCTTCCGCCATAAGATAGAATCAACTAAGAACCGCCCACCGCAGTACGGGTGATAATTTTTAATCAAAGGTGTAAATATGGGTTACTGGTACTTAACAATAGCAATTGGCGCTGAAGTGTTAGCAACACTCGCACTCAAAGCCTCTGACGGTTTTTCTCATGCGACATCAAGCGTTATTTGTGTAGTGGGTTATGCCGCAGCCTTTTATTTTCTGTCTTTGGTTCTTAAAACTATTCCCGTAGGCATCGCTTATGCTATTTGGGCAGGCATGGGCATTGTTTTAATTGCCTCCATCAGCGCAGTGGTTTATCAACAGATACCCGACTTACCGGCGATCATTGGCATGGGCTTAATTTTAACCGGTGTGTTGGTGATTAATGTTTTCTCAAAAACAGTGGTTCATTAAAAACAGCACACGCCACTCCCTCGCGCTCAAGATCGCCGTGTGAGGGATGGCAAGATATGATGAAACGACCAAAGTGCACGCCCAGCAGTTGAAAAATAAACTAGAGCATTAATGACCTTTAATCAGTTGTGTCTGCCATGAGCACGAGCACCGTCATCAAGCAAAAGATCGGCGCTTACCGATTGAATACGTTAACCCTATAAACGTTAACCCTATAAAAGTAAGGGCAGCTTATGAAACTCATCCTCTTAACACTGTGCACGTTACTGCTAACCATGGGCTGTACCGACAAAAGTAAGTCACCGCCCGTATCCCAAGCCCCGTCTGCAAACGCTGCCACCGCAGACATGGTTTACTTAAACGGTACAATCATCACCGTCAATGACGACCAACCTTCAGCGCAAGCCGTGGCCATTAAAAACGGAAAGATCATTTACGTGGGTGATGACAGTGGTGCAAAGCGCTTTGTAGGTCCTACTACCGAACAAGTAGACCTTGACAATCGCACCATGGTGCCGGGTTTTGTTGATGCGCATGGCCATGTTGTTAGTGCCGGTATACAGGCAGCCAGCGCCAACCTATTGCCACTGCCCGACGGCCCAGTCAATAGCTTTGCTGAACTGCTCGATACCCTTAAAGCTTGGCAAACCAGCGACACAGGCAAAAAATTCATTGCCAATACGGGCTGGATATTGGGCTTTGGCTTTGATGATTCGCAACTAAGCGAGCAGGTATTTCCGACCGCGGATGAATTAGATAGCGTGAGCACCGAGAGGCCCGTATTGATTATTCATCAGTCTGCTCACTTTGGCGTATTTAACAAAAAAGCGCTCGCCATAGCGGGCATAGACGATTGCCAAAAAATAATTCCTGGCGGAAAAATTCGCTGCCAGCCCGATGGAAAGACGCCCAATGGAGTACTAGAAGAAAATGCATTTTTTGCTGCGCTAGGTTCTTTTCAATCGGGTATTGACGATGACTACAACATTGAACTTTTTAATCAGGGCATGCAAAGTTTTGCTCGTTTTGGTTACACAACTGCGCAAGAAGGTAGAGCATTCGACTCAACGGTAATGGTTGCCGCGGCTCGAGCAAGCCTTGGCCCGCTACCGATAGACGTTGCGTTATATGTTGACTACACCGCTAAAAACAAACTCCCCGATTCGCCCTACTACACAGGCAATGGTTACCAAGGCATTGGCTATAACAACGGTTTGCGCATAGCTGGGCTTAAATTAACCCTAGATGGCTCACCGCAGGGTAAAACCGCTTGGCTGACGCAGCCTTATCATGTGCCTCCCGAGGGCGAATCAAACGACTATGCGGGTTATCCCGCCATGAGCGTTGAGCAGGTAGACGCCGAAATTATGGATGCCTTTAAAAACAACCGGCAAATTCTTGCGCACTGTAACGGTGATGCGGCCATTGACCTCTATATAAAAGCCATCGCCAAAGCCAGTCAACAATACGGTACTGGCGATCGCAGAGTCGTGTTGATTCACGGCCAAACGTTGCGTAAGGATCAAATTGCCCAATTAAAAGCGCTAAATATTATTCCTTCGTTATTTCCTATGCATACCTTTTATTGGGGCGAATGGCATAAAACGTCAGTGCTAGGCCCTGACAGAGCCGCCTATATTTCACCCACACGTGATGTATTGGACGCCGGCTTAATTTTCACTTCACACCACGATGCACCCGTTGCACTACCCGATTCTATGCGTGTTTTGTCGGCTACCGTCACGCGAGTCACCCGCACCGGTGAAGTGCTTGGGCCCGACCAAAGAGTGACGCCTTATGAGGGTTTAAAGGCCATTACGATTTGGCCTGCTTATCAGCACTTTGAAGAAAATCAGAAGGGCTCGATTGAAGTGGGAAAGCAAGCCGACTTGGTTATCTTATCGGCCAACCCGCTTACAGTAGATCCGCTAACTATTGCTGATATAAAAATACTAGAAACCATTAATAATGGCCAAACCGTCTTTAAACTCAAAGCCCCCAATGATGCGCCGGCGGTAGTAGGCTCAGATCAAGATGTGCATGGGTGTATGGGTTCGGCCGGCTATCAATGGTGCAAAAAACTAGCGCAATGCGTGCGCCCGTGGGAGCTTGCAAAAATGCAAGGTCAAGAAAACAGCTCTGAAGCCCTAGCGGCACTTTGTGGGTAGCGACGCTCTCTAACAATTGCATCACACACATAGGCTGTGTCACCCTTCTCGGCCACCTCACGCGACATCTTAGTAACCGTATGTAGTATCCGCATGTAGTAACTGGTTACTACATGTTGCCTTTTACGTTTGTTATACCAACCCCAAGTATGACATGCCAAACAAACTACCAATGCTTCGCTTTCCAACGACACGGCGCGCAAGCTATTGAAACAATGGTGAGCCTTATGAGGCACAAATAAATCATCAACACCAAGTGTCGCATTATTTGTAAAACTAAAAGGTACCATGGTTTGATAAATATTTAAAAAGTATGTACATTTCTTTTCGTGGATAAAAACGTCGTCAGAATATAAAGCGCCTCTTAACAACGATAGCGGTAGTTGAATACACTATTAGATTTGAATTTTCCCATAGCCAAGGGGTGACACATGAAATGCACAAACACTCATACACATACAGAGCACACACATGGACCGGGGTGCGGTCACACTGCCATCCGCCACAATGGTCATGTTGATTACCTACAGGATAGTCATTTACACCACCCTCACGGCAATCATTGCGATGTACATGTTGTCGAGGTCAGCGAAGCCAACCCTGATAACTGCAGCCCTGTAAATGACTGTGACGGCCATCTACACGGCCCGGATTGCGGGCATGAGGCTGTGCCGCATGGAGATCACATAGATTACTTAGTGGATGGTCGCTTGCACCATGTTCATGAGGGACATTGCGATGACCACGGCCCATTAGAAATAGTGAACGGCTGAGTTTACTGGATTGCAAAGGAAAGAAAAATAAACGTGGCATCCACTGTTGATTGTCGGCGTTGTCCTTCTGCTCAATGCCTTCGTATTTTTTCTGTTAGGTTTTTCCTTCCATTCGCCAGGCTTTTATGGCGTGGCTATCGGTTGTTCTGGTGCCAGCATTGCGCTGTTTGTTATCGGCATTCAAAAAAATACTCAACCAAAGCGGTAGAGTTATTCCTAGTAACCGCTATAAAAATAACAAAATGAGCATATGTGCGCCTCATACTGGCCGATTGAAGGCGTCAATTTCATCAAACGGAATGACTTTAAAATGAAAGACATTTTCTTTACCAAAAAAAAGCAAGCAAGATTTAAAAAGGCCGCTTTGATTATCTTTCTTTTAACGTCACAAATGGCCCCAGCTACAGCTGAGGTTTTAACGACCGAAAACATTGAAGGCATCGAAGTTGAAATTCGTCGGCCGGCGAACGGAGCATATCCTTTAATCGTTTTTTCCCATGGAATGGGAGCCTGTCCAGCTAAGTACTCGGGCATTCAAAGTCGACTCGCGAATGCAGGTTATATAGTGGTTTCACCAAAACATGAAGACTGCATTTCAGGCAGTACAAAACCTGATGTATCTTGGCGAGAGCCAGAAAAGTGGACAGCTCAAAGTAATAGCAATCGAAGAGACGACATGCATAAGGTTCTAGATGCCCTACCCTCCAGTCATTATGCTCAATACATCAAGACCTTTAAGCAAATAGGTTGCGCGGGCCATTCTATGGGCGGCTACACCTGCATGGGGCTTGCTGGCGCTTGGGACTCATGGAAACGTGAGGAAGTCATTGCTATAGCATTACTCTCGCCATGGAATAAGCCCTATGCAGTACAAAACCGTATCGCCAAAATGAATAATGTTAAAACCCTTTATCAAGGGGGCTCGAAAGACCGCCCAATATCAACAGACATACTAAAACCTAACGGCACCTTTGATAAAACTGAGCCGTCAAAGTATTTACAAATATTCAAGCGTGCTCGACATTCATCTTGGACCGACGGAGCTTTGGCCAAACGATTCCACGAACCAATGAGCTACTACATCACTTCCTTTTTTGATTTATCTCTTAAGGATCGTCCGAAAGAAAAACTTGAGGTAAAAAAATCTCGAATAGCAGAACTTCAGTTCAGGCATTGAGACTGCGCGACATATCAAGCATTGCTAATGTGTAACCTCAACAATAAAAAATTTAGGCTCCAACAGGCCCGTTAGGCTGAACTTGCCGAGTTGAAATTTATGACCGTTTTCGATATCGCGCTAATTTCTTCTGCCTTTCTATGCACACTAGTTGCAGGGTTTCTTTTTGCTTTTGCAGTAGTAGTGATGCCCGGCATACGAAATTTTAACGACAAACAGTTTATTGAAGCTTTCCAGGTCACCGATCGTGTTATACAGGATAACCATCCTATTTTTTTGTTCGTTTGGCTGGGATCAATCATAGCAATAATCGCTTGCATCATCAGCGGATTTGCAAAACTTCAGGGATTCGATTTCGCCTTGCTTTTAGTTGCTACAGCCGGCTACCTAGTTGGCGTTCAAATTTCTACAATTGTTGTTCATTTACCGCTGAATAATAAAATTCAAACGTATGATGCTGAAACCATGTCTGATGAAGAACTCTGTGCGGCTCGCAAAAAATTTGAGCCTCGTTGGAAT
>JGI20153J14295_10001745_pt1 | contig 16393 bp, 12 predicted proteins | sample COG_03_FD_14295 | JGI IMG/M metagenome (IMG submission 14295) | reverse complement strand
TGACCAGTTTGCTCATCAAACTCTTCCTTGAACGTGATTCCTTCTTCGATAGCATCGAATTCAATAACACCGTCAAATTCTGAGAGGATTACCGCATTATACGGATCCCACTTACAAAGCTGATCATCTTTCTCAACCTTCTGGCCTTCTTCTACCTGAAGGATAGCACCGTACGGTACATGGTTAGAGATAAGTACTTTTTTCGTTTTCGGGTCAATGATTTGGATTTCTCCAGTTCTACCCATTATGATATTTACCTTCTTGCCATCATTGTCTGTTGTAGTTAATGACCTCAACTCTTCAAATGCAAGCACACCAGCAAACTTCGCCTTGACAGTAGCATCTACTGCAATGTTGGAAGCTGTACCCCCAACGTGGAAAGTTCTTAGTGTAAGCTGTGTACCTGGCTCACCAATAGACTGCGCTGCAATTACACCAACTGCCTCACCTCTCTGTACCATGTAGTTGGTAGATAAGTTTCTACCGTAACATTTAGCACAAACGCCTCTTCTAGTTTCGCAAGTAAGCACAGATCTGATTTCTACTTCATCAATAGCAGTTTCATCAATACGCTCAGTGATCTTTTCAGTGATCTCATCACCAGAAGCAACAATTAGTTCTTCGGTAATTGGATCGAAAATATCGTGAACAGAAACTCTACCTAGAATTCTTTCAGACAATGGCTCTACCACATCTTCGTTGTCTTTCAACGCAGCAACGGTAAGGCCTCTTAGTGTACCACAATCCTCTTCGTTGATTACACAATCTTGTGCAACATCAACCAAACGTCTTGTTAAGTAACCTGCATCAGCAGTTTTCAATGCTGTATCGGCAAGACCTTTACGAGCACCGTGAGTGGAGATAAAGTACTCCAATACATCCAAACCTTCTTTAAAGTTTGACAGAATTGGATTCTCAATGATCGCTCCAACAGAACCCGCAAGGTTTTTCTGTGGCTTAGCCATCAATCCTCTCATACCACCTAGCTGACGAATTTGCTCTCTAGAACCACGTGCTCCTGAGTGCATCATCATATAGATAGAGTTGAAGCCTTGATTATCTTCTTCCATCTCCTGCATCAAACCATTTGTCAACTTAGTGTTAACACGGGTCCAAATATCAATTACTTGATTATATCTCTCGTTATCAGTGATAAGACCCATCAAGTAGTTTTGCCATACAGCATCTACTTCGTCTTTAGCACTTTGAACTAGCTCATCTTTTACATCTGGAATGTGAATATCATTCAATCCCATTGACAGACCACCTTTGTAAGCCATTAGGAAACCAAGGTCCTTAATATCATCCAAGAACTGAGCTGTTTTTGCGATACCGCAAATCGTCACAACACTTTGGATAATTTTCTGAAGCTTTTTCTTGGTCAATAGCTCATTTACAAAGCCTACTTCCTCTGGTACACTTTCGTTAAAGAGCACTCGACCAGCAACAGTTTCTACCATCTTAGGAACAAGCACTTCGTTTTCACGAACCATGGTCTTCACATGAATGTAAGCGTGCTTAGAAAGTACACCTTCATTCATTGCTATCAACACTTCTTCAGAAGAGTAAAAACGCATGCCTTCGCCATCTACTTTATGATCGTCAGTAGATCTTCTACCTTTAGTCACATAGTAAAGTCCCAATACCATGTCTTGAGATGGTACCGTTACTGGAGCTCCATTTGCAGGGTTCAAAATGTTGTGAGAAGAAAGCATCAAAGTACTTGCTTCTAACACAGCAGCATGCCCTAATGGCACGTGAACAGCCATTTGGTCACCATCAAAATCCGCATTAAATGCAGTACATACTAATGGGTGCAACTGGATAGCCTTACCTTCAATTAGTTTTGGCTGGAAGGCCTGTATCCCTAATCTGTGAAGTGTAGGAGCTCTGTTCAATAGTACCGGATGTCCTTTCAATACATTTTCAAGGATATCCCAAACTACTGGATCTTTTCTGTCAACAATTTTCTTCGCTGACTTCACTGTTTTCACAATTCCTCTTTCAATCAGTTTTCTGATAATGAAAGGTTTGAAAAGCTCAGCAGCCATGTTCTTAGGTAAACCACACTCATGCAGTTTCAATTCAGGTCCTACAACGATCACAGAACGACCAGAGTAATCAACCCTTTTACCTAGAAGGTTTTGACGGAAACGACCTTGCTTACCTTTAAGCATATCACTTAAAGATTTCAACGCACGGTTACCATCAGAACGTACAGCATTAACTTTTCTAGAGTTATCAAATAGTGAATCAACAGCTTCTTGAAGCATACGTTTCTCATTTCTAAGAATCACTTCAGGAGCTTTAATATCTATTAATCTCTTAAGACGGTTGTTTCTAATGATTACACGTCTGTAAAGATCATTCAAATCTGATGTTGCAAATCTACCGCCATCAAGAGGAACCAAAGGCCTCAATTCTGGTGGAATAACTGGCACCATTTTGATAATCATCCACTCAGGACGATTTTCGATTCTAGTTTTTGCATCACGGAATGCTTCAACTACTCTCAAACGCTTTAAGGCTTCTGCCTTTCTTTGCTGAGAAGTATCTGTCGCTGCTTGGTGACGCAAAGCGTATGACATCTCGTCCAAGTTCAATCTCGCTAATAGCATTTCGAGTGCATCAGCACCCATCTTAGCGATGAACTTTTCTGGATCATCATCATCAAGCATTTGATTCTCGCGAGGAAGTTTATCAAGAATATCTAGGTACTCGTCTTCTGTTAAGAAGTCCATGTACGCTATACCTTCTTCTTCCTTAATACCTGCTTGGATTACAGCATATCTTTCATAGTAGATAATCTGATCCAATTTCTTAGTCGGCAGACCAAGAAGGTATCCTATNTTATTGGGAAGTGACTTAAAGTACCAAATGTGTGCCACTGGAACCACCAATTCGATGTGTCCCATTCTTTCTCTTCTAACCTTCTTCTCGGTTACTTCAACACCACATCTATCACAGATGATACCTTTATATCTAATCCTTTTGTACTTCCCACAATGACATTCCCAGTCCTTCACAGGTCCGAATATTCTTTCACAGAATAAACCACCCATTTCAGGCTTATAGGTTCTATAGTTGATGGTTTCCGGTTGTGTTACCTCTCCATGAGAAGACTCAAGGATAGATTCCGGAGAAGCCAAGCTAATAGTGACTTTGTTAAAGTCGTTGTTAAGTTTTCTATTCTTTTTAAATGCCATAGCTTTTTTTGATTCTTAATTGTGGCCTAAACCAAATTCAAAATTGTAATTAGTCTAAAGTGATTTCTAATGCGAGACCTCTAAGCTCGTGAACCAATACATTGAATGATTCAGGAATATTAGGCTTAGGAATAGAATCTCCCTTAACAATCGCTTCATAAGCTTTCGCTCTACCGATTACATCATCTGATTTTACTGTCAAGATTTCTTGGAGTACGTTAGATGCACCGAATGCTTCGAGTGCCCATACTTCCATCTCTCCAAATCTCTGACCACCAAATTGTGCTTTACCACCAAGTGGTTGTTGTGTAATCAACGAGTAAGGTCCAATAGACCTTGCGTGCATTTTGTCATCAACTAAGTGACCTAGTTTCAGCATGTATGCAATACCTACAGTTACTGGCTGATCAAATCTCTGACCTGACAATCCATCCACGAGGTATTCACGTCCTGCACTTGGTAAACCTGCTTCAGTCAATTCAGCTTCCACTTCTTCCATGCTTGCTCCATCAAAAATTGGAGTAGCATATTTTCTACCTAGTTTCAAACCTGCCCATGCTAGTACAGTTTCGTAGATCTGACCAATGTTCATCCTTGATGGTACACCTAGTGGATTCAATACGATATCCATTGGAGTTCCATCTTCTAAGAATGGCATATCCTCTTCTCTTACGATCCTTGCAACAACGCCTTTGTTACCGTGACGACCCGCCATCTTATCACCAACTTTAAGCTTACGCTTTTTAGCAACATAGACTTTAGCCAACTGCACGATACCTGTCGGTAACTCATCACCTACTTCAATAGTGAAACGTTGACGTTTGAATTCGCCAGTAATTCCATTACGTTTTAGGTTATAGTTTTTAACCATTTTCACGATCAGGTCGTTCGTCTTCTTATCTTCTGTCCAACCATCAAGGTTAAGGTCAGTGATCAAGTTTACTTCTTCCTGAACGCTATAATTACTTTCATCTCTATAGATGTTCTTTTCTGGGAAAAGATTCTGAGCGATGTTATTCTTATTGAATTTCACGCCTTTAGAGATTATCTCATCTCCAAATTTGTGTGTTACGCCACTACACGTTTTGCCATCAAGTAACTTTATCATCTTTTCGATGATCTGAGCTCTGACAACTAGTAAGTCTTTACTGTACTGTGCTTTTAGCACCTGTACTTCTTTCTTCGACTGAACACGTAGATCTTTATCCTTCTTAGGACGAGAGAATAGCTTGGTATCAATAACCACACCTTGAAGTGAAGGAGAAGCTTTTAATGAAGCATCTTTCACGTCACCCGCTTTATCTCCAAAGATTGCTCTTAACAGCTTTTCTTCTGGTGTTGGATCCGTTTCACCTTTTGGCGTAATCTTACCAATTAGGATATCACCTTCTTTGATTTCAGCACCAATTCTGATGATACCATTCTCGTCAAGGTTCTTCACAGCTTCCTCACTTACGTTTGGAATCTCAGAAGTTAACTCTTCTTGACCACGCTTGGTATCTCTTACTTCCAGCTCAAACTCGTCAATATGAATTGACGTATAAACATCGTCTCTAACTACTCTTTCAGAAATTACAATTGCATCCTCAAAGTTGTACCCTTGCCATGGCATGTACGCCACTCTCAAGTTTTTACCTAGAGCCAATTCACCTTTCTCAGTTGAGTAACCTTCGCAAAGTACTTGGCCTTTCTGAACCTTGTCACCTTTGAGCACAATTGGCTTAAGGTTTACAGTAGTGTCTTGGTTAGTTCTTTGGAATTTAATCAGGTCGTAAGTCTTATATGCTGTATCGAAGTTAACCAATTGATCATCTTTCGATTGATCGTATTTGATAATGATCTTGGTAGCATCTACAAAATGTACAGTACCAGAATCTTCGGCAATGGTCAACATCCTTGAATCACGCGCTGCTCTTCCTTCTAAACCAGTACCCACAATTGGCGCTTCTGGTTTTAACAAAGGAACTGCTTGACGTTGCATGTTGGATCCCATCAAAGCACGGTTTGCATCATCATGCTCCAAGAATGGAATTAATGAAGCTGCTACTGATACAATCTGATTTGGCGCAACATCCATATAGCTCAGCTCTTTTGGCTCTACTACAGGGAAGTCACCTTCGTATCTTGCCTTCACTTTATCGTTGATGAAGGTACCGTTCTCTTTAAATGGCGCATTGGCCTGAGCAATGTTGTGGGTATCTTCTTCTTCAGCGGTTAAGTAAATCACGTCATTAGACAGACTTACCTTACCATTATTAACTTTTCTATATGGAGTCTCAATGAATCCCATGCTGTTTACTTTAGCATGAACACAAAGAGATGAAATCAAACCAATATTTGGTCCCTCTGGCGTCTCAATCGTACAAAGACGACCATAGTGCGTATAGTGAACATCACGTACCTCGAAACCAGCTCTTTCTCTCGAAAGTCCACCAGGCCCTAGGGCTGACATTCTTCTTTTGTGCGTAATCTCTGCTAATGGATTTGTTTGATCCATGAATTGAGATAGCTGATTGGTTCCGAAGAAAGAGTTGATCACTGAAGACAAGGTTCTCGCGTTGATCAAATCAACAGGCTTGAAATCCTCGTTGTCACGAACATTCATTCTTTCTTTGATGGTCCTGGCCATACGCGCCAATCCTACACCAAACTGAGCATAAAGCTGCTCACCAACCGTTCTCACTCTTCTATTAGAAAGGTGATCAATATCATCTACAATTGCTTTTGAGTTGATCAAACCGATCAAGTACTTCACAATTGAAATGATGTCTTGAGTAGTTAGAACAAGTTTCTCAGAATCAATNTCAAGATCTAATTTCTTGTTAATTCTGTATCGTCCTACTTCACCAAGGTTATATCTCTTATCAGAGAAGAATAGTGACTGAATAATGTCACGTGCCGTTTGCTCATCAGGTGCATCAGTGTTTCTCAACTGACGATAGATTTGCTCTACAGCTTCCTTTTCTGAGTTTGAATTATCTTTTGAAAGCGTATTGTAGATAATTGTGTAATCAGCAATATTGATGTCCTCTCTATGGAGAATTACAGATTCAACATCTGCCTCAATAATCATTTCTACATGCTCTTCTGAAAGTACTGAGTCTCTTTCGAGTAATACTTCATTCCTATGGATAGATACTACTTCTCCAGTATCCTCATCTACGAAATCTTCAACCCATGTTCTCAGTACCCTTGCAGCTAGTTTACGACCAATTGCTTTTTTCAAAGTGGTCTTCTTCGCTGTGATTTCTTCAGATAAACCGAAGAGATCCAAAATATCTTTATCAGTTCCATAACCAATAGCCCTAAGCAAAGTGGTTACTGGAAACTTTTTCTTTCTATCAATGTAAGCGTACATAACGCTATTCACATCGGTAGCAAATTCAATCCAAGAACCCTTGAAAGGAATGATTCTTGCTGAGTAGAGTGCAGTTCCGTTGGTGTGCTTGCTTTGCGCAAAGAATACACCTGGAGATCTGTGTAATTGAGATACAATAACTCTTTCAGCACCATTGACGACAAAAGAACCTTTCTGTGTCATGTAAGGAATATTCCCTAAGAATACTTCTTGCTCAATAGTTTCAAAATCTTCGTTGTCCTCATCATTACAAGTTAAACGAAGCTTAGCCTTAAGGGGCACAGAATAAGTTAATCCTCTGTCGATGCATTCAGCAACGTCATATTTTGGAGGATCAACCAAATAATCCACGAATTCAAGAACGAAATTCTCTCTTGAATCGGAAATAGGAAAGTTCTCAGAGAAAACCTTGAACAAACCATCCTGTGTTCTTTTGTCTGCAGGTGTTTCCAATTGGAAAAAGTCTTCAAAAGACTTTACCTGCACGTCAAGGAAATCAGGATAATCTAATATTGATTTAATCGAAGAGAAGTTTATTCTTTCTGATTGATTTGCTAGAATAGCCAAGGCCTTATATTTTTTGTTATTGAATAATTCTTGATTGCACCCTTCAGGATGCAGAAAAAGGGATTGCTCCCTAAAATGTATACAAACAGGAAAAGACCCGTGATCTCGAAAGATCAGGGCCTATTCCAATGCCATTTTATAAATGGCCAATCAAATTACTTAAGCTCTACTTCCGCACCAGCTTCTTCAAGCTGCTTCTTAAGTGCTTCAGCTTCGTCTTTAGATACACCTTCTTTTACTGCTTTAGGAGCACTATCTACGATCTCTTTTGCTTCTTTAAGTCCAAGACCAGTTAATTCCTTAACTAGTTTTACAACTGCTAGTTTAGAACCACCAGCTGCAGTAAGAACTACATCAAACTCAGATTTATCTTCAGCAACATTGCCTCCATCACCAGCAGCAGGGCCAGCAATAGCAACAGCCGCAGCTGCAGGTTCGATACCATACTCATCCTTAAGGATACCAGCTAGTTCGTTAACTTCTTTCACAGTTAAGTTTACTAACTGTTCTGCAAATTCTTTCAAGTCTGCCATTGTATTATTATTTATAAAGTGTTTTAAATCTTATTTAATTATTAGTTTTCGCGCTCAGACAAAGTCGTGAGAATGCCTGATAGTTTGCTACCTGAAGCCTTAAGGCCAGAGATAACATTCTTAGCAGGTGATTGAAGTAATGATATCACTTCACCAATTAGCTCAGCCTTAGACTTGAGACTACTTAGCATATCCAGATTCTCGTTTCCAATGTAAAGGTCCGTATCAATAGATGCGCCTTTTAATATTGGAGACTCTCCGCCTGATTTTTTTCTGAATTCCTTGATCAATTTTGCTGGAGCATTAGAATCCTCACCTGAGAACATAACGCCAGTAAAACCTCTCAATACACTATCGTCAAAAGGCACATAATCAGTATCTAACTGCTCTAATGCTTTTTGTACCATTGTGTTCTTTACCACTCTGTACTCGATTCCTCGCTCGAAGCACAATCTTCTCAAATTATTGGTCTGAGCAACCGACATTCCGGATGCATCAGTAATATAAAAGTTGACGTTAGCCGAAAACTTTTCTACCAATTCTTCAATTAAGGCTGCTTTTTCTACTCTATTCATGATTATAGTCCGGAAATTGAGTTTTTATCTATTTTCACTCCAGGGCTCTGTGTTGTAGAGATGTTGATACTTTTAAAGTAAGTACCTTTAGCAGAGGCCGGCTTTAATTTGTTTAACATCTGGATTACCTCATTAGCATTCTCAGCAATCTTCTCCTGAGAGAAAGACGACTTACCAATACTTGTATGAATAATGCCAGATTTGTCAACCTTAAAGTCGATCTTTCCGCCTTTTACATCTTTTACAGCCTTTGCCACATCAAGTGTAACAGTTCCTGCTTTCGGATTAGGCATAAGACTTCTAGGTCCTAATACCCTACCCAAACGACCAACTTTGGCCATTACAGTAGGCATGGTGATGATTACATCAACGTCAGTCCAACCACCTTCTATTTTAGAAATGTAATCGTCTAACCCTACGTAGTCTGCACCCGCGTCTTTTGCTTCTTGTTCCTTATCCGGAGTACAAAGCACAAGCACCGTTACCTCTTTACCTGTACCATGGGGAAGTGCAACAACACCTCTTACCATTTGGTCAGCTTTTCGAGGATCTACACCCAAACGAACATCTATATCTACTGAAGCATCATACGAAGCACCGTTAATTTCTTTAACGATACCAGCTGCCTCAGCCAGATCATATTGTTTGGCTGGATCATATTTACCAAAAGCTATTTTTTGCTTTTTTGTTAACTTTGCCATTTGTACAAATCTTTAGTTATTCCAAGGTGCTTTACCACTCACCCTCAACCCCATACTTCTAGCTGTTCCAGCTACCATTTTCATAGCAGACTCGATAGTAAAAGCATTTAAATCCGGCATTTTAACCTCTGCGATCTCTTTTACCTGATCCCAGGTTACGCTACCCACTTTAACTCGGTTAGATTCAGCTGAACCTTTCTTTTGTTTAGAAGCTTCTAGCAACATTACTGGTGCCGGAGGTGTCTTGATAACAAATTCAAAAGACTTATCCTTGAAGATTGTTATAAGTACAGGTAAAACCTGACCCATTTTATCTTGTGAACGTCCGTTGAATTGCTTACAAAACTCCATGATATTAAGCCCTTTCGAACCTAATGCCGGACCTACCGGTGGAGAAGGGTTGGCTTGGCCTCCCCTGACTTGCAACTTCAGATAACCAGCTATTTCTTTAGCCATATTAATCTTGTTTTTCTACTTGCATGTAACTTAATTCAACAGGTGTATTTCGACCGAAGATCTTAACCATAACATTAAGTTTTCTTCGTTCTTCAAATACCTCCTCTATGGTTCCTGTAAATCCACTGAAAGGACCATCCATTACTTTAATGGTCTCTCCGATTATGTATGGAGAATCTAGTTGCTCGTCAAAATCATCAATCTCCTCAACCTTACCTAAAATACGGTCGACTTCGCCTTGACGTAATGGGACTGGCGGTGTGGAAGCCTCGCCAGCCTTTTGACCTAAGAACCCTATGATTCCAGGAATATTTTTGATCATGTGTATGACTTCACCATTGGCAACATTAGCTTGTACCATTATGTAACCAGGAAACATATTACGGTCACGAGATTTTTTCTTTCCATTACGGATCTCGTAGACCTTTTCTGAAGGAATCATTACCTGAGGGATTTGTTCCGAGAATTGTTCACGGTCAATCTCATTATCAAGATAATCCTTAGCTTTTCTTTCCTGGCCCGATACGGCTCTCACCATGTACCACTTTAGTTCTGACATCGTTTGATCGTTTCTTATAGCTTGTAAAACCAGTCCATTATTTCATCGAAGCCTAAATCAATCACGCCTATGAAAAGCGCAAAGATTAAAGAGGCGACTAATACTAACACTGAGCTACTCTGAAGATCAGAATACTTGGGCCAGCTTACTTTATGCCTCATCTCGTCATAAGAAGCGGTTACAAAGGACTTTAATTTACTCATCGGTTTTACTTCTTTATTTTGCACGGGTGGTAAGATTCGAACTCACGACCTCTGGTTTTGGAGACCACTGCTCTACCAACTGAGCTACACCCGTATTCAACTCCATTCAAACTTTCTTCTGTAAACCATTGATATTCAATGGGTTGAAACATATTCTTTAAGGAGAAATACCTCTTTAAAAAAGTGTCTCAAATGCAGCAGAAGCTCGAAACGGGCTGCAAATGTAGAAAATTATTAATAACGAAACAAACGCGCTTCCGAAAAATCGAAAACGCGTTTGTATAAAAAATCTATGTAAGACTTAATGTATTAGTCAAGAATTTCAGTAACCTGACCAGCACCTACTGTTCTACCACCTTCTCTGATAGCGAAACGAAGTCCAGGCTCAAGTGCAATCTTGTTAATCAAGTTCACGTCAATAGTTACGTTATCACCAGGCATAACCATTTCGATATCTGCAGGAAGCATAATCTCACCAGTTACGTCAGTTGTTCTTACGTAGAACTGAGGACGGTACTTGTTAAAGAATGGAGTGTGACGTCCACCTTCTTCTTTCGAAAGCACGTACACTTCAGCTTTGAAGTGAGCATGTGGATTCACAGAACCAGGCTTACAAATAATCATTCCTCTTTTGATGTCAGCTTTCTCAACACCTCTAAGCAATAGACCTACATTGTCACCAGCTTCACCTCTGTCTAATATCTTACGGAACATCTCAACACCCGTGATAGTAGATTTCATGTTTTCAGCACCCATACCGATGATATCAACAGGATCTCCAGAGTTGATTATACCTCTTTCAATTCTACCAGTAGCAACAGTACCACGACCAGTGATCGAGAATACATCCTCTACAGGCATCAAGAAATCTTTATCAGTTAATCTTGGAGGAAGTGGAATATAATCATCCACAGCAGCCATCAATTCGATGATTTTACCTACCCACTTGTCATCACCATTCAATCCACCTAAAGCAGACCCTTGGATAACAGGAATATCATCACCTGGGAATTCGTAGAAAGAAAGCAATTCTCTTACTTCCATTTCAACTAGTTCAAGGAGTTCTTCATCATCAACAAGGTCAACCTTATTCATGAATACTACTAGTGCAGGAACACCTACCTGACGTGCCAAAAGGATATGCTCTCTAGTTTGAGGCATTGGACCATCTGTAGCCGCAACTACAAGGATAGCACCATCCATTTGCGCAGCACCCGTAACCATGTTCTTCACATAATCCGCGTGACCTGGACAATCTACGTGAGCGTAGTGTCTATTCTCAGTAGCATATTCTACGTGAGATGTATTAATGGTAATACCTCTCTCTTTCTCTTCAGGAGCGTTATCAATTGAAGAGAAGTCTCTGTTTTCAGCAAGACCTGCGTCTGCTAATACTTTAGTAATTGCAGCAGTTAATGTGGTCTTACCGTGGTCAACGTGACCGATAGTACCTATATTAACGTGCGGCTTGGAACGGTCAAAAGTTTCTTTAGCCATGATTAATTTTAGTTAATATTAATGTTATACTTGAATTATAAAGCAATGAACCGTACTTCGGTTCAACGTATTAATTTCATTGTAGAGCCAATGACGAGATTTGAACTCGTGACCTCTTCCTTACCAAGGAAGCACTCTACCCCTGAGCTACATCGGCTTATCAGTTATCAATCCAAAAGTCCTTAATTCAAGTGACTACTTGCAATGCTGAACTTTCTATATGTAACTCAAATTCAGAGCGGGTGACCAGGTTCGAACCGGCGACCTACAGCTTGGAAGGCTGTCGCTCTACCAACTGAGCTACACCCGCTTATTCAATTGTCAGTTTCAAATTTTTAGCTATTGCAAACTAAAAATTCTCAACCTTGAATTGAGAAAAGTGGGGGGAGCAGGATTCGAACCTGCGAAGTCGTAGACAACGGATTTACAGTCCGTCCCAGTTGGCCGCTTTGGTATCCCCCCTTTGATTATCAGTAAGTTAAAGAGCAAATAAAAACCCTCTCTGCGAAAGGGACTGCAAAATTAGACCCTTTTTTATTTTATTCAAACAATTGCAATAAAAAGATGAAGCTTTTTCAACATTGCCAAAAACAGGCCTCACACATGCCCTATTGCCGATTTACCGGATAGATAATCTTTTCTCCATATTAGGAAAAGTAGCTCCTCTTTGACATCTAAGCATTCAAAATAGTTCCATATATTTGCGTGATTTCGGAAGGGGTATTTTCCATTATTGCCCCTCCAAGTCGTAAAGATTAAAATCTATTGAATGTATCAGACCAAATCCGCTTCTGGAGACAGCGTGACAATCGCATTTGAGGGTGATCAGCTCATTTATAATGACCAACCTTTTAATTGGTCATTAAATCAAAAAAGTAATAGCACCTTTTTGATTTTAAAAGATCATAAGAGTTTCCGTGCAGAAATACTCGACATAGATGTAGCGTCTAAGAAAGCAACAGTCAAAATTGAGAAATCCATTTTTGAGATTGAACTAAAAGATAAGATGGATCTCCTTCTTGAAAAAATGGGGATTGCGAATCTTGAAACAGTTCAGGTAAATGATTTAAAGGCTCCGATGCCAGGACTAATCTTAGACATTTTAGTCACACCAGGCCAAACTGTTAAAAAAGGAGATCAATTATTGATACTTGAGGCAATGAAAATGGAGAACGTGTTAAAAGCACCTGGCGATGGCGTTGTCGCTTCCATTGAGGTAGAAAAAGGTAAAAGTGTAGAAAAGGGTCAAATCTTAATAAATTTTTAGAGAGTAAACATGGGTTACAAAAGAGTTCTATTAAAGTTAAGTGGCGAAGCCCTAATGGGTAAGCAAAATTATGGCATTGATTCAGCTCAGTTAGAGCAATACGCCTTGGATATCAAAAAGATCCATGATAAAGGTGTAGAAGTTGCTATCGTAATTGGTGGAGGAAATATATATAGAGGAGTTCAGGCAGAGACCTCAGGAATCGACAGAGTACAAGGCGACTATATGGGAATGCTAGCCACAGTGATCAATGCGATGGCTATTCAAAGCACACTCGAAAAGCATGGCATGTATACTCGACTTATGTCAGGCATTAAAATGGAAGCCGTTTGCGAACCATTTATAAGACGAAGAGCTGTACGCCACCTAGAAAAAGGTAGAGTTGTGATTTTTGGTGCAGGTATTGGTAACCCATACTTTACCACTGATTCTACAGCGAGTTTAAGAGCAATAGAAGTAGAAGCTGATGTAGTACTAAAAGGAACTCGCGTTGACGGAGTTTATACTGCAGACCCAGAGAAAGACCCTAATGCAGTAAGGTTCGAAAAACTAAGTTTCGAAGAGGTTATCCGCAACGGATACAATATAATGGACATGACAGCCTTCACTTTATGTCAAGAAAATAATGTTCCAATCATTGTTTTTGATATGAATAAAATTGGCAACTTAGAAAAACTTGTAGATGGTGATGAGCAAATTGGTACACTTATAAGCTAACCCTTATGGAAGAGATTGAGATTTATTTAGAAACAGCAAAGGAGATGATGGAAAAAGCCATGTCCCGCTGCAAGACAGAATTATCTAAGGTTAGAGCTGGCAAAGCGATGCCAAGCATGCTAGATGGGCTTATGGTAGATTACTATGGTGCTGCTACCCCACTAAATCAAGTAGCCTCACTTTCTACACCAGATGCTCGTACCATTTTTATTAAGCCTTGGGAAAAATCAACCATCCAAGAAATTGAAAAGGCAATCATTAATAGCAACCTGGGTTTTAATCCACAGAATGATGGCGAAAGCATTCTCATTAATGTGCCACAACTTACCGAAGAACGTAGGATACAATTGGTAAAGCAATCTAAAGGAGTAACTGAAGATGCAAAGGTGAGTGTGCGAAATGCTCGAAAAGAAGCAAATGATGAATTGCGCAAACTATTGAAGGACGGGGCTTCAGAAGATATGATTAAATCAGCTGAAGGTGATGTACAAGTTTTAACGGACCAACACGTGAAACAACTTGACGAACTCCTCGAATTGAAAGAGAAAGACATCATGACCGTCTAATCCAGACTCAAAAATATATTTAAAAGAGCGATCAACCTGTTGATTGCTCTTTTTTTATCCCATCAATAGAACGGTTCAGGACACCAATAGCCCGATTCAAAGCCCTCTCCTTTTCTATCTGACTATACCTTCTTAGTCTTGTCATCAGAAATGAATTTGATCTATATATTCATGTTTTGTATAAATAATAAGAATCTCACTATTTATTTTTTATACATTTAAGGAATAAATGTCATTGTATGAAAGGAACTAACCTGGGTGAATTTGAAGAGCTGGTACTATTAACCATCGCTGTTTTAATGGAAGAGGCCTATAGCGTAGCAATCTGTGATGAAATAGAACGAGTGACTGAGCGCAAGGTAAAGCTCAGTGTTGTACACGCTGTACTCAATCGCATGGATACAAAGGGTTTTGTCAAGTCGCATTTAGGCGACCCGACAAATGCCAGGGGTGGTCGAAGAAAACGATTTTTTACCATCACACATGCAGGCAAAGTTGCCCTTACTAAAGTAAAAGACCAACGCGATCAGTTCTGGAGTGTCATCCCAGAATTCAACCTAAACTTTATATGAAAAATAAAGGTGTTCATCCTCCTAAGTGGGCCATGAGGCTTTTAGAGTGGTACTGCAAGCCAGAGCTACTCGAAGACCTTCAGGGTGACTTATATGAATACTTCGATAGAAACTTAGAAGCGAAAGGCAAACGTAGGGCTCGTTTCAATTATGTATTAGACGTTATTAAATTCTTTAAACCCTACACGGTCAGAAAACTCGAAATATTAGGTCAATTAACTCAATTCATCATGTTTAAAAACTATTTCAAAACATCAATAAGAAGCATTGTCAGAAACAAACTGTTTTCAGCAATCAATGTCTTCGGGCTTGCCATTAGTATGTCAGTTTGTCTACTAATGATCACTTTATTCTCAGAGGTCAGAAACTACGACTGTTTTCATGAGGATCATGAGAGGATTCATCGAATCACGAATACGCAGCAATATTTGGACAATGATCCTAATTCATTCGCTTCAACCTCAATTCTAGCAGGTAGAAAATTAAAAGAAGAAGTTCCAGGGCTTGAAGCTGCCACAATTATATCTAGAAGCTTCAGTACGGATGCGAAAATTGGGGATAAGACTTTTCCATTTAATGCCCCATGGGTTGATAATGACTTCTTTAAGGTCTTCTCTTTCAACTTAATTCGAGGAAATGCTAATTCCGCACTCATAGAACCATATTCGGTAATTCTCATTTCAAATTCTCAGCACTCATATCCTATAGCACATACGAATCGCAACAAGGCGAAGATAATTGGTGGATAAGCTGGCAAAATATGTGGTCTAATTATGCCTATTTCAAGCTGGATGTGAACACTAGTATTGAACAAGTTCAAACCAGACTCACTGCAATATCTAGCGAAGAAAACAGTAGACAATCTGCAGATTACGCAAGCATTTATCTTGGAACTCAAGCATTGACCAACATCATGTCTGGGCCAGATTTAAGCAATCAAATAGGAGAAAGTATTAGTAGTGAAGTTCTCTGGATTCTAGGCATACTGGCTTTAGTTGTAATTCTTTCTGCCGCATTCAATTACACAAACCTTTCCATTGCTCGTTCCTTAAGACGTGCAAAAGAGGTGGGCGTAAGAAAGGTAGTAGGAGCTACTCGAAAACAAGTATTCAGTCAGTTTACTATTGAAGCATGCATAATCTCTGTCTTCTCTGTAATCATAGCTTACTTTCTATTCTTTCTACTAAAGCCGCTTTTCCTCAACCTCAATCCTGAAATACAAAGGAGTTTAAAGCTAGACCATGAGCCAATCATGCTTTTGTATTTCTTTGCCTTTGCAATCGTTGTAGGGATTTCATCTGGTTTTATACCATCTCTTTTTCTTTCAAAGTTAAAAGCAATTCAAGTACTCAAAGATGTATCCAGTACTAGACTTTTTTCAAAAGTAAACCTTCGAAAAGTCTTAATAGTTGTACAGTTCACACTTTCATTGGCCTTCATTATATCTGCCAGTATTGCCTTTAGGCAGTTTAAATATGCACTCAACTATGATCTAGGCTTTGATACGGAGAATGTATTGAATGTGAATTTGGCAGGAAACGATCCTGAATTGACAAAGGCAATCTTCGAGCAAATCCCAGAAATCACAGATATTTCAATGTCCTCTCATCTGCTAA
>JGI20153J14295_10001726_pt1 | contig 16513 bp, 16 predicted proteins | sample COG_03_FD_14295 | JGI IMG/M metagenome (IMG submission 14295) | reverse complement strand
AATGCCGAAATTGCGGTGATGGGCGCAAAAGGCGCGGTTGAAATCATCTTCCGCGAAGATAAAAACGACCCTGAAAAGCTCGCGGCCCGAGAGGCCGAGTACAAAGCCCGTTTTGCCAACCCCTTCGTGGCGGCTAAGCGCGGCTACATTGACGACGTCATCTTGCCGCACAACACGCGTAAGCGCATTTGCCGCAGCTTGGTGATGCTAAAAGACAAACAAGTGACCAACCCCTGGCGCAAGCACGGCAACATTCCGCTCTAAGCGCGAATGCCCTGTACGACGTTAATGATTGTTTATTTGGAGTAACTGCATGTTTAAAAAGATTTTGATTGCCAACCGGGGTGAGATTGCTTGCCGCGTGATTGCTACCGCCAAGAAAATGGGCATCGCCACGGTGGCGGTGTATTCCGATGCGGATAAGGACGCCCGCCATGTTCAGCTTGCCGATGAGGCGGTACACATTGGCGCGGCGCCTAGCCGCGAGAGCTACTTGCTCGGCGACGTCATCATTGAGGCCTGTAAGCGTACAGGCGCAGAAGCGGTGCACCCGGGCTACGGCTTTTTGAGTGAGAACGAAGCGTTTTCTCGCAAGGTCGAAGAGCAGGGCATTGTATTTATTGGACCCAAGCATGCGGCCATTGCGGCTATGGGTGACAAGATTGCTTCTAAGAAACTGGCGAAGGCCGCGGGTGTCAATACCATTCCCGGTTGGAACGATGCCATTGAAGACGCAGAGACCGCCGTCAAAATCGCCAATGACATTGGCTATCCCGTCATGATCAAGGCCAGTGCCGGCGGTGGCGGTAAGGGCTTGCGTGTCGCATTCTCAGAGGCTGAGGCCTTTGAAGGTTTTACCAGTTGCCGCAACGAGGCGCGCAACAGCTTTGGCGATGACCGCGTGTTTATTGAAAAGTTTGTTGAAGAGCCCCGCCACATTGAGATTCAGGTGGTCGGCGACAGCCAGGGCAATGTGGTGTACCTGAATGAGCGTGAGTGCTCCATTCAGCGTCGTCATCAAAAAGTGATTGAGGAGGCACCATCGCCGTTCATCAGCGATGCCACGCGCAAGGCGATGGGCGAACAGGCGGTCGCTTTATCCAAGGCAGTCAGCTACCAAAGCGCGGGTACCGTTGAGTTTGTGGTTGGTAAGGATCAAAGTTTTTATTTCCTTGAAATGAATACCCGCTTGCAAGTGGAGCACCCAGTAACGGAAGCGATCACGGGTCTTGATTTGGTTGAGATCATGATCCGTGTTGCTGCGGGAGAGCCGCTGGCAATCAAGCAGGCGGATGTGAAGCGCAACGGCTGGTCTATTGAGTGTCGTATCAACGCCGAAGACCCCTTCCGCAATTTTTTGCCCAGCACGGGGCGACTGGTGAAGTTTCGCCCGCCTGAGCAAACCATGTTTCAAGCGGACACCGCGAGCACGCTCGGTGTGCGCGTCGATACCGGTGTGTACGAAGGGGGCGAGATTCCCATGTACTACGACTCGATGATTGCCAAGCTCATCGTGCACGGCAGCGACCGCCAAGACGCTATTGAGAAAATGCGCGAAGCGCTGAACGGCTTTGTTATCCGAGGTGTAAGCAGTAACATTCCCTTCCAAGCGGCGTTGCTGGCGCACCCCCAGTTTGTCAGTGGTGACTTCAATACAGGGTTTATTGCCGAGCATTACAGCCACGGTTTTGTGGCCGAGGACGTGCCGCATGATGACCCTAATTTCTTGGTGGCTGTGGCGTCATTCATTCGCCGAAAGTCACGCGAGCGCACGGCTCAAATTACCGGGCAATTGCCGGGGTATGGCGTGAAGTTAGGTCAAGACTACGTGGGTATCGTGATGGGTGTCGGTGGCAAAAACCGCCATGTACCGGTGCACATCGATGAAATTGGTGGTGAGGTTGGCGTTGCACGCGTCACCATTGATGGCAAGACCTACGACATCTCCAGCGGTTCTCGCATCAGTGACGGCATCATCAGCGGCGAATGCAATGGCGCGCCGTTTACGGCGCAAGTAGACCGTGGCAGTCGCCGTAATCCCTTGGCACTCGTCGTCCAGCACAACGGCACCAAGATAGAGGTGATGGTGATCTCGCCGCGGATGGCGACCCTTCAAGCAACCATGCCCTACAAAGCGTTGCCGGACATGAGTAAGTTCGTGCTCTCGCCGATGCCAGGCCTCTTGGTTGATATTTTGGTTGAGCCAGGACAGAAGGTGCAAGCCGGCGAGCGCGTTGCCGTTATTGAGGCCATGAAGATGGAAAACGTTTTGTTTGCCAGTGCCTATGGGGTGGTGGGCAAGGTCGTCGCAACGAAGGGCGAGAGCCTGGTGGTTGACCAACCGATTATTGAGTTCGAGTGAGCGACGGTATGCAACGTCCATTCAAAGTCCTAGGCATACAGCAAATCGCTATTGGCGGGCCGGATAAGCAACGCTTGCGGCGCTTGTGGGTCGACATGTTGGGGCTGGAGGTCACGGGCAACTTCCAAAGCGAGCGTGAAAACGTTGATGAGGACATCTGCGCGATGGGGGTGGGGCCCTTTAAGGTGGAAGTCGACTTGATGCAACCCATAGACCCTGAGAAAAAGCCAGCGGTCCACACCACACCACTGAATCATGTCGGGCTTTGGATTGATGATCTGCCCAAAGCGGTTGACTGGTTAACAGCGCAGGGCGTGCGCTTTGCGCCTGGGGGTATTCGTGTGGGGGCCGCGGGGTTTGACATTTGTTTCCTGCACCCCAAGTCGAATGACGCCTTCCCCATTGCGGGTGAGGGTGTGCTGATTGAGTTGGTTCAGGCACCGCCCGCCGTAGTGGATGCCTTCTCCAAAATGGTGTGAGCGAGCGCAGCTGTCCGGTTGGCGCTGACAAGGATTTGATAAATTCGCTACACTATGCTTGTTTTGGTAATTAACATCTTTTTTGTAGTTACCGAGACGCCTTATTCGAGGATGCGGATGGATAGCATCCCCCGGTCATTTCATTAGACACGCTGCGAGCCTTTTGCGCGCAGTTGAGGTTAGCGTTCCTTTACAAGCGTTGGCCTTAAAAATTTCGTTTCAAACGTTTTGGTTTTTCTTGGGTTCAGCACGAGGCTGAATGCACGCAAGGCTCGGATGTTCTTTTATTAATTAGCTAAATACCTATCGTGATGGATCAAAACAATTTCAATGCTGGCGCACCGCGTCCCTTCCGTTCGCACAGCCACACCAGCAACCACAACAATCACAACAGTGCGCACAGTGGCCACCAGACACCTATGCGTCACAGCCTGCCGACATGTATGGCCTTGGTTGACGCGCGCTACGTGGGCTGGCTCAGTGGCAAACCCAACGGCTTAATGAATCGCAGTGCCTTTGCGAGCGTGTTGGCGCAAGCCCTACCTAACGCAGGCGTGCACGCCCAACTGGTGCGCACCTATTGGTATACCGAGAGCGATGACGGCATGTTGGTTGATGACCAGTGCGTGCGATTGGTTGCCAATGACCTGCACAACGAAGGCGGCCCCACGTTGTCAGCGATGGTGCGTGATCTCAACGCGCTTGCCCAACGCGGCGGTTGCGTACACGTTGTGATCGCGTCAGATGACGAGCGCCTCATTGCCGCCATTGACGAAGCCCGCCTGAGTGGCATGCGCGTGCACACGCTATGCGATGAAAGTGTGCAAAACTTTGCCACGTTCTCGAAAAATGAACCGGACTTGGCACGCTTGGTTCGTGCAGGCGACCGCCGCATTATTGTGGCGCGCGGCGAGTTGACGCAAGCGGCGAGTGCCGGTGCGGGTAAAGCGGGCGCAGATACCTTGGCACCTTCTATCGACGCCAGCAAAACCATGCAAGAGGTGGCGCAGGCTTGGTGGGATAAGTGCGATAGCCATGAGCGGGATGACTTGCGCGAAACGGTCCCCCATGCGCGTGGTCTACCGCAAGACGTTGACCGCACCTTGCTCAGTGCAGGGCGCGATGAGCTTAACCGCCCACTAACGACGGGTGAGCGTCACTTGCTCAGAAAATTAGCGCGGGATTTGGTGCTGGGCGATCCGGATGTGGCCGCCGGGGTTACTGCGGGCGGTCAATCGACGGACGATTGAGCGTCGCTTCTCTAGCCGCCTTGGCGCGTGCGATAGCCGCCGCAACCACCTGGCGCTTCTGATCTAAAGCGACGGGGTCGGTGATCTTACTGGCCTCAGCTAAGTTGGCTAGCTTATCCTGTGCTTTGGCCTCAAGGCGAGCGTGGTGCTCTGTCTCCTCACGGGCCAAACGTTCGTTTCTGGCGGTATAGCGCGTCAACGCGCTATCGGCTTGCGTTTGAGACCATGCCGCCCAACCGGTGCGAGACCCCGACACGCTGTCTAAGCTAATGCAGTCAACAGGACAAGCCGGAATACACAGCTCACAGCCAGTGCAGTCTTGCTCGAGGACGGTATGCATCGCCTTGTTGGTACCGATGATGGCATCNACAGGACAGGCTTTGATGCACAAGGTGCAGCCAATGCACCACGCCTCCTCGATGATCGCCACCGTCAGTGGCCCCTCGTAACCGTTGTCCGCATTCAGCGCTTGCTCAGCGTGACCGGTTACTGCGGCCAACCGGGCCACCCCTTCTTGACCACCGGGCGGGCATTGGTTAATGGCGGCCTCGCCCTGATCAATTGCCTGCGCGTAAGCCATGCAGTCCGGATAGCCACAACGCGTGCATTGCGTTTGGGGCAATGCCTGATGAATAGCCATCACGCGTGGGGATATCGTTTGCATGGCTTGCTGACCCGATTACTTCGCGGCCTTTTTAGCGGCAACTTTGGTTGCTGTTGCCTTGGCTTTCACCGTTGCCTTGGGTTTTGCTGCGGCCTTGACCGTTGCCTTGACCGTGGCCTTGACCTTGGGTGCACTGGCCTCTTTGGCTACCACCGTCTGCCCGCCTTGTGCCGACAAAATAAACGCCTGCACTTCCGGGTACACCACTTTGCGCCAGCGGCTACCGGCAAAAATACCGAAATGGCCCGCGCCGGCAACCTCTAAGTGACGCTTGCTCTTCTTGGGTATGGCCGCGCACAGATCGTGAGCCGCTGCGGTCTGGCCCGAGCCAGAAATGTCATCCAACTCGCCCTCAATCGTTAGTAGGGCGCATTGGGTAATGTCCGCTGGGCGTACACGCTCAAGCTTGCCCGCTTCGTTGCGAACGTCCCAAGTGCCCTCAACCAAGCTGAAGTCTTGGAATACCACTTGAATGGTCTCTAGGTAGTAGTCCGCGTCCATGTCGAGTACCGCGTTGTACTCGTCATAAAAGCGGCGATGTGCTTCGGCACTGGCCTCATCACCCTTCATGAGTTGCTCAAAGTAATCGTAGTGACTTTGTGCATGGCGGTCGGGGTTCATGGCCACAAAGCCAGTGTGCTGNAAGAAGCCAGGATAAACACGGCGCCCGGCGCCTGCGAACGTTCCGGGCACACGGTAAATTACATTGTTCTCAAACCATTCAATTGAATGCGTTGTGGCCAGCGTATTGACCGCAGTGGGGCTACGACGTGCATCNATGGGGCCGCCCATCATGACCATAGAGGTCGGTATTTTCTCGCCGCGTGACGCCATTAACGAGATGGCCGCCATCACCGGTACGGTAGGCTGACACACGCTCATCACATGGCAGTTACCGTATTCGGCCTGCAGGTCGCGAATGAACTCTTGCACATAGTTGACGTAGTCGTCTAAGTGGAAAGCGCCGTCCTCCTCAGGCACCAAGCGGGCATTGCGCCAATCGGTGATGTAGACCTTGTGACCCGTTAGCATGGTGCGCACGGTATCGCGCAGTAGCGTCGCGTAGTGGCCGGACAAGGGCGCCACAATCAGCACCACTGGCTGCTTGTGCATGTCTCGCAACACGGCCTCGCTATCGCTAAAGCGCTTGAAGCGCAGCAAGTCACAAAACGGCTTTGATTTCACAATGCGCTCTTGCACAGCCACTTCGGTGTCGCCAACCGTCACGGTACGGATGTCAAAATTTGGCTTTTCGTAGTCTTTACCCAAGCGGTACAACAATTCATAACCCGCCGCCATACGGTGCGCCATCGGCGAGTTACCCATGGGTGTGAGGGGATTGCTCAGGGCTCTCGCGGTGGCTTGTGCCAAATCTGCAAAGGGCTCCATCAGGGCGCGTTGCGTATCGTAAATTTGGTAAAGCATGGTGGAATTTCCTATTGAATTGCTGCACTGCAATATAACAGCCGATTGCCGTTTTGGCTAGGCCTCTCGTGATGCGAATAGGCGGCTATGTCTGTCTGTGATGCTTTAACGACAGAAACCCCGGTCGCCAACGATTCAAGGCCCCTAAATACCTGCGCACCCTAGCAGCGCACCGTCTTGACCACCCGCTTGCACCCTGCAGGTTTTAGAAACAAAAAAGCCCTCTCGCGAGGGCCTTTTAAAGGCTAGGCGCCTTAAACCACTGCCGCCACTGAGCGGCAAACATGGTCAATGTTTTTGCTGTTCATTGCGGCCACACACATGCGACCGGTATCGGTACCGTACACGCCAAACTCTGTGCGCAAGCGCACCATCTGGTCTTTGGTCAGCCCCGAGTAGCTAAACATGCCAATCTGCTGCGTGATAAATGACATATCTTGGGTCACACCTGCGGCCTTGAGGCCATCAACCAGTGTTTTACGCATGGTTTTGATGCGGTCGCGCATTTCAGCCAACTCCACTTCCCATTGGGCACGCAACTCCGGGGTGCCCAGCACCGTGGCAACCACCGAGCCGCCGTGAATAGGGGGGTTGGAGTAGTTGGTCCGTATGGTGATTTTGAGTTGGCTGAGCACCTTGGCCGCTTCGGCTTTGTCGGTACACAGCACGCTCAATGCGCCCACGCGCTCGCCGTACAGGCTAAAGCTCTTAGAAAACGATGTGGATATCAAGAAGGTAAGGCCGGCATCGACAAATTTTTGAATCACGGCGCCGTCTTCTTGGATACCAAAGCCAAAGCCTTGGTAAGCCATGTCTAAGAACGGCGTCAGCTGCATTTCTTTCACGACAGCGACCACTTGGTCCCACTGTTCGGGGGTAATGTCGTAGCCCGTGGGGTTGTGACAGCAGGCGTGCAACACCACAACGGTGCCCGCCGCTGCGGCCTTTAAGCCAGCCAACATGCCTTCAAAGTTGATGCCACGCTTGTCGGCGTCGTAGTACGGGTAGGTGCCGACTTGAAAGCCGGCGGCCGTGAATAAGGCGCGGTGGTTTTCCCAGCTCGGGTCGCTAATCAAAACGGTGTCGCTGGTACCCAGGCGACGCAAGAAGTCAGCGCCCACTTTGAGTCCGCCGGTGCCACCGATGGCTTGAATCGTGGCCACGCGATCTGACTGAACCGCCTCGCTGTTGGTGCCAAAGACCAAGCCCTTACGGCACCGTCGTAGGCGGCAATGCCGTCAATTGGCAGGTAGCCACGGGCCTTGGGCGTGCCCATAATTTGTGCCTCCGCGGCTTGCACGCACTTGAGTAAGGGCAATTTCCCCGAGTCGTCGTAGTAAACACCCACGCCGAGATTGACCTTGTTGGGGTTGCTATCTGCGGAAAATTGCTCGATCAGACCCAAGATAGGGTCGCGGGGGGCCATTTCGATGGCGGAGAACAATGACATGAAACTACCTTGGAAGGGAAGAGAAGATGGGGGTGAAGTGTCAGGGACAAACCCCAGATTTTAACGCCTCCCGTGTGCTTGCCTCGGCTTTTGCGCAAAGACGGCATGTCATAAGCGCGTCACAATACACGGTTAATCCATAAACCAACACTTTCTTAAAAATGGCTCAGCGCCCGGACACCTCGCCCATCGAAAAAGTTATCGCCGCTTCCTCGCAGGCCACGCAAGCCGCGGCCGATGCGCAGCATGAGGCGGGTCGTTTTGTGCGCTTTCCCGATTCGCCATTTGAGCTTTTCGAACCCTTCCCGCCTGCGGGCGATCAACCTGCGGCCATCGAGCAGTTGGTTGACGGTATCGTGAACGGCGAGATGTTTCAAACCCTGCTCGGTGTCACTGGCTCGGGCAAGACCTACACCATGGCGCAGACCATTGCGCGAATGGGCAGACCCGCGATTGTGTACGCGCCTAACAAAACACTGGCGGCGCAGTTGTACGCCGAGTTTCGAGAGTTTTTTCCACACAATGCCGTGGAATACTTTGTCAGCTATTACGACTACTACCAGCCCGAGGCCTATGTGCCGCAGCGTGACTTGTTCATTGAGAAAGACTCGTCCATCAACGAGCACATTGAGCAGATGCGTTTGTCTTGTACCAAGAGCATTTTGGAGCGGCGCGACGTGGTGGTGGTGGCCACTGTCTCGGCGATCTACGGCATTGGCGATCCGCAGAGTTATCACAAGATGGTCATGCTTTTGCGTGCAGGTGACAAGCTAGACCAACGCGAGGTCATCGGACAACTGGTGCGCATGCAATACCAGCGCAACGACGTTGACTTCTCCCGTGGCACCTTCCGCGTGCGCGGCGACACCATTGATATCTTTCCCGCCGAGCATTCGGAGCTCGCCGTGCGCCTAGAGTTGTTTGATGACGAGCTGGAAACCCTGCAGCTGTTTGATCCCCTGACCGGTCGCGTCAAACAGAAAATTGCCCGCTTCACCGTCTACCCCAGCAGCCACTACGTGACCCCGCGTGAGAAAGTGCTCACCGCTATCGAGGCCATCAAAGACGAGCTGCGCTCGCGCCTTGGTGAGCTCACCGGCATGAATAAGCTCGTGGAGGTACAGCGCCTTGAGCAACGCACCCGGTTTGACCTGGAGATGTTGTCAGAAGTGGGGCACTGCAAAGGCATTGAGAACTACTCGCGCCACTTGAGCGGCGCTCAGCCAGGTGAGCCGCCGGCCACCCTCACCGACTACTTGCCGCCCGATGCGCTCATGTTCTTGGATGAGAGCCACGTGCTGACGGGTCAATTTGGCGGCATGTACAACGGCGACCGTGCCCGCAAAACCACCTTGGTGGAATACGGCTTTCGTTTGCCCTCTGCGCTGGATAACCGACCCCTCAAGTTCGAGGAATTTCAGCAGCGCATGCGACAGACGGTCTTCGTTTCCGCCACCCCCGGCAATTTCGAGCGTGAACGATCGGGCCAGATTGTGGAACAGGTCGTACGCCCAACGGGGTTGGTCGATCCGCACGTCGAGGTTCGCCCAGCAACGACCCAGGTCGATGATGTATTGCAAGAGATTCGCCTGCGAGTTGAGAAGAACGAACGCGTGCTCATCACCACGTTGACTAAGCGCATGGCTGAGCAGTTAACTGACTACTTAAGCGAGAACGGGGTCAAGGTGCGCTACCTGCACTCGGATGTTGACACCGTGGAGCGGGTGGAGATTTTGCGCGACCTGCGCTTGGGCGAGTTCGACGTGCTGGTGGGTATCAACCTGTTGCGCGAGGGTATTGACTTGCCCGAGGTGTCCTTGGTTGCCATTTTGGACGCTGACAAAGAGGGTTTCTTACGCTCTGAGCGCTCACTCATACAGACGATTGGTCGCGCCGCGCGTAACGTGAACGGGCGCGCCATTTTGTACGCCGACAAGATGACCGACTCTATGTCGCGTGCGATTGCAGAAACCGATCGCCGCCGAGGCAAGCAAGAGGCCCACAACGAGGCCAACGGAATCACCCCTCGCACGGTGCTCAAACGGATTAAAGACCTGATTGATGGCGTCTACAGCGAAAAAGCAGGCCAAGAGGCCGAAAAGCTGGAGCGCGACAGCCAGCGTCAAGCCGAGCTGGATGCCATGAGCGAGAAAGACGTTGCGCGTGAAATTAAACGCCTAGAGAAGCTCATGATGACCCACGCCAAAGACCTTGAGTTTGAGAAGGCTGCCCATGTGCGTGACCAACTCGGACAATTACGTGCCCAAGCCTTTGGGGCCCAAACGCACGACAACATCATGGGGCTGTAAGCAAAGGGGTTGTTCGGGTGATTGTCGTTTAAGACTTATTTGGCGACAATTTGAGCTTAAAAAAGGCGGAAACACACCAAAAAGACGGATTTGTCCACAGCAAAAACCCCATGGTTTGTAATGTTGAGTAAAACGCTAGGACAATTTTGGTATACTTGACCAAATCAGTTGGGAAGCGCAAGTGCACCAGCTGATCGCAGGAGCGGGGTATACCCCTCGCACCTGGGTCAACCCCCCAAAAGGAGTTTGTTATGCGTCTTACTACCAAAGGCCGATTTGCGGTTACCGCCATGATTGATTTGGCTCTGCGCCAAAATAACGGTCCTGTTACCTTGGCGGCCATTAGCCAGCGTCAGCAAATCTCACTGTCGTATTTAGAGCAACTGTTCGGCAAGTTACGTCGCCATAGCTTGGTTGAGTCCACGCGTGGGCCCGGCGGCGGCTACACACTGGCACGCAAGGCTGACACCATTACGGTTGCTGACATCATCGTCTCCGTTGATGAGCCCATTGATGCCACGCAGTGCAGCGGCAAAGAAAATTGCCTAGGCGAAGGCGCGCGTTGCATGACCCATGAGCTGTGGGCGTCCCTCAACGAACGCATGGTCGACTTCCTCGATTCTGTCAATCTGCAAAAGCTGGTGAACGAGCAAATCGCCAAGGGTGTTGAGATCGAAAGCACGCCCGTGATCAAGCGTGCCATCTCTGCCAACCCTACCCTGAAGCCTGTGCGCGTCACGGGGCCTAACTCCGTGTTTGCACTGGCCGCCTCTATGGCAAAGAGCTGATGCAATTTGGGGGCAGAGGTGTCGTAAGCGCGCTATAGCCCCCTTGCATAGCCCCTTTGAGTCACCTCAACCCGCATTGCATTTACATTAACCCCATTTAAACGGCACCCCAGTATGAGTACTCCCCATTTTCCGGTCTACATGGACTACAGCGCCACCAACCCTTGCGACCCACGGGTGGTCGACGCGATGGTGCCTTGGTTGTACGAGCACTTTGGCAACCCCGCGTCACGCAGCCATGCGTGGGGCTGGGAGGCGGAGGCTGCCGTTGAGAACGCCCGCGGGCAGATCGCGGCACTCATTAATGCAGACCCGCGCGAAATCGTTTGGACCAGCGGCGCAACCGAGTCCAACAACCTCGCCATCAAAGGCGCAGCACAGTTTTACAAAGGTAAGGGCAAGCACCTGATTACCGTTAAAACTGAGCATAAAGCCGTGCTCGACACCTGCCGTGAGTTGGAGCGTCAAGGCTTTGAGGTCACCTACATGGATGTGCAAGAGGATGGTCTTCTAAACCTAGACGCCTTCCGAGCAGCCATTCGGCCCGACACCATTTTGGCCAGCGTGATGTTCGTGAACAATGAAATTGGCGTGGTCCAAGACATTGCGTCGATCGGTGCGATTTGTCGCGAAAAGGGTGTGTTCTTCCACGTCGACGCCGCGCAGGCAACTGGGCGCGTGGATATTGACTTGAGCACGCTCCCCGTTGACCTCATGAGCCTGACCTCACACAAGACCTACGGCCCCAAGGGCATCGGTGCCTTGTACGTGCGTCGCAAGCCACGTATTCGTATTGAGGCGCAAATGCACGGCGGTGGTCACGAGCGCGGTATGCGCTCGGGCACGTTGCCAACCCATCAGTGCGTTGGTATGGGAGAGGCCTATCGCATTGCCAAGGAAGAAATGGCAGAAGAGAATCTGCGCATCAAGGCCTTGCAAGATCGTTTATTGGCTGGCTTGTCTCAGATCGAAGAAGTCTTCATCAACGGACACAAAGACCAGCGCGTGCCGCATAACCTGAACATGAGTTTCAATTATGTTGAGGGTGAGTCGTTGATTATGGGCATCAAGGGTATGGCCGTTTCCAGTGGTTCAGCTTGTACCTCTGCCAGCTTAGAGCCCAGCTACGTATTGCGAGCTTTAGGCCGTAGCGACGAGTTGGCCCACAGCAGTTTGCGCATGACCATTGGCCGCTGGACCACAGAGGCTGAAATTGACTACGCCATAGAAACCATTAAAGCGAACGTAGAAAAATTACGTGAGCTCTCACCGCTGTGGGAAATGTTTAAAGATGGCGTCGACCTATCCACTATCCAGTGGGCAGCACACTAATAAAACACGAATTCAACGAGGAAACGATATGGCTTATTCAGAAAAAGTAGTCGAGCATTACGAAAACCCCCGCAACGTCGGTAGCTTTGAAAAAGGCGACGATACCGTGGGTACCGGCATGGTCGGCGCGCCTGCTTGTGGCGACGTGATGAAGCTCCAAATCAAGGTCAACCCAGAGACGGGCATCATTGAAGATGCGCGCTTTAAGACCTACGGTTGTGGCTCGGCCATTGCCTCTAGCTCACTCGTAACCGAGTGGGTCAAAGGCAAGACCCTTGACCAAGCCGCTGCGCTAAAGAACAGTGAAATTGCTGAAGAGTTGGCCCTGCCACCTGTCAAGATTCACTGCTCTATCTTGGCCGAAGACGCTATCAAGGCAGCCGTTGACGACTACAAAAAGAAGCACGTCAGCGCGTAACCCTCACCGAAAGTACCCCATGGCCGTCACGATGACAGAAGCCGCTGCAAAGCACGTAACACGCTACCTCGGACGCCGAGGCAAAGGTGTTGGCGTGCGTTTGGGCGTCAAAACTACGGGCTGTTCTGGCCTGGCCTACACCCTAGAGTACGCCGACGATGTAGCGCCCGAAGATGTTGAGTTTGAGGATCAAGGCATTAAGATTTTGATTGATCCCAAAAGCTTGGCCTATCTGGAGGGAACCCAGCTCGACTTCGTTCGTGAGGGGCTAAACGAGGGGTTTAAATTCAGCAACCCCAACGAGCGTGACCGCTGCGGTTGCGGCGAGTCGTTCCGGATCTGATGACCGCTGAAGCGCCCATATCACTGCAGGCCAATGACTTTCAGCTGTTCGATATTCCCGAACAATTCAAAGTAGATAGCGCCCTCATCAGTCAACGCTGGAAGGCGTTGCAAGCGCAAACCCATCCCGATAATTTTGTCGCCGCCGATGCCGCCACCAAGCGGCTTGCTATGCAGTGGTCTGTGCGCGTTAACGAGGCCTATCAGCGCCTGCGCCTGCCTATTAGCCGCGGCGCCTATCTGAGTGAACTGCGCGGCGCCCCTATCAACGCGGAAGACAACACCGCAATGCCCGCTGCGTTTCTCATGCAACAAATGGCATGGCGTGAAGCCTTAGATGATGCGCAAGGCGACCTCTCTGAGCTCGAGGACTTGGCCGATCAAACCCGTACCGTGAAGGGGGAGTGGCTCTCCATTGCCGAGCAAGCTTTTGACCGCGATGGCGATACCGCAGTGGCGGTGGGGGCTATTCGCGCCCTCATGTTTATTGAGCGTTTTTCTAAAGACGTTAACCAACAAATTGACGCGCTCACTGACGCTACCAACCCTTAAACACCCGAACCCATGGCTCTCTTACAAATTTCCGAACCGGGTCAATCCCCAGACCCGCACCAGCGCCGCATTGCCGTGGGCATTGACTTAGGTACCACCCACTCCTTGGTGGCTAGCGTGCGCAACGGTGTTGCCGAATGTTTACCCGATACGTCGGGTCGCGTGCTGTTACCCAGCGTGGTGCGCTACACAGGTGAGGGCAGTGGTCGGACGATTGGTTACGACGCTTTGAGTGGCGAGGCTGCCGACCCCGCCAACACCATCGCCTCTGTCAAGCGCCTCATGGGACGTGTGCGCGCTGACGTGCACAACGTGGACAACCTGCCTTACCGCGTCGTAGACACCGCGGGCATGGCCAGCGTAGATACGCGTGCGGGAGAGAAGTCGCCCGTAGAAATTAGCGCTGAAATACTCGCCACCTTGCGTTTCCGTGCGGAAGACAGCTTTGACGACGACCTCTTTGGTGCCGTCATTACCGTACCCGCCTATTTCGATGACGCCCAGCGTCAAGCAACCAAAGATGCCGCGCAACTCGCCGGTATCAACGTCTTACGCCTGATTAACGAGCCGACTGCCGCGGCCATTGCCTATGGCTTAGATCAACACAGCGAAGGGCTGTTTGCTGTGTATGACTTGGGTGGTGGCACCTTTGACATTTCCATTTTGCGTTTAACTGAAGGCGTGTTTGAGGTGCTTGCCACTGGCGGCGATTCGGCCTTGGGTGGCGACGACTACGACCGTGCGCTAGCCCATATCGCCCTCACTCAAGGTCTAGGCGCACAAGCGCCTACGCCCGAGGCGCTCTCCGCAGAAGACAAAGCCAGCCTCTATGCCGCCGCGCGGCGGTGCAAGGAAGCTTTGTCTGGCGACGCCGTGCAGAGTGCGACGTTGGCTTGCCCACTTGAGGTGGGCGACCTCCATATTGAGATCACCCGTGAGGCCTTTGCTGCGGCGACCAGTGCGCTCACGCAACGTACTGTGCAGGCAGTTCGCCGTGCGCTGCGCGACGCGGAGTTAGAAAACGATGGTATCGAAGGGGTTGTCATGGTCGGCGGCTCCACCCGCATGCCTGTCGTGCGTGACGCGGTGGCCAAGCTCTTTGGCAAAGCGCCACTGACTAACCTCAATCCTGACGAGGTGGTGGCGTTGGGCGCGGCCATTCAGGCCAATCAATTAGCAGGCAACCACAGTGGCGATGCCTTGCTGTTGCTTGACGTGATTCCGCTGTCTTTGGGCATTGAGACCATGGGCGGCTTGGTCGAGCGCATTGTCCCGCGCAACAGCACCATTCCGACGGCACGCGCTCAAGACTTCACCACGTTTAAAGATGGCCAAACCGCCTTGGCCTTGCATGTGGTGCAGGGCGAGCGTGACTTGGTTGCCGACTGCCGCAGCTTGGCCCGTTTCGAGTTGCGTGGTATCCCGCCAATGGCGGCGGGTGTCGCTCGTATTCGTGTGAGCTTTACGGTTGACGCCGATGGGATGTTGCAAGTGGATGCGGTAGAGACAGGCTCTGGCGTAAAAGCCCACATTGACGTCAAGCCCAGCTACGGCCTGTCCGATGACCAAATTGCCGATATGCTGCGTGACAGCTACGCCACCGCCGAGCAAGACATACAGGCCCGCGCGGTCGTCGAAGCACGTGTGGACGCGCAGCGCATGGTCTTGGCAACTCAAAGCGCGCTCGACGCCGATGGTGACCTGTTAAGCTCGGCTGACCGCGCGCATATTGACGCGCTTATGGTGCAACTAAAGGGCGTTGAGCACAGCAACGACGCCGCCTACATCGAAGCGCAAACCAAAGCCCTTGCTGATGCGACCGAGCCCTTTGCAGCCGCCCGAATGAATCGGGGCATTACCCAAGCACTTGCTGGAAAAAATCTCAACGCGGTCTGATGGGGCCGCAACCCCCACCCACTTAACTATTATTTGTATTCGTATGCCCATCATTAAAATCCTACCGCACTCAGAGTATTGCCCCGACGGCATCAGCATTAACGCATCCGCCGGCACCTCGATTTGTGAGGCCATGCTGGATAACCACATCAATATTGAGCACGCCTGTGAAATGAGCTGTGCTTGCACCACCTGTCACGTGTTGGTACGTGAAGGAGGCGCTAGTCTTGATGAGCCAGAGGAGGGCGAAGAAGACATGTTGGACCGCGCGTGGGGTCTAGAGCCGCAATCGCGCCTGAGTTGCCAGGTGATCTTGGGTCAAGCTGACTTGGTGGTAGAGATCCCCAAGTACTCCATCAATCACGCCAAAGAAAACCATTAAATTGCCAGGCGATCTAGACTGACACCCATGCGCCAAATTGTTTTAGACACTGAAACCACCGGGCTATCTGCAGCAGATGGTGATCGAATCATAGAGATCGGCTGTGTGGAGCTCGATCAGCGCAAGCCCACAGGCCGCAACCTGCACCTCTACGTCAACCCTGAGCGCGACAGCCACGAAGATGCTCTCAAGGTGCACGGCATTAGCAATGATTTTTTGCAAGACAAGCCCAAGTTTGCGGCCATTGCGCAAGAGTTAGCCGACTACCTTCGTGGCGCCGAGCTCATCATTCACAACGCCCCTTTTGACGTTGGCTTCTTAAACAAGGAGTTTGAGCGCCTGGGCATGCCGCCCGTCAAGCAATTGGTGGGCAACGTCATTGACAGCTTGGCGATGGCCAAAGACCTGTTCCCAGGTAAGCGTAACAGCCTAGATGCGCTGTGTGATCGACTAGAAGTCGACAACTCAGGACGCACCCTGCACGGCGCCTTGCTAGACGCCGAGCTGTTGGCCGACGTTTACGTCAACATGACCCGAGGCCAAGACGCCTTGCTGATAGAAGTGGGCGACAGCCCCAGCGGCGATGCGGGGCAGACCCTGCGCATAGACCTCAGCAGCTTTGACTTACCCGTACTCAAAGCCAACGACAGCGAACTGGCTGCCCATGACCGCGTGCTGGGTGAACTCAATAAGGCCTGCGAACAAGGCAGTGTGTGGGAGCGCACGCAATCACAAAAAACGGACCAAACCCAAGCTATAATAGAAGGCTAGTTGGGTGGTTAGCTCAGTGGTAGAGCACTGCCTTCACACGGCAGGGGTCACAGGTTCGAACCCTGTACCACCCACCAGTAATTTGTTAAGTAA
>JGI20153J14295_10001707_pt1 | contig 16630 bp, 17 predicted proteins | sample COG_03_FD_14295 | JGI IMG/M metagenome (IMG submission 14295) | reverse complement strand
ATTGTGTGCTTTCTTTTGGTTACTTTTCTTTACACAAGGACAGCGTTTTTTGCTGCGCGCCTGCAAGGCGTCCCGTAGGGTGAGCGAAGCGAATCAAAAAAAGTGACTGGCATGTCGGGCCACCCCCGACGACCTTGAACTTAAAACTTAAAAAATAAAACTAAAATTCCAGAATATAAAAACACCATCAAATAAAGCTTAAAAATCTAGACTCTGCCTACCACTCCACACCTTATAAAAACCACTCAAATCGCATACAATACATACACAATAAAAATAAACAATTAAGCGAAAACATCAATGAAAAAAACCTTAGCCACGGCGCTTACAACAACCACCCTGCTATTGTTGATTGCATCTACTCCTAGCTTCGCACAGCCGCCCTANCAGGGCACCATATGGATCGATCCCGACATCATCACAGCAGATGACCCCTCTACATTCGAAAGTCTCACCTATNCAGGCAGAGGCAACNATGCGGTCTATGACCGCAGAGTGCTAGGCTGGATTACGATTAATGCGTATNTATTNGATGTTGTATGGGATGACGGCATTCAATCACAAGCTCAAATCAATCCAGAGTTTGGTAGCATCAATGCAGCCACTATAGAGGCTGAAAAATATGGTCGTGCTATTTGTAGTTATTTCGAATTAGCTTCTATCTCTTGAATTTTCTGCCACAGCTCTTCCGCTTCAGCAGTCAGCTTCGAATACCCCATAATGTCTCCCTTTCTTTGCAAAAGCATCGCTCGCTCTAGCAAAATATCATAGGCCTTGCGGAGTTTTTTTTTGGGGTCAGACTTGAATATAGAAAACATAAAATGGCTCGATTAATGAGTAAATACTTATTAGTTATACTCGAACGAAAAAAAACGGATCACGCAATTTATCGCGCCAATNAACACTTAGTTTTATTNCGCTCAATAGTTTTATCAATAGCTCGCCCTAAAGACAAGTTGCCCGTCACATCTTGCCCTAGCTCCCACGCCAGAATGCCACTAACTCGGCCCAAGGCTAAATCGGCTTTAGATAATGCATCAACAAAAAAATAGCTAGAAATTTTCAGCAACGGGTAAGGGATCTAAAGCTCTCTCTTTGTATAAGCTATTAACGAGAACAGTGATGCCTTGAACTAAAAAGGCCAGATAATAGGTACTAGTAATACCGTTGTAATGCCAACCAAAATCGTTAGAGGAACACCCATTTTCAAGAAATCAACAAAACGATATTCACCGGGGCCATACACCATTAAATTCGTCTGGTAGCCTATTGGGGTTGAAAAACTGGCTGAGGCAGCAATCATTAGAGTAATCGCCATTGGTATCATATCAACATCAAGCTCGGTGCTAATGGCTGCCGCTACAGGAAACAACAATACAGCCGCTGCAACATTCGATATTATCGCTGAAAACCCAGCCACCAAAACAAACAACAGAATGAGAGCTGTATGTGGTGACTGCCCCACTACACCAACAAAGTGCTGGGCAATAGACAGTGTAACGCCGGTTTTCTCTAACGCCGTACCTAAAGCAATAGATGCGCCTATAACAATCAATACCTGCCAATCAATACTACGCCTTGCTTCCTCAGTTTGCGTGCAACGAAACAATATCATTGCGCCAGCGGCTAACATAGAGGCTTCAAGCATCGACAATAAGCCAGTGGCCGCTAATATAACCATGACAACAAAAATAGTTAATGCTATGCCCATGCGCTCATGTGAGACAGGGCTATAGTCATCAATTTTTCTCACCAACAAAAAATCTCTAACATATCGTTGCTGCCGCTCAAAAGATCGCCCTGCCTCTATCAGCAATGTATCACCAGGTTTCAAGGTAATGTCACCAATACGACTTTTAATACGCTGCCCTTCTCTGGCTACAGCAATAATAGCGGCGCCATAGGTAGAGCGAAAACGACCTTCTTTCACTGTTTTACCGACCTGAGGAAAGCTATTAGAAATCACTACCTCAACCAAATGTCGCTGTGATCTTTCAGAATCAAGCTTGAAAATCTGATCATCGGCAGGTCGTAAGCCGCGCATTTTTTGTAAATCAACAACGGATTCAACATTTCCAGCAAAAACGAGTCGATCATTCGCATGTAACTCTTGAGCAGGCCCCACGGCAGTAATTAAATGACCGCTACGCTGAATTTCAACTAAGAATACACCCGGCAAGCTTCTTAAACCGGCAGACTCTACGGTTTGCCCCACTAATGGACTCGCAGGCTCCACTAACATTTCAACGGTGTATTGCCGAGTATCGCCAAACTGCCTCTCACTTCTGCTGGTTTTTTTGGGCAATAAGAGCGGACTAGCAAAGTAGACATAGACAAGCGTCACGATGACGCACGGAATACCCACCCAAGCCAAATCAAAAATACCTAGTTGGTAAGTTTCCTCAGCACCTAGCGACTGGTAATGCGCTCGCAACAAACCATCGACAACCAAATTAGTGCTTGTTCCGATTAGCGTACAGGCGCCGCCAATAATCGCCGCATAACTCAGGGGCATCATTAATTGTGACACTGAAAATTGATTGCGCTTAGCCCAATCCATAACGGCTGGAATCATCATCGCGACAACGGGTGTGTTATTGACCACTGAGCTAAGTGTCGCCACGGGTAACATTAAACGCAGTTGCGCCCAGCCAATAGTTGATGGCCTTCCCAACAAGCTACCCGCTAACCACGCTGCCCCGCCAGTTTTTGATAAACCTTGAGCAACAATAAATAACATAGCCACGGTAATCATGCCTTGATTAGCAAATCCGGACAGCGCCTCTACCGGAGAAATTACCCCCATCACCAATAAAGCGGTTACCCCACCCATTAAAACAATATCAGCAGCATAACGGGTAAAAACAAGCGCAGAGAAACAGATGAGTACAGCTGCGATGGCAAGATAAGACGCTATATCCACATTACTTCCTCTTTTTGACTTGCAGTGATAAATTGAAGGGTTAAAATTTTATTTAAAATAACAACTTAACGATAAATACTATCCAAACGATTTAAAAACGGCTCCAGCATCTCAGCAGGTAAAGCATTAATACCTGCTGCCGCTTTACGACCTCCGCCGGTAGGGAATTCCATACACAGTGTATCGGCATCGGTTTTATTGCTTAAGGGTGCTCGCACACTCACAAGATAGGTATCGTCTGGACGTGATGTTAACACTGCATGCGCACGATCGGGATACTGATTAGCCAGATCATTACCATAAACGCCACTCACACGACGCGCCCATTTTTCATTGGGTAATAAAAATGCAGCAGAGCTAGTAGTCACTCTTAAAGTATCAGCATTTTTCGCTTTAGACATATCGTCTTGATAACCGCTCTCAAGCTGATGAAAGTGAGCGGCATCATCTTCAATAAAATCTAACGGATTACGATAGTGAGATAGCAAGCGATATAAATCTGCAGGCTCAAAATGCAAATCGGCAAGACTGGCACCATAGCCATTGTAATTAATATAAATACCCAGATTCTCTAAAAGAACTAATTGCTCATGGGTTAAATCGGTTGTTCGCGCCAATGCTTGTGCGCTATTTTTTAAATTATCACCAAAAGCCCCGACAATAGCCCAATGACTCAATGCGCCGTGAAGCCGACCATTAATTAAAAGACTGGTACAAACATCGGCCGCCGGATTAATTAATGCTGACAAATTCGGATGCGAAGGAATATCGCCAGCAACATGATGATCACAATAAAAAATACTCGCTCCCGCATCAAGGACACGAATAACATCGGCTTTATTTTTATCCATCGAAATGTCGAGCACATTGACATGATCACCCGATGCGGCATCAACCTGAGCCAATAATTTAATATCTCGTTTAACACCTGTTATGAGTTGCGATTGAACGGGCTCAGCATGACGCAACTGTAAGAGTGCGCAGATACCATCGGCATCACCATTAAATACGTCGTAAACTGTCATGTGCTGCCCTATCGTTTTTAAAATTAAATCTTTCGACCACTTTCCTCACTCGCTGATGAAAAACGCAAGATCAAAAATACTCGTGCAAAAAATATGGGTTACGATAACAGGCTTTGAAGATCAGTGGAACCACTGAAAAGCCATTGATGGACATTGATAACCATTGATAACCATTGATAGGAAGGCGCCACCCAGACTCATATTCATGATTAGAATCTATCAGTAGCGCCCGTTATTTAAAATAACTATTTTAAACGTATTTTCGACTGATTACGCTTAATCGTTCGCTCGCCAATACCCTTAATGGCAGTAAGGTCATTGGCGTGATGGAACGGCCCATTGGCTTTACGATAAGCAACAATCTTTGAAGCTCTTGAAAGACCAATGCCGACTAACTGATCAGCTAATTGCTGAGCCGAAGCGGTATTAATATTAATGGTCGCAGAAGCAATCTGCTGAGCTTTGGGAGCTACCTTGCTTGCCGTTTTTTCAGCGGCATAACTCGGTAAAGTGAGACTAAATAAACTAATAAATAAAACGAAGATAGAAAAAATAACTTTCATGGTAACAACTCCTTGTCAAAAGCACCTTGTAGACTTATCAAAAAGGCACTTAAAATTAACTGGCAATCCCGCCAGCATGGCACAATTTTTTACTTACTTACGAGGCATGCTTTTTTGTATGAACAGCTCGTATAAAACACACTAGCAAAAAATTGTGAAGCAATGCTAGCATAAATAAAAACCAGTTGTACAATTTTTGTGTAGCCGATATAGTATGTTCTGTCTGGCCATGGAGGCTTGGCATTCTACGTCAATCAAGGAGGAAGTTATGATGACGAAACTATTATCTGCACGACCATTCCCATTTTCATCTGCATTAAAATCCAAACCAACATCGTATCGGCGAACGATTTTTCAGGCCATAGAAAAACCCAAAAGCCGTTTTTTTACGCGCAGCATTACTGGCTTAATCGCCACACTGTCTTTAAGCCATGCAGCACTCGCTGCTCCAGTTTTTATCAATGAGTTTCACTATGATAATAACGGCACCGATACGGGTGAGGGTTTAGAAATTGCCGCTATTGCCGGAACTGACTTAGAAAACTGGCAACTTTTATTTTATAACGGCACAAACGGTGGTATTTATAAAAGCTTGGATTTAAATGGCGTCGTTAACGATTTAAATAATGGCTATGGCGTACTGGGCTTTCCTACCACAGGCATCCAAAACGGTCCCGCTGATGCCTTCGCCCTAGTAAACCCACTAGGAGAAGTATTCGATTTTATTAGCTATGAAGGAAGCCTAACAGCAACTGAAGGACCGGCTAATGGCTTAACGAGCATCGATGTTGGATTAGAAGAAAGGCCCGATTCACTACTGGGTCTGTCATTGCAGCGCCAAGGCAGCGGCACTTTGAGTGACGACTTTAATTGGGCAATTGATACCGCCAGTTTAGGTAGCATCAACAATGAACAGGACTTTCAAGTATCGTCCGTGCCACTTCCGGCGTCATTGTGGCTATTCTCTTCTGCCTGCATCGCGCTACTAGGCCGACAACGCTCTTGTCATAGAAGCCGTAAACAGACAAGCGTGTAACAGCAGCACATTAATCAAGAGACGCTAGCATCTCTTGAAGCGCTAGTAAGGGGTCGTCCGCTTGTGTAATTGGGCGGCCCACTACAAGATAATCACTACCGGCATCAATAGCTTGTCGAGGCGTTAACGTTCTACGCTGGTCATCAGCTACTGCATTGGCGGGTCTAATACCTGGCGTCACTAATAAAAAATCATCACCGCAACGCGCACGTAGTTGTTGCGCTTCTTGGGCTGAACAGACCACGCCATTAAGGCCGGCGCTTTTTGTACTGTCTGCTAAAAACATAACCTGCTCTTCAACCGAACGCGTCACACCGGTTAATTGCAAATCTTCATCCGTCATACTGGTTAATACTGTCACCGCAATTAAATGCGTTTGTGAAGCCGCCTCTATTGCTGCGCTCATCATGCGATGTCCGCCACTGGCATGCACATTCACCATCCAGATACCGGCGTTAGCAACAACAGCCACTGCTTTGGCCACAGTGGTAGGAATATCATGGTATTTAAGATCCAGAAAAACCTCATAACCCTTGCCATGCAACATATCAATCACGGCCATACCACAGGCGGTAAACAATTCTTTACCGACTTTTGCCCGACATAACTTTGGTGATAACTGATCGGCCAAATGCTTTGCCGATGCTAAATCAGCACAGTCAAAGGCAACAATAAAAGGGCTTTTAATCTCAGGACTATGAGTAACAACCGTTGAATTCATAAATTTTATCTACACATTTTATAATAAGAATAAGACTTTTATTAAAGCAAGCGATCAATTAGCCTCAACAGCCTTAACATGTTCCATTTGATCCCAGCTTTTACAACTCGGGCAACGCCAATGTAATTGTCTTCCCGTAAAACCGCAACTGCTGCATTGATAGTTTAAACGCTTTTCTAATAAACGCTGAACTAAGCTTTGCAGCGAAATAACATCACTGGCTATATCGGCACTTAAACGTGGAATCTGAAGCGTAATCACTTTATTTAAACCCGCTAATGATGGCCTATCACGCAAATAGCGCGACAGTAAATCATGCGCTTGTTGCTGACGTGAAGGCTCACTTTCGGCACGAATTAATAATTGATCGACCATAAACAACAAGGCAGTAATTGACGGATGCTGAGCCACCTGTGATTCAACAAAACTTAATACCTGATTAAATCCACCGACAGGATCTACCGCAATATAGGCTTTATATAATTCAGGCAAACACTCAGACATTAGCGAAGGGTTTTGCGCCACCGCTCGAGAGAGCACTTTAACTGCCTGCTTATGCCGGCCATCTTGGTTTTCTAAAGCGCCCATTAACAATGCCGCTCTTATTGACGTTTTATCAGCTATCAACGCTTTATCTAAATACTTTCTCGCCATTACCGTATCGTTTTTCTGGCTCGACTCTTCTGCCAGCTCGCAATAAAAATGGCTTATCATTTGCGTCAGCATTCGCCGTTTGTCAGGTGTTGACTTTATATAGCGACTACTCACTAATGCCTCAGCAACCTGTATAGCATCAGACCACTCACGCTCATCTTGAAAAATATCCAATAAATAGCGTTGGGCAATGCCACGCAAAGCGCTCGACTCTGCTATCACTTCTTTTAATAGCATCTCCGCTCTATCTAATAAACCGGCGGCCATAAAATCTCGTGCTAACTCTAAATGCACTTGGTGCTGATGAGCAATATCTAACTGTGGACGCGCTAATAAATTTTGATGTATCCGAATAGCGCGATCGACCTGCCCTTGTTTACGCATGAGCTTGCCCAGCGCCAAATGCGTTTCGAGCGTATTCGTATTAACATCGAGAGATTCAACAAAGGCATCAACCGCTTTATCTGGCTGCTCATTCAGTAAAAAATTTAATCCTTGAAAATAGTTTTTATCGAACGATAGCGGAAAGCTATCGGCACCGCGTTTTTTTAATGAGCGACGACCCAGAAGATAGCCGATAGCAATAGCCACAGTGACTAGCGCAATAAATGCAACATCTACCATGAGCTAAGAGGTTTGTCCGGTAATTAATTTTGAAGTAGTACGTAAGCGTTTTTCAACCCGCAAGCGAGCCTGCTTTTCTTTAATAAGCATTAAGGAGGACACGGCTAAACCGACAAGACCACCAGCAACAAAGAAAATAATTAACCAGCTAGAAACCGCCAGCTCAGGGAGTTGCGTCCATAATAGGTTAATACCTATGGGGGTCTGATTATGGGTAATAAACGCCAAACTCAGAACAAAAACCAAAATAGCCATAATGACCAAAAAGATGGTTTTTAAGATACCCATAAGACGCTCGATGGTTGCAGAACAAAAACAATATTATAACCGCCTAACGCCTAAGTACATTACTCTATGCGTAAAAATAATTGATTAATTGATCATCAATACAGCGACAAAGGCAGAAAAAGGAACACCAAGGAATATAAGGCAAGATAAAACGGGAAGAACAAACATCCCTAGGCTCTCAACACAGCGAGCTCGGATGTCATTATAAGAAGAATTGGATATCACCCAATTAAGATCAGGAGCCAAGATTGACCCCTAAAAAGAAAGGCTAAGGATTAAAGTACGTTGCTTGAAAACGGTTCAAACTATCATTGACTCGATCACGCATCTCTTTACCTGGCTTAAAATGCGGCACATGCTTGCCTGCTAATTGAACCTGCTCACCCGTTTTAGGGTTACGGCCAACACGCGCAGCACGATAGTGGAGGCTAAAACTACCAAAACCACGAATTTCTATACGCTCACCCGATGCAAGCCCATTAACCATTTGATCAATAACACATTTAACGGCTAATTCGACATCTTTGGTCGACAGCTGTACTTGACGCGCAGCAATACGTTCAATTAATTCAGATTTAGTCATGATCTTGTCCTAAATACCCAGTTTCAGAGCGAACTTGCAAGCAAACACTTGCGGTCTTAGCTAATGAGTATAGCCAAGGTTGCGATCTGTTCCACATAAAAGCACATTAAAATTGTTGGCACAATACCGATGTTGATCAGCAAGACACTGATTTCCATCATATTTTGGAAGAATTTAGATTAAATGAGGGAGAAAAGCGTTAGATGACCACCAGAAGTACGCTGACTTCTGGTGGCGTCTAACAGAAATAAATAGTCAGATTGACTATTTATCGTCCATTTTGGCTTTAATTAAATCGCCAATGGTTGTTGCTGAAGCGGCAGGTGCTGGCTCGGCATCACGGTGCTGGCGCATCGCTTCTTGCTCATCAGCTACATCTTTCGCTTTGATAGATAGACCAATTACTCGGTTTTTGCGATCAACGCTGATCACTTTAACTTCAAGCTCTTCGCCTTCTTTCAGAACATTACGGACATCTTCAACTTTCTCACGAGAAATTTCAGAGCCTTTAAGCGTTCCTTCGATATCGCCACCTAAATCAATAATAGCTGCTTTCGCATCCATTGATTTAACGGTGCCTTTAACGATTTTGCCTTTGTCATTATCAGCAACAAAGTCAGAGAACGGATCTTCTTCAAGCTGCTTAACACCTAGCGAAATACGCTCACGCTCAGAATCGATAGCAAGAATTACTGTCTCGATTTCATCGCCTTTGTTGTATCCGCGAACGGCATCTTCGCCAGTTTCTGTCCAAGAGATATCAGACAAGTGAACTAAGCCATCGATATTACCGTCGAGTCCGATAAAGATACCGAAATCAGTGATCGACTTAATCGTACCTGAGATTTTATCGCCTTTGGCATGAATTGAACCAAATGCATCCCAAGGATTCTGTTGACACTGTTTGATGCCAAGCGAAATACGACGACGCTCTTCATCAATATCAAGAATCATCACTTCTACTTCATCACCCAAGTTGACGATTTTTGAAGGATGTACGTTTTTGTTAGTCCAATCCATTTCAGAAACGTGTACTAGACCTTCAACACCGCTTTCTAATTCAGCAAAGCAACCGTAATCAGTTAAGTTAGTGATAACACCTTTAACAATAGTCTTTTCTGGGTAACGACCTTTGATATCGCCCCATGGATCATCACCTAATTGTTTCAAGCCCAGAGATACGCGATTCTTCTCACGATCAAATTTCAAGATCTTAACTTCGATTTCGTCACCAACAGTTACGATTTCGCTTGGGTGCTTAATACGCTTCCAAGCCATATCTGTAATGTGAAGTAGACCATCAATACCGCCTAAGTCAACAAAAGCACCGTAATCGGTAAGGTTCTTAACGACACCTTTCACGCGCTGACCTTCTTCCAATGTCTCGAGCAATTGATCACGCTCAACACTGTTCGCTTGCTCCATAACGGCGCGGCGAGAAACCACAACGTTATTGCGCTTAGCATCCAGTTTAATAACTTTAAATTCTAGTGGCTTACCTTCTAAGTGAGCGGTGTCGCGAATCGGGCGAACATCGACCAAAGAACCTGGTAGGAATGCACGGATGGTTTTAACATCAACTGTAAAGCCGCCTTTGACCTTGCCATTGATAACACCAGTAATAACTTCTTCTGACTCAAACGCAGCTTCAAGCGTTTTCCACGCTTCGGCACGTTTAGCCTTTTCACGAGAAAGTTTTGTTTCACCAAAGCCATCTTCAACAGCTTCTAATGCAACTTGAACCATATCGCCGATTTCAACGGAAAACTCACCGCTTTCATCTAAAAATTCACCGCGTGGAATAACGCCTTCTGATTTAAGACCGGCGTGAACCGTTACCCAATCACTATCGACGTCGAGTACGACACCTGTGATTATGGCACCAGGGTGCATTTCAATGGTTTTTAAACTTTCTTCGAATAAATCTGCAAAGCTTTCGCTCATAGTGAATAACCTATATGAGGGTCAGACGGCGCTAGTAGCCTCGAATAGATATTCGATGCTTGGCTGTACTGTCCCGGTCCATGCAACCAGCGGCATGGAGCTGTTAAATTAAGCCGGTAATAGGCATGCTGGCATAAAGCCTATTACCAACGCGGTTTTTATATCAATCGCTATATTACTATAAAAATCAATACGTTAAATATTTCTACGTGTTACTAAAGCCGTTTATATTTCTTACAAAAGGCCTCGCTTTGCGGCTTCATCTAGTATCTGCTGACAGACTTCATCAATCGACATCAAGGTACTATCTATAGTCAACGCATCGGGCGCAGGTTTAAGCGGAGCAACGGCGCGATTCATATCGCTATCGTCACGGGCTTTTATGGCCTCAACGAGGCGCGGCAGGGTATCACTTTGGCCCTTATCGAGCAACTGTTTATGGCGGCGTTTTGCTCGCTCTTCAGCCGATGCAGTCAAATAGATCTTTAGCGGCGCCTCAACAAACACCACCGTACCCATATCACGGCCATCAGCCACTAATCCTGGCGCCTCGGCAAAGACACGCTGCCTAGCCAACAATGCAGTGCGCGCGGCCGGCTGCAAGGCAATCTTTGATGCCGCCATACCCACATCTTCAGAGCGAATGGCATCAGTAACATCCTCGCCCTCTAACCAAGCGCGAATACCATCCTGGCCCACAATGGATTTAAATTTAATATCTAAGGCGCTCGCCATCACTTTAAGTGCCGCTTCATTATCGACAGCCACATGATGATTCATGGCAGATAAAGCCAATAAACGATAAAGCATGCCGCTATCGAGTAAATGCCAATTCAAGCGCTCGGCTAACCGCTTACAAATAGTGCCCTTGCCTGCGCCACCAGGGCCGTCGACAGTAATAATAGGTATCAACATACGTTTAATCTCAATCGGGGACGCATTAATCAGCGAGTACTTGTAGCGTCAAACCCACTTCGGTGGCTAGCGCAGCAAAATTAGGGAAAGACGTTGCCACATTATCGCACTCATGAATCACAATCTCACACTGTGAGCGTAAGCCCGCCATCGCAAATGACATAGCAATACGATGATCATCACAGCTTTGAACATCAACACGCGTTTGATTCGCACCGATTTCGCCACCCACAATAATGGCGCCATCTTCCGTACCCGTTGCATCAACACCTAATAGAACCAAACCATCGACCATGGCTTGAATACGATCACTTTCTTTAACACGCAACTCTTCTGCACCACTCAATACAGTTTTGCCGGTAGCGCAAGCTGCAGCTATAAAAAGTGCTGGAAATTCATCAATGGCTAATGGCACTAATGGTTCCGGAATATCGATGCCGTGTAATGGCGCATAGCGAATACGAATATCAGCAACCGGCTCGCCACCCACTGTTTTTTCGTTAGACAATGTAATGTCTGCGCCCATTAAATCTAAAATTTGAATAACACCGGTGCGCGTTGGGTTAATGCCCACATGTCGCAACTGTAAATCTGAACCCGGCACAATAGATGCCGCCACCATAAAAAAGGCCGCTGAAGAAATATCGGCTGGAATATCGATGGTTTTCGCTTTTAGCTTGCCGCCACCTTGCAAAGTCGCACGGGCGCCATCACGAGAAATGGCATAACCAAAACCATCTAACATTCGCTCTGAGTGATCACGCGTGGGGGCTGGCTCAACAGTTGAAGTTTCACCGCTTGCATACAAACCTGCAAGCAACACACATGATTTCACCTGTGCACTCGCCATAGGCAAAATATAATCGATGCCTTTTAATTCACTGTTCCCTTTTAGCTTTAATGGCGGACGACCATTTTCACCGGTCTCAATATCAGCACCCATTAGGCGTAATGGATCGGCCACACGACCCATGGGTCGCGAAGAAAGAGATGCATCGCCAGTTAGCGTGACAGGAAATTTTTGGCCTGCTAGCAAGCCTGCTAACAAACGAATCGATGTCCCTGAATTACCTACATACAAAGGTTCGCTGGGCTGCTTTAAACCGTGCATACCAACACCGTGCACTAAAACCTCACCATTTTCAGGCCCCTCAATCTCAACGCCCATTGCCGTAAATGCTGACAAGGTTGCCAGTGCATCATCGCCCTCTAAAAAACCATGGATTTGCGTATCACCTTCAGCGATAGCGCCAAACATAATTGAACGATGAGATATGGATTTATCACCGGGAACACGAATATCGCCGACTGTGACATTCGAGTCTACACCTAAGCCAGGACCTGCAATGAATTTCACGTTAATTAACCTTTCTAAAATTAAAGAATAAAATAAAGTAGTATCAATTTAATCTATTATTTTTTACGTACTACTGTTTTTAAATTGTGTTTCTATCTAAAAATGAAGCTTACAAATGAAGCGCTATAAATAAACCGTTAGAGATAAACCGTTATAAATGAATCGATGTATTTACCGTTTATTTTTGCGTGCGCGTAGTCAACTCAGCAACAAATTTATCACGCGAATTTTTGACATCACTGAACACCATCTCTAAGGCATCCCCATCATTGCTATTCAGCATTGATCTAAGCTGGGCAATCCATTGTTCAAAATCATCAATCGAAGAACTTAATTGGGTTTTATTCGCCAATAATATTTCTCGCCACATGCGCGGATCAGAACTCGCAATACGAGTAAAATCTCTTAAGCCGCCCGCAGCAAAATCAAAGACGTTAACGTTTTCATTATGATTAGACAGCTGCGCCACTAAGGCATAAGCCAATAGGTGCGGCAAATGACTCGTTAATGCCAATACATGATCATGCTCTGCAACCGACATCTCAAATACTTCAGCACCTACGGCTTGCCATAATTGACTCACCTTCGCGAGTAATGCGGCATCCGTATTTGAACTAGACACCGGATCATTAATTAATATCACGCGATGATCTTGGTAAAGATCCTCTTTTGCAGCACTCACACCGCTTTGCTCTGAACCGGCAATAGGATGACCTAAAATTGCATTGCTAGGTATTTTATCAAAGTGCCCAATTAAGGCATCAGCTATATTGCCTTTTACGCTAGCCACATCCGTCACCGCTACCGTCAAAGGCAGCAACTCTAACGCTTGAATCATTATTGTCTCAGCCAACATAGTAGGCGTTGCTACTACAACACAATCAGCGCCTTTTAATGCTGTAGCCAAATCCAGTTCAGCATAATCAATAACACCATTGGCTAATGCAGTTTGTAAAGTTGCCTCTGTGCGACTCCAACCCACTACAGTGCCAACCACGCCAGCTTTTTTAGCCGCCAATGCAAGTGAGCCTCCCATTAGACCAACACCGAGAACCACCAAACGCTCAAATATAATCATAACTATTTATCCGACTTTGATGTTTCGAGTATCTGCGTTAACGCTTGCAGGAATTGCGTATTTTCATCTTCTAAGCCAATACTGACACGCAAGTGATTAACCAAACCATAATTAGCAACCGGCCTAACAATAACGCCCAGCTGCAACAATTGCTGATTCATTTCACTCGCTAAACACGGCGTTTCAAAAGTAATAAAATTCGCCGCAGACTTAATATAATTTAGACCTAAATGAGTAAAGCCAGATTCTAATTGCTGCATACCGGCATCATTTAAAGCAACAGACTCAGCTAAATAAGCTTCGTCATCTAACGCCGCTTGTGCAGCCGCTAAAGATAATGAAGTCACATTAAACGGCTGCCTAACACGATTAAGCATATCTGCAATCACTGGATCAGATATCGAATAACCTACACGCAAACCACCCAGACCATAAGCCTTAGAAAAAGTGCGTGTAATAATTAAATTGGCATATCGTTTTTGTAAAGCGATACCATCAGGATAATCGGCCTTATTAATATATTCACAATAGGCTTCATCTAAAACCACAAGTATCGATGCAGNAACAGAATCTAACAATGCCACTAAATCATTATGATTAGTGTAAGTACCGGTAGGATTATTAGGATTCGCAATATAAATGACACGCGTATTATTTTTTACCGCACCAGCCATTGCAGCAAGGTCATGACCATAATCGCAAGCATCAACAACAATAGACTCAGCACCAGAACGCGCGGTCGCTAAGGCATAAACTAAAAAACCATATTCAGAATAAACTGCAGATGTATCACTATCTAAATAGGCACTGGCTATTAACTCAAGTATATCGTTAGAACCCGCCCCCAAAGTAATAGCTGCCGCGTCAACACCATGGCGCTCGGCTAATATTTGCTTTAAATAAAAGCCATTACCATCAGGGTAGCGATTAATTTCTTGCGATGCTGTCGCTAACGCCGCTAACACTACTGGCGAAGGACCACGAGGGTTTTCATTACTTGCCAACTTAATAAATTGGGCAATACCTAATTCGCGCCGCGCCTCTTCTATCGGCTTACCCACCTGATAAGCCTGCATAGATTGAATAGCCGGGCGCGCCAATGTAATAAAAGGAGATGTCATGATTAATTAATTTGCTCTAATTAGAGTATTCAATAGTCGCCGTGCTTATGGACGAATTAGTCGAGCCTTAAATAACGGCTGCTGGATACGAGCCAAGCACTTTTACAAAAAATGACTGCTCTGCGATAGCATCGGTAACACGCTTAACTGCAGGATCTTGATGATGGCCTTGAAATTCCATAAAAAACACATAGGCCCAATTTTCTGTGCGCGACGGTCTTGTTTCAATACGCGTTAAACTAATACCCTCCGCCTCTAACGGCGCCAGCAGTTTAAACAAAGCACCTGGCACGTTGCGAGTTGAAACAATAATAGAGGTTTTATCTTCACCACTTGCTTCAACTTCATCATGGGTAATCACTAAAAATCGCGTCGTATTTTCAGCGTAATCTTGGATATTCGATGCCAAACAAGAAAGCTCATAATGCTCGGCAGCAAGGTCGCCCGCTATGGCAGCAATGGTCGCATTTTCTGACGCCATTCTGGCTGCTTCACCATTAGAGCTAACCGCTTGCACTTCAATGTTAGGGTAATGCTGCTGCAACCAATGACGTGACTGAGCAAGGGCTTGCTGATGCGCGCAAATTTTAGTTATTTGTGTATCTTCAACGCCACCCTTAACCAGTAAATTCAGCGCAATGGGTAATTCAAGTTCACCGCAAATTTTTAGCGGCGAATTAATAAAATTATCCAGTGTATGCGTCACCATGCCTTCGGTAGAGTTCTCTACCGGTACGACACCGTAATGACAGGTTTTGCGCTCTACCGCCTCAAAGACTTCTGCGATATTGGCAAACGGGCGTGTAATTACTGAGTGACCAAAATGTTTTAAGGCCGCTGCTTGCGTAAACGTTCCCTGCGGGCCAAGGTAAGCAATTTCCATTGGCTGCTCTAGAGCAAGACAAGCCGACATGATTTCGCGAAAAATATGCGCAACTTCTTTTCCATCAAGAGGCCCTTCATTACGCTCCATAACTTTGCGTAAGACCTGAGCCTCACGTTCTGGACGATAAAACAAAGGCACTTCGACACTGGTATCAACGGATGCTAATTTAACCTCAGCCACGCGCTTAGCACAGTCAGCACGCTGATTAATTAAGCGCTGAATCTGCTGATCGATGGCATCGATCTCGCCCCGTAAACTCTGTAAGTCGTCTTTGCTCATGATAGTCAGTACACAGTAAAATTAATTATCACCGCCGTGCAGGCGGCGAAGAAATTAGCCATTCGTTTTTGCAAAATCGTCCATAAACGAAATCAATGCATCTACAGCTGCTTCTGATACCGCATTGTAAATTGAAGCACGCATACCACCAACTGAACGATGACCTTTTAGATTCAATAAACCGGCCTGCTCAGATTGCTGTAAAAACACTTTGTCTAAACTGCTGTCGCCAACGGTGAACGGCACATTCATTGATGAACGGCTTTGCAATTCAACTGGATTAGCATAAAAATCATTAGCGTCAATAAAGCCATATAGTTTTTCATACTTGCGGCGGTTCATCGCCTCGATAGCGGTTAAACCACCTTGCTCTTTTAGCCATTTAAAAACCAAACCGGCCATATACCAACCGTAAGCAGGCGGTGTGTTTGACATAGAGCCGGCATCAGCATGCACTTTATAATCGAGCATAGAAGGCGCTAATGGACTTGCCTTACCTAACAAGTCTTTGCGAACAAGAACAATTGTTAGACCAGACGGGCCGATATTTTTTTGCGCACCGGCATAAATAACACCAAATTTATCAACATCAATTGGACGAGATAAAATGGTTGAGGACATATCGGCAACCAA
>JGI20153J14295_10001704_pt1 | contig 16645 bp, 16 predicted proteins | sample COG_03_FD_14295 | JGI IMG/M metagenome (IMG submission 14295) | reverse complement strand
CCAGTTTAAAATGTGTCTCGTCGTTAGCCTAATACGGTGCCTGTGCTGTTAGGGTTTATTTTACGATTGCGAGAAAACACACCCAAGTTAATGGGTCGACCTGAGTACTTTAGGTTAAAAATTACGGGATCTTGGTCGTGATCTTGCCCTTGCTCACATGCAACAATTAATTGTGCCATCATCTCACTGACAATTGGAGCATTTTTAAACTGGTTGCCACTGGTGCCGATGGCCATATAATACCCTGGTATAGACGATTTATCATAAATTGGAGCCCAATCCGGCGTTACATCGTACAATTCCACAACACCCTTAGCTTGATTGGGAATGGGCAGGGTTTGAATACGTTGGGCTAAGCGCAGAGCCTGCACACGCCATTGATCGGTAAAGTCTTTATTGTAATCGTCTGGATCAACCCACTGCTGATCGTCACAGTCAGGGTCTTCACTACCAATGAGAATATGGTTACCCGTTTCTGGTCGGCAATAGGCATGAATATCGCTGTCAGAACAAACACAGCCTTGCTGCTCGAAGTTAAAACCCTCTGGTGAAGGCACGTGCGCCACCTCGTGTCGTAATGCTCGGGTGGTAATCTTCATATCTTGCTGAGCATCAACCATGGCATTTATTTTTGCCGAATGAGGCCCAGCGGCGTTAACCACAATCGGCGCGTCAAGTTGATCCCCATTGGTCAAAGTCACCCCAATAATTCGGCCAGCTTGCTGACGGATGGCCGCCACTTTAGTATTAAATTTAAAGCTTGAACCGAGAATTTCAGCTGCTCGTTGCAAGTTATGAGTGGCCAACTGTGGATCACTGACGTAGCCTCCGTCAGGAAAGAACACACCACCACCAATTTGTTTACCATTGGCTTCGCCAAAACCTTCATCATCAGGACGCTTAGCTGGCGTATAAGAGTCTATGTTAAAAATGGGCATACGAGCGATGTACTGGGCTTGATCTAATTCTTCATAAGGCGCCCCAATGGTGTCTAAAATTGCCATGGTTGGGCGTAAATATTGATTGTTCTCAGTTTTTGCGACTAAGCAGCCTACCGCATGGTACTTACTATGACCACGCTCATCATCCGCTTGCAAAAACTCGGCCCAATGACTCCAGTAACTGTGGCTTTCGTGCGCTATTGCACTCGTTTCAACTGTCGAATAATAGGGTCTAATAATGGCGCACGAACCGCTAGTGCTGCCATAACCAGCAGCCGGTAAGGCGTCAATGTTGAGTGTTTTTTTGCCTTTTCGAGCGAGTCCCAAAGCGATGGCCGCTCCAATAATACCAGCGCCAATGATAATGGCGTCAAAGTGTTGTTGGGTGGATTTATTGATCGGGTGATTCATAGGTTGATCCTCTTGAGGCGCTGGTTGCCTTGCTGCCTTAATATTTATAATTTAAAGGTGATATACGTCATAATTGTGAACGCGAAGATAAATTAACAAATAGGTCAACGCATCACTATCCTCTCATTAGGCCAAGGGGCCCTATCTGTTTCCCCCAACAACCAAAATTCAAAAGATCAAGAATGGCTTTCATGAGTTTAAAGTAAATTTAATTCTGGCCAGTAATGAGCCACCTTAGCCAACGCCTTAAAGTTAGTCGCCATCAAATGTCCATCTTTCCATAAGACTGCACCATCAAGTGTGACAGTGGGGTCTTCAACCATGCCACAGATTTCGCCTGGTGGATAAGCGCCACAAGTGTGAAAATGTAAATAGCGAGGACTTGTAAACATGGTGTTAGACCAGCGGTCTAAATCGACTTGTGGGTCCAGTGGAAAGGCGGTAGCTGGGTGCAGACCTAAATGCCATGAGTCAACGATCCAAGGCTCTATGTTAAATTGCTCAGCAACTTGCCGATAATGATCTTGAACTGCACCTATGTCCTTATCATTGCCTTCAAATGAACTGATCACCCCTTGCTCTATAACTGCAACAATGCCCTCTGGTAGCGACAAGCACGCCGGTGAGTAAACCTTAGAACCCGTTGGGGCTAACCCATGGCGAAACGCAACCCTTCCACTAAAGGTAGAGGCAGGTATGGGCTGACTAACTGCTGCAGGAAAGCGAACCACAGATACGTCTTTGGCTGTCTGGCCCATTTTTGAGGAGGCTTTACCTTGCAACTGAGTCCCAAAGGGACAGGTAATTTCTATGTTTTCTGCATTATCAAAAATGTCATTGACTGCCGTTTTTAGTGCCACCATGGCGGCATGAGGCACGGTACCTAAACCACTTTGTAACTGCTCTAATGTGCGCGTGTAGGTCATTAACTTACCTGGGCCATGGTGATTAACCTCAAACCGGTCTTGATCGCCAATACGGGCCAAGAAAATAATCCAATCCCAGTGTTGCTGTTTTAACATCTGTTCCAATTGTGGATGTGCACTATTGCTTGGCTCTTCAACCTCTAACACTTCAACCACCGCTTCAAGTTGATCGATGGCGAACTCGCGCAATGCTTTAGGCAGTTGACTGTCATACCAACCAAACTTTGGATTTTCCTGTACCAGAAGCACCCGTTGACCTGGTCGCAGATCGATGGCTCCTTGCAGAAGATTATTCAAACCGACTTGTAGCTTAGTCTTCATCGCCGTTCCGCCTGCACCGTCAAAAAAGTAAAGGTTTCGGTAATGACTTCAGTAAAACCATGGCTTAATTCTGCATCAACGCTAATACTATCACCAGGGTTCAATATAAAAGCGCGCTGGCCATACTGGTAAATAGCTTGTCCTTGCAAGGCATACACAAACACCACCCCGTGGCTAACATACTGGGGTGGATGGGAATCCTGTCGCACCAGAGTCACAGACCGAGCCTCAAATTGTAGTTCGCTGCGAGTATGGAGGGCTAAACTAACGTATTGATGGCTATGCTCGCCCACCAAACGTGTCGAGACTAGGCCTTCTCCACTTTTAACGTGAGTATAGTCCGAATGCTCGGTTGCTATTTCTCTAAAAAAACTGACTAAGGGCACATTAAGTGCCTGACTAAGGGCATTCAGTGTGGCCATGGAAGCGGATGCATGGCCGCGCTCTAGGCGACTAATCATGGCGGCTGATATGCCAGATTTTTGTGATAATGCTCGTGCAGTAAGGCTATGAGATTTTCTAATATCTCGCAAGGCTGAGCCGAGTGCGGCATCAAGGGTGTTAGACGAAGGTAATGCACTCATGGCTTAGTCCCGGTATGAAAAAGCTTTCTTAAAACGTTGCTGCAAATAGTCACCACAGGTCATGGCAGGAAGATCTCCATCATATCGAGTACCCATAATGGATCTTGGATCGATCACTGTTTCGGGGTTCGGATCATAGGCCAATACAATGGACAAACGCTCATAGCCTGAACTGTTGATGACGCGATGGGGCGTTGATTTATAGGCCCCTGCAGTCCAATGAGTGAGCAGATCACCAACATTGACGACCAAACTACCTTCGATCGGAGGAGCCTCTAGCCATTCACCGTTAACATCCTGCACTTGCAGACCACCTACATGGTCTTGGCAGAGCAAAGTTAAGGTGCCAAAGTCCGTATGTGGTCCGACCCCAAATTGGTTAGGATTGGTTGCTTCTTGATTAGGATAATAGACTAATGATGCACGACTTAATGGCCGTTGGGTGGTCTGCAAAAAGAAGTCCTCCTTGAGCCCAAGGCCCAGTGCGAAGCCACGCATAAGGTGATGTGCGACTTGATGGGCTTGGTTAAAGTAGGCATTACCTAAGCTTTCAAGTTGCGGTGCAAAGGCTGGCCACCGGTTGCTACCTCTTAATGAGTGATCCCCAAAGTGGTGAGCATCTTCAGCCCCCCAAATATAGCTTTCTTTAAAATCTGATAGGGCATTGTCTTCCATTTTTGCCTGCCCAGAACCTAACCAACCTCGGTGATTTTTAGACACACTCACGGATTGCTTTTGCTCATCTGGCGCACGAAAAAAAGCTAATCCAGATTGGTAGAGTTGGTTAATAAGATGAGAATCCATGCCGTGACCGGTCACATACAAGAAGCCCAAGTTCTGGCTTGCGTGATGAAGGCTTTTTGCCGCTTCAATATCCGCTTCACCCAATACTAAAGAAGAGATATCAATGACTGGTATTTGATCAGCACTGACCCGCTTTACCTTACTCATAATCAGTCACGACTCCCGCTATAGTAACCAACAATATCTCCGTCTGTTGTGACTCCCAAGCCATTTAAACACCGATTTACATAGCAGAAGTAGCCTATAATTTGATTTGCCTCCAAAATTTCACCATCATCAAGTCCAGCATCTTGCAAGGCTTGAACGTCTGCTTGTACCATAGCCCCTGGCGTAAGGGTCAACTTCTGGGTATAGCGCATCAAGGCTAATTCAGCTCCTTCAAAGACCCGTTCGGGATGCTGCTGACGAAGCGCTTTTTCTACTGCTAGAGCTCGTTCTGGACTGTCCATTAAGTGACTGGCATTGGCCCAATGATTGGCATAAGAATAGGCACATTGATTGAGCATGGAAACATAAGAGCCAATGACCTCTTGCAGCCACATAGGTAATGTATTAGCCTCATCATGCAGTGCCGCACGGTATAATTTCACATGACCAAGCATGGTATTGGGTCTCAGGGAGTGAACCCTCATAACATTATCTACTGTACCGTGAGGCGTGCGCGCTAAGCTTAAAGCGTCCATGAGTTCTGGACTAGCGACGTCATCGTTAACCATTTCTATCCAAGCACTCATTACCTATCTCCTCTATCTTTCATCACTTTGCATCCGCGACTCCAACCAACGAAACACTCCCGATACCATTAAGATAAGCACTAGGTACTCCAGTACTAAAATGGTATAAATCTCGAGTGGCCGGTATTCTGTGACCACCAATTCGTTGGCTTTGCGAGTCAGTTCCTGCATGCCAATGACCGACACTAAAGATGACATTTTCAGCATATACACAAATTGATTGCCCAAGGCTGGCAAGATCCGTTTAATAGCCTGCGGCAAAATGACAAAGCGCATCGTATCAACGTAGTTGAGAGACAAGGTGCGAGCGGCTTCATATTGACCGCGATTGACTGACTGGATTCCAGCCCGAAAAATCTCTGCCTGAAATGCACTATCTGATAGTGCTAAGGCAATCACTCCAGCACCAAAAACCCCAATACTGATACCCATTAACTGGGGTAAGCCGTAGTAAACCCACAAAATTAACACCAAAATAGGAACCGCTCGAACCACCTCGACATAAACTCGATTAAACCGACGCCAGCCTTTTGCAGCAGCCATCCCCGGCAATGCCACAGCTAATCCCACAACCATCGAAATAGCAATCGCCGTAAAAGACATGAGTATGGTCTGCTCTAAGCCACTCAATAAGAATTTAAGGTTTGACAGCCCAGATTTAGTAGTTGGATCAACAACGTACCAGCCCCACTGATCACTGCAGGAGGTGACTAAAGGAAGACTGATCAGTAACAGTATTAATCTCTTCATTTCTGGCCTTTTAATGATGTAATATTTTAGCCAAAAACTGTTGGCAACGCAGGCTCTCTGGAGCGCTAAAAAACTTTTCAGGAGGCGATTGTTCAACAATTTTTCCTTCGTCCATAAACACCATAGTGTCAGCTACCCGTTTGGCAAATCCCATTTCATGGGTCACACATATCATGGTAATTCCACTATCAGCCAAGCCCACCATCACCTCTAGCACTTCGTTAATCATTTCTGGATCCAACGCTGATGTGGGTTCATCAAATAATATGATGTCAGGTTCCATACACAAACTTCTAGCAATGGCTACGCGCTGTTGCTGGCCACCCGATAGTTGACGCGGCAGTTTGTCTGCTTGTTCTGGAATTTGAACCCGTTCTAAACAAATACGAGCCCTTTTTTCGGCATCGGAACGGCTAAGCTTACTTACCCGCATGGGGCCCAACGTCAGGTTTTGCATGACCGTAAGGTGAGGGAATATTAAATTGCTGAAACACCATACCAATGCGAGCTTCACGCCCACCGTCATTATCCATTATCGCTATGGACACATTGCCTGAGTGAATGTCTTCCAAACCATTGATACATCGGATTAAGGTAGATTTGCCAGAGCCAGAGGGTCCACAGATGACCATTTTTTCACCTTCGTGAACCTGCAAAGACACCCCATCTAAAGCTTTAAATTTACCAAATACTTTGTCGACGCCCTGCATGTTAATGACCAGACGAGAATGGGCTGCTGCCATGTCACTTATCTCCTGTTAAATCGCTCAAATGATGGTAGCACCGGATTTATTTACGTGCAATAAATTAATTTTCTTGCAATTTCTTTGCACTCCTGCAATTATATTTAAGCAAAAAAAACAAATTAAAATGGGATAATTGCCATGAAAAATATGAAGAAATGGGCTCTCGCAGCCGCTCTTACCATTGCTGCCACACCATCGATGGCTGCATCAGCGCTGCAAGATATTTTAAGTGAAGGCGTATTAAAAGTCGGCACCACGGGAGATTGGAATCCCATGACCATGAAAGATCCAGCGACCAACTCCTATAAAGGATACGACATTGACGTCATGACTGAGTTAGCGAAAGACCTTGGTGTTGAAGTCGAATTTGTTGCGACCGACTGGAAGACCTTGGTCAGTGGAGTGACCTCTGGTAAATACCATATGACCGGTTCAGCTTCTATTTCACCAAAGCGCGCCAAAGCGGCTGGCTATTCCATTAGCTACTTTTCTCTGGGAACCGTGCCTCTGACTTTAACTAAAAACGCTGACCGTTTTCAGGACTGGGCAGACCTAGATAAAGCCGATGTGACTGTTGCAGCAACCTTGGGCACCACTCAGGAAAGCCAAGTTAAGGATTTTTTCCCCAACGCAAAACATCAGATCGTCGAAGCCCCTGCAAGGGACTTCCAAGAAGTATTGTCTATGCGAGCTGATGCTCATATCACGTCTAATGTAGAAGCTAAAACCTTAGTGCAAAAATACCCTCAGCTTATGATCGTACCCGTGTCTAAGCCTAAGGCCCCCACGCCCATTGCGATGCTTCTTCCACAAGCAGATCAGGTATGGATTAACTATGTCAATACGTGGATTCGCCTTAAACAAGAGCGCGGTTTCTTTGAACAAGTGGGTGCTAAGTGGAACCTAGCACTATAACAGAAGTTCCTCAGTCGGTGCTGGGGCAAGACCCCAGCCAAGCTTTGCCAGACCTGTGTCTGTATAGCGTGCCGGTGAGTTTGTATTGCGCTAAGCTGAGGCTGCTCATGCGCTTTAAAAGATTGGCATGGAGTGAATTACCGCCCCCTGGCGGTTATGGTTCTGAGGCTTATACAGCGTTAGTGCCTGCGGGGAGTCTGCCTGCCCTGAAAGTAGGGGCACACATTATTGCCGACTCAGAAGCAATTGCAGAATACCTTGAAGAAAGTGTGCCACTGCCGCCAGCTTTGCCCACGGATCTCATGGAGCGGGCACAAGTGCGTGCTTTAGGGCGCTTCCACGACACTCGGTTAGAGCCGTGTGTGCGCGCATTATTTTCGGACATCGGTCAACCACACCCTCGGGCTGAGGCTTTCGAACAACTGCATCAGCGTCTGCAACAGTTGCAAAAAGCATTAGCATTACGCCCCAACATCCAGTTCTGCCTTGCTGACTGTGGCCTAATCGTCAGTCTTGAATGGGTTACTATGATGTATAAAAGCTGGGGTTTACCCCACCCTTTTATAGGTCTAGTCGCTGACTATCAGCAAGACATGGAGCAACTACCCTGGGTAGCGGCAGAACTAGGTACTTACAGGCCTTTATTAACACAATGGATAAAAACCAAAACCCCATCGCCCTGAGCCAACTTACTTGGCCAGAAGTTGATGCCTATATTGCTACGGGCAAACCTTTATTGCTGCCCCTTGGATCGTTCGAACAACATGGCCCGATGGGTCTTATGGGCACCGATTATCTATGTGCTGAAACTGTAGCCATGGCCGCTGCAGAAATCGCAGGTTGGCTGGTTGCACCTGCCTTAGTTTATACTCCAGCACCGTTTAATATGGCCTTTGCCGGCACTGTTTCAGTATCAGCGCCGACCTTCTTGTTGCTACTAGAAGAAGTGTGCCAGTGTTTTATTAACCACGGTTTTAAAGAGATATACTTACTCAATGGCCATGGTGCTAACCTTGAGCCCGCGCGCCAAGTCGTTAAAAATTTAGCCCCTCACACTATCAAATTACGCAGTTGGTGGGATTTTGATGAAGTACAAGCACTGCGCCAAAAAGCCTTTGGCGACTGGGAAGGCATGCACGCAACACCTGCAGAAATCTCAATTACCCAAGTTCATCACCGCAGACTAGATCCAGACTTAGCAAAAGATCCACCAGTACGCTTGAGTGCGGCTTACATCAAAGCCCACAGTGGCGATCGCCATGCAGACCCAATAAGTCATCAGCGCACCTTCCCAGATGGGCGTGTAGGGTCTCACTCTGCCTTAGCCAGACCTCACATTGGCACTCAACTAATAGCACTTGCAGCGCAAGCCATTGTAGATGAGCTGAGCGACTAAACAGGGGCTAACTCGGCATGTGTCTAAAGTGAATATCAAACTAAGGCTCGCTCTAAATCGGTAATAAGGTCTTCAATAGCCTCACAGCCTATAGAAAATCGTAATAAATCATCTGGCACTGGACTGGTAGGGCCTTCTATGAGGGCCCTATGCTCTACAAGGCTTTCAACGCCACCCAAGGATGTGGCTCTAACCATCAATTTTAGCTTGCCCATGATAATGGCAGTTTGCTCACGTCCACCTTTAAATCGAATGGATAACATGCCACCAAAACCGTTCTTACACTGCTGCTTAGCAATGTGATGCTGCGGGTGGCTAGGCAACCCAGGGTACATCACCTCTATGACCTGAGGGTGGTTATGAAAATGTTCGGCAAAGGCTTGGGCATTGCTACTGGCGCGCTCAACACGTAAATGCAAGGTGCGCATGCCTCGCAGTAATAACCAACTCGAGAATGGGCTCAGAATACCACCTAGTTGTGCTCGGATATTACAAATGCGCTGCCACCGTTGGTCTTGTTGAGCGCAAGTGACTACTCCCGCAACCACGTCTGAATGGCCATTCAGGTATTTGGTAGCTGAATGAAAAACCAGATCAGCACCTAGCTCAATGGGTTTGCACAGTAGTGGCGTTAATACCGTAGCATCTACGACTAACTGTGCGTTAGCTGTGTGAGCCACTTGTGCTGCGGCAGCAATATCTACCACTTGCCAGGTGGGGTTTGCAGGTGACTCAAGCCAAACCATGTGGGTTGGTTTGGCAACCACTACACGAGCTAAATCAGTGGCATCGTCAGCATCATAAAAAACCAGCTCAATACCCCAGTCATTGCAAAAATCCACCATCCATGCGCGTAATGACCAATACATAACCTTGGGCGCAACCAATCGTTGACCAGGGCGCAATGATTGCACTATAGCAGTAGCTGCCGCCATGCCAGACCCGAACAAGCGGCTGGCTTGGCCGCCCTCTAACCGACAGATCACCGCTTCAGCTTGCTCACTATTGTCACTATGATCACGAGCATAGGTGCGAGATGCGTTGTAGAGCTCGCCTTGTTCGTCACGGGCATAGGTAGAGCTAGGCTGTATTGGCGGCACAACAGCACCAGAGCGAGTGTCTAAGTAATGGCCAGCGTGGGAAAGGAGGCTAGCGTCTTGATTTTTAGGCATGCAAGATCCATAAGTAGCAATATTACGTATAGGCGATTATGAACCGCAGATATAATTTAAGCTAATAGTTTGCGCTTACAAAAAAAGATGAACTAAGCGACTTTCCAGAGGCTAACTCCGCATGCGCAGAGATTGGGGATCAAATAAGACTTTGGTAAATAGTGTTGCAGCGCGCATTTCACCCAAAATTTCAATCTCAAATGCTGCGCCATCAACAATCATATTGGTGGGTACAAAACCCAGAGCAACCGATTTTTTACTAAAGTGCGCATAGCCACCTGAAGTCACAAAACCCACTACCGTTCCATCTTTCCAAATGGGTTCATCTGCCACCACATCAGCGTCAATAGCATCTACTATAAAACTTACCAGCCTGCGTTTTGGGGGCTCTACTAACTCTGCAAGGACAGCCGCCTTACCAATATAATCTGGTTGTTTGTGGTAATCCAAAAAGCGGTCTAACCCGGTTTCCATGGGTGTGTAATCTGGTTTATATTCGCGCATCCATGCACCAAACGATTTTTCTAAGCGCAAGCTCATCATTGCACGCATACCAAAAGGTTTAAGATTAAACGCCACACCTGCCTCAGCTAAGGTATGGTACAAGCTGACCTGCTGCTCAGCAGGCACATATATTTCATAGCCCAGATCACCCGTATAACTCACCCGCTGAACTATAGCGTCACATTGGCCAACTTCTATTTTTTGTACAGACAAAAATGGCATGGCGTTATTGGAGACGTCGAATCGAGTGCATTGTGCAAGCAATTCGCGCGCCTTTGGACCTGCAATTTGAAAGCCAATACGACTCATAGATACATTCTTAAGTTCCACATTAAATGCTGGAAGGTACCGTTCAAACCAACGCATATGTAGGTCTTGAGCACCAAAAGAGGCCGTGAGTTGATACTCGTGATGAGCAATATGGGAAATGGTAAAGTCACCCATAAGTTTCCCCAAAGGACTCAGCATAGGACTTAGGGTTATGCGTCCCAAAGCAGGTAATTTGCCTGCCATAATACCATCCAGCCATGCCTGCGCACCTTTACCTTTGACTAGATATTTACCAAAATTATGCACCTCATTAATTCCCACTGAAGTACGCACAGCATGGCATTCATTACTAATGGCAGTAAATGCGTTGGAACGCCTAAAACTAGGTGTTTCTAATAATGGCTCTCCTTCAGGGGCAAAATAATTCACATGTTCCATGCCATAACCTTGGCCAAAAACTGCCCTTTGTTGCTGCCATATGGAATAAGCTGGCGTCGTATTGAGTGGCCGGCCAGCCGGAAGCTCTTCATTGGGATAAGAAATACTAAAGCGTTTTTGATAATTCTCCCGCACCTTATTACGGGTATAGGCCTTGGTACAAAAATCACCATAACGAGCCACGTCCATGGCAAATATATCTCGGGATGGCTCGCCATGAACCATCCATTCTGCCAGGCTCAGACCCACACCACCACCTTGGCTAAAGCCAGCCATTACGGCACAACAGGACCAATAGTTTTGTAACCCAGGGACCGGACCAACTAAAGGATTACCATCCGGTGCAAAGGTAAATGGCCCATTGACAATAGTCTTTATACCTGCAGTTTCTAAACAAGGAAAACGTTTAAAAGCAAACTCAAGAGAATCGCTAATACGGTCTAATCGGTTATCCAACAACTCATGACCGAAGTCCCAACGAGTGCCGTCTAAGGCCCAAGGGTCACAATCTTGTTCATAAATACCAATCACTAAACCTTTACCTTCTTGGCGCAGATAGCTCTCTCCAGCAGGGTCCATGACGTGGGGTAGTTCCGCTTCTCGGGTAAATACTTCAGGCAAATCATCAGTGATCAAATATTGATGTTCCATAGGATGAAGAGGCAGGAATACGCCGACCATTTCACCCAATTCTCGAGCCCATAAGCCGCCTGCATTAACCACATGCTCCGCATGGACCATGCCATTTTTAGTGGTTATGTCCCAACTGCCATCTGGACGTTGCTTGAGGTCAGTGACTGGGTTTCTTAAGTAAATTTCTGCACCTTGAATTTGTGCTGCTTTAGCGTAGGCATGCGTTGTGCCAGAAGGGTCTAAATGGCCATCAAGCGGGTCATATAAGGCCCCTAAAATACCTTGAGTATTTACAATTGGGCTTAGTTTTTTGATTTCCTCTGGGCTAATGATGTGCGTGTCCAAACCCATATGTCGATGCATGGCCCGTGCGGCTTTAATAAAGTCCATACGTTCAGGACTATCGGCTAAAGTAATGCCACCCACATGATGTAAACCACAGTTTAAGCCTGTAAGGGCTTCTAATTCTTTATAGAGCTTTATGGTATAACCTTGCAGAGATGCCATATTTGGGTCGGCATTGAGGGTGTGAAAGCCCCCTGCAGCATGCCATGTAGAACCAGACGTCAACTCTGAACGCTCTATCAGACAAACATCTGACCAGCCTAACTTAGTCAGGTGATAAAGTACTGAGCAGCCCACGACGCCCCCGCCAATAACAGCTACTTGAACATGAGTCTTCATACTGATACTTCCTTTTGTTAGGACCCTGGCACCGCTCCACCCTCGTGGATGCGCCACTGCACAAAGTCGGTCAGTTCATCGTCTATCGAAGACTCCAATTTAGGCTCTTCATAATCTTGTAACATCTGCTTCCAAATTTTATTAGCCCTTTGTGTCGCATCTACGGCTCCGGCATCACGCCAGTTTTCAAAGTTAGACCAATTGGATAATAAGGGGGAATAAAACGCCTTCTCATATCGGGACATGGTATGGGGTGAAGCAAAAAAGTGACTGCCAGGCCCCACTTCTGCAATAGCATCAACTGCTAAGGCCTCACTATTAGTCTCCATGGGCTGCAAAAAAGCTTGATGCATTTGAATCATTTCTGCATCAAGAATAATTTTTTCATAGGAAGTACATAAGCCTCCCTCAAGCCATCCTAAGCCATGTAAAACGTAGTTCACTTGACCTAACATACAAGCCCATAAAGACATTTGGGACTCATATGCAGCCTGCGCATCAGGGGCATTAGAGGCGGTAGCGTTAGACGCACGTAAGGGAATGCCATACTTGCGTGCGAGTTGACCAGACACAATTGTGGCTTGGCTGTATTCTGGAGTACCAAACGCAGGGGAGCCAGATTTCATATCTACGTTAGAGGTAAAGCTACCATACATTGCAGGCGCTCCCGGGTTAACACATTGATGAAAGGCTAAACCTGCTAGACACTCTGCATTTTGCTGCACTAAAGCACCCGCCATGGTGATGGGTGCCATGGCCCCAGCAAGCGTAAAGGGGGTATAGATGACGGGTTGGTTATTTTCGGCCATGACAATGGCCCCTTCCAATAAGGCCCCATCATAAATTAATGGTGAATTGGAATTCACAACTGTATGCATGCAGGGCTGTTGCAACAAGGTTGCATGATCAATGCCACGAGCTATGCGCACGATATCAATGACATCCTGCATACGTTGTCGGCCTAAGGCATAACCCCCTATAGGTTTAGTCGTCAGACGCGCCATGGCCGCCCCCGCCACAAGATGGCGAGTATTGACAGGCACATCACAAGGCTCTACGGGAAAACCAGCCTGCAATTGGACACTGTTCAGGCTTTCACCTAAGCGTAATAAGTTACAAAAGTCATCATAATTTCCAGCCACACGACCTCTGTCCAAATCTGACACATTAGGTGTGCTGGCTACCATCGCAAAAGCCGTTGAGTTGCCTCCCATGGTTAGATGACGGTCTGGTCGACGTCCATGCAACACAAATGATTTAGGCGTTGTGGCAATGGTCTGCATGAGCCAATCTGGATCAAACCTAACTCGAAGTCCATCTGCATCAATCATGGCACCGGCACGACGTAAAATGTCCACCGCTCTTGGTGACTGAAAATCCATCCCCACTTTACATAAAAGCTTGAGTGAAGCCTGATGAATGTCATCTAGCTGAGATTCATCCATCAACTCCATGGGCGCATATGGATTACACATTTGTCTAGAGGGGGCTTGGTTGACAGCACCACTAGAACGCGTCGATTGCGCGCGATTAGCACGAGAGCGTCTCATTAATCCACCATAGACTTGCTATAAAAAGTCATCATAGGGTATTGTCACCTTAGTGAATAATTAATAATTTAGGCACTAACCATGAAATTATTTGATATATGTTACGTCTACAACTAAGCCACTATCGAGTGGTGCAGGCGGTTCGGATTCATGGCACCGTATCAGCTGCAGCCCAAGCCTTAGGGCTAACCCAACCCGCCTTAAGCCATCAAATCGCAGAGGCTGAGCGGCGCTTAGGTACTAAATTGTTTGCTCGTGTGGGCAGGCGTTTAAGGCTAACTTCTGCAGGAGATCTGCTGGCCACCAGTGCGGATGCCATTCTTATGGAAGCGGGTTTAGCTGAATCTACCCTTATTGGAAAGTTTGGTGCAACACCTGGTGAGGTGGTTCGTATTGGTACTTTTGCCTATAACAGCTATCGCTGGCTGCCGTTATTTTTAAAACAACTGCAGCAGCAATGGCCTAATTTATATTTTGAGTTCATTACTGATACCACCAAGGTGCCGATACGAAGTGTATTAGATGGCGATGTAGATATTGCCATCAGTGCCGGCAATCTGAGTTCCAGCCGAACTAAAGTGTTCTCTCTTTTTAATGATGAACTACTGGCTATAGCTGCCCTAGGCTACTCCGCAGCTCCTCAGAGCTATATGCTTGCTGCAGACTTTTTGGATGACCCGTTTATCACTTATTCAACCATTTATGAAACGGGATTTGAGGAAGAACTTCTGTGGCGTCCAGCAGGTCGAAGGCCATTAAATTACTTAAGAGCGGGCAACACAGAAGCTGTTATCGAGATGGTCAAGGCTGGCTTTGGGCGGTCTATTTTAAGCCGCTGGGCTGTGCAACCCTACCTTGATGAGCATCAGTTAGTGGCATTGCGTGTCACTGAACACGGGATGCCCGTCAAATGGAGTGCTGTGGTGCGTAAAAGTCACCAGCATAGCAAGTTACTAGAGGCTGTGTGTGAGCAGTTACAAACTTGGTGTCAGCTCAATTTTAGCCATTTGGGGGCTCAGTAATGATAGGCTAGAAAGCCCCTAGGGCAAACTCATTGCCAACAGCATTCCGTTATAGAGTGAGTTGTTTTTCAATACTAGTCGACACAGCCACCTTACCGTCAGCACTGTAACTCTGACTGCGGCTCTCGATGTGGGGTAACTCATATAAATAGTTAACCATCATACCTGCCGATTGCTTGACCCCATTATCAGACGTGTCTGCCATCCAATTAAGTCGTTCCAGTTTAGCTCCATTACTTAGGTGAAAATGGGCCACAGGGTCTCGAGCATGTTTGTCATTGCGCTGTTGTTTTTGTTCAACAAGGTAGTGCGCTGCCAATTTTTGTAGCTGCTCAGGTGAGCCAGATATTGAGTCCTCCCCCGATAAATCAGACGCCTTAACAGCATCCATACTATCTAACCAACGACAAAAACCAGGGATGGGTGAAAGCGTCGCAAACTGCTTGAGTTGAGGAAATTCTTGCTGCAGTTTTTTAACCACACTCTTGATTAGAAAGTTACCAAAGCTGATGCCTGAGAGACCTTTTTGCGCATTAGAGATCGAGTAAAATATGGCTGTATCTGCAAGGCGAATATCTTCTAATGGTGCCAACTCGTCGAGCAGTGCCTGAACATTATTAGCCATGCCTTTGACCAGTGCAACCTCCACAAATATGAGTGGTTCGTCTGGCATATTAGGATGAAAGAAGGCAAAACAGCGACGGTCTGAATCGAGACGGTTTTTAAGATCAGTCCAGCTTTGGATCGCATGCACAGCCTCATAGGCAATCAATTTCTCTAACAGCTCTGCACTAGAACTCCAGTTAATCTCTTCCAGTTGCAACAAACCAACATCAAACCACGCACTTAAAAGACGCTTTAAATCTACCTCTAAGGGTGCTAGGTTAGGGTGCTCAAGACGCAAGCGTAACAGTTCAGAGCGCATATCCACTAAAAATTTTACGCCTTGAGGAAGCTCGTTGAACTGGGTCAGTAATTTCATTCTAGGGGGTTCGAGGGCGCTACGAAGCTGTGCCTCTAACATGGCCCGTTGATCTGAATCTGCACTCAACCAAGATTCAATCACCGCAGTCAGGTGCTCCTCATCAACAGAGTAGTTGTCTGCCATCAAACACAAAAAACGAACTCGCCCCGCATCATTTAAATCTAAGAAACGTCGGCCTAGTTCGGCTGCTCGAGAGCGGGCAGCTACCTCGCCACCATTATCTTTAAGGCAGGCATCCATCCAAGTTAATAGCACTTTTTCATCTGCGTTATTTAATTCAGGATCAAGTGATAATTTTTCTAGCGCATCAAATTGGGGTTGGGCATCACGCCAAAATGGCACCCAGCGTCGAATGGTCTTATGGAATAATTGATTCGCCAGTTGCTGCATGTGATCTTTTCTCCTCAAGTGAACCAAGCTTTTATGTTACCGCTATGGCCCAAGTTGGCCAGTTAATTTATGCCACACTCTACCACCATTAGCAGCTCTCCATATCAAGTCGACCCATGGGTCGCTCTCAATCGTGACCAGCTTAAATCTGATCAACGGACATTGGCTATTAAACCTAGGGGCAAACGATTGGGGCAAATTGCCAAGGGGGGGGTTACTAAGCACAGGTTACAAAGGGTAGGTTTCTATAGATATACAGATAAGCAACCAGGTGATGCACATCGGAGGCGCATTCAGGGTACTAAAACCATAAGCATGAGCAGAAAAATAGGTGCATTACTTTGGATCTTTAGCTGGGAGCGGGCAAAGTTTCTAGCGCAATAGGGAGGTAGTTTAACCTTATTACGCTAGAAATAGGCCCCAAAACTAAGGCACGGGCCTGCTAGGAAGCTTTGTCTTTGCCAACGGC
>JGI20153J14295_10001702_pt1 | contig 16651 bp, 17 predicted proteins | sample COG_03_FD_14295 | JGI IMG/M metagenome (IMG submission 14295) | reverse complement strand
ACTATTATTTCTTGCCCCACCCTTTGCATTTCACTTATGATGCTCTGAATATTATGCATGGACTGTATAGTTCTTGAGAGAATAACTGTGTCAAACGAATTATCCTCAAAACCAGCAAGGCCAGACTCTAAATCCATCTGTATGACGTCTACCCCGTTTTTTAAGGAAACTAACCAGTTGTCTTTATCTTTTTCAATACCAAAGCCTAAGATATTTTTTTTATTTTTTAGTGATTTAGTAGGAGGCCATCTCCGCAACCCAAATCGAGCACCTTGGCATTTGGGCGAACCCAGTTTTCAATAACGTTAAAATCATAACGGTTAGTTTGACTAATTTTTTTCATAATTGGGCGTATATTTTTTTACAATAGGATCGGATTATTCCGTGATAATGGTCATCATTCATTAAAAAAGCATCATGCCCGCTAACAGCCGATAATTCTGCATAGCTTACTTTTAGGCTATTATCTAATAAGCCCTTCACAATTTCTTTAGAGCGATCAGGTGAGAACCTCCAATCACTGGCAAAAGAAATAACGAGAAAGTCTGCCTTGGCATTTTTAAATACCCTGCTTAAATTTTCTGGATTTCCTTTTGCTGGATCGAAGTAGTCCAATGCTTTAGTCATTCTTATGTAGGTATTCGCATCAAATTCGTTAGCAAATTTGTCGCCTTGATAATTGAGGTAGGACTCAATATCAAACTCAGTATTAAAGTTATATTGATAGTCCTTATTTTTTGTTTTTCGACCAAACTTTGTCCCCATCACATCATTGGATAGGTAGGTGATGTGGCCAAGCATCCGTGCTATTCTTAAGCCACGCTTTGGTATTTTATTTTCTTGATAATAGTCCCCGTTTGAAAAGTCTGGGTCAGTAATAATTGATTGGCGTGCCACTTCATTGAACGCTATATTCTGTGCAGTTAAATTAGGCGCAGCAGCAATAATGATCGAATGATCTATTTTATCTGGATATTGAATTGACCATTGGAGCGATTGCATGCCTCCTAGACTGCCCCCAACAACCGCGGCTAATCTATCTATTCCTAACTCCGACAGGAGTGTTTTTTGAGTCTCAACCCAGTCCTTGACGGTTACGATAGGGAACTTTGATCCCCAGACCTTTTTAGTTTTTGGATTGATACTTCTTGGACCGGTACTTCCATGACTTCCTCCAAGATTGTTAATCCCAATAACAAAAAATTTTCTTGTATCTAGCGGCTTTCCTGGACCTATTAAATTATCCCACCATCCTGGATGCTTATCTTTTGTTGAGTAGCGACCTGCCAAATGATGATTTCCGGATAAGGCATGACACACTAAAATAGCGTTATTCTTTTTTTTATTTAATTTACCATAAGTTTCATAAATTAATTCATAGCTATCAAGCGTTTTCCCACATGCAAGTTTGATGGGGCTGGAACACTTAAAGATCGATGGCTTAACAATACCGACTGAATTTTTTTCTTCCATAATTTAATTATAACTGGTTAGATTCGCCTTCCGATATTATATTTTCACCCCGCTGGTTATTCGAATCCGGCTATTAATATCTTGATATTGTCTAACATTGTTAAAAGTATTTGCAGTAAAGATATTTTTTACCGTTGGCGCCTGGTCGAAGCCATGCTCAATCATAAGGAGCCCTGCTTTATTCAAATATTGTTTGGCATTTTGAACAATATCTGTAATAGCTTGAAGACCGCCCAATTCAGACATGAGTGCAATCTGAGGTTGTTCTAATAGCTCAGGATGTTTTAAATGCTTATCGTTTTTGGGGATATATGGAGGATTGCTAACTATGATATCAAATTTGCCAGGCGGAATCTTCTCAAACCAATTACTTTCTACGAATTGAATATTTTTTAAGCCTGAATTTCCCCCATTGATTTTTGCTACCTTTATTGCCTCGGATGAAATATCACTTAACGTTATTTGTGCATTGAAAAAATGGTGGGCAAGCGTCAATCCTATGACTCCTGACCCAGTTCCCAGGTCAAGAATCTTTAAAGAAGAATCTTCTTTGTTATTCTGAATGAGAATATCAATCATTAGCTCGGTATCTTGTCTGGGAATTAGTGTTTGCTGATTTATATAATAGGTTCTCCCATAAAAATCCCATTCTTTAAAAAGATAGGCTAAAGGCGTTCCCAATAATCGTTGTTTGACTATGGATTCAATCAGGCCCACATCATTTTCCGAAATTTTTTTGTTTCTACCGATAATTAATTGGGTGGATGTTTCTTTCAATACAAATTGGAGAATAAATTTGCTTCAAGCTCGGCTTCTCTGGCTGTGATCGTGGATAAATTTTGCAGTTCGATACCAATTTTTTTTCGATAAGAATGGATAGACTCCATGCTTAGTCTTCGTCAAGTTGAGCCAACAGATCCGCCTGATGTTCAGATGTTAGGTTGTCGATTAGCTCAGTTAAGTCACCATCCATAACAAAATCTATTTTATATAAAGTCAAATTAATTCTATGGTCAGTAATTCTTCCCTGAGGAAAGTTATACGTTCGAATCCTTTCGCTTCTATCGCCACTTCCAATTAATGATTTTCTTTCGGTAGCAATTTTTGATTGCTGGTCATTAATTTGTGCATCTTTAATCCTGGCTGCAAGAATACTCATTGCTTGGGCTTTATTCCGGTGCTGCGATCTATCATCTTGGCACTCAACCACTATGCCGGTCGGTGCATGCGTAATTCTGACAGCAGAATCAGTTTTGTTAATATGCTGACCACCCGCTCCCGAAGCTCTGTAGGTATCAATACGAATATCAGCGGGATTTATATCTACATCGCTAATTTCATCTGCTTCAGCAAGCACGGCGACTGTGCAAGCTGATGTATGAATTCGGCCTTGGGTTTCAGTATCGGGAACGCGCTGTACACGATGTCCTCCCGATTCAAACTTCAGCTTAGAGTAAGCTCCTTGACCAATAACCTTTGCAATGATTTCTTTAAAGCCACCAACTTCTGACTCATTAGATGATATTACTTCAAGTTGCCAGCGCATTCTTTCAGCATATCGGCTGTACATTCTAAAGATATCACCTGCAAAAAGGGCAGATTCATCTCCTCCTGCTCCAGCTCTTATTTCAAGAAAAATATTCTTCTCATCGTTTGGGTCTTTTGGCAATAAGAGGGTTTGAAGCTGTTCCTCCAGCATCACAATTTTTGCTTTATTAGCATCTATTTCGTCTTGCGCAAAGGATTTCATTTCAGGGTCGCTTAACATTTCTTTCGCGTCATTCATATCTTTTGTATGCCGAGTAAATTCTTGATAAATATCAACTACAGGCAAAATATCTGAATGTTCTTTTGATATTTTTTTATAACGATCCATATCTTTTGTTGCTTCTTCGCTACTTAGTTCATCATTAAGCTCTTCTAAGCGATTCTGAAGAGCATTTAATTTGTTTTGCATCGAGGATTTCATAGTCTTAGTCTTCTACCTTATATATTTTCTTGAAAAGCTCTAAGGCCTCTTCTAATTTTCGGCTGGATAGCTCATTTAATACTTTGGTTGGCTGATGAAGTAATTTTTTTGAGAGATTCCTGCTTAATTTTTCCATTACTTCATCGACAGGGGCCCCATTATCTACCTCTTTATTTGCTTTTAATAATTCTTTTTTTCTTAAGACTTCAAATTGCCCTCGCAGCCTTGTGATAGATGGTATAACTGTTTTCTGATTAAGCCCTTCCTTGAAATGTTTAGCTCTTTCCTTCAAAAGGTCTTGAGCTTTTTCCGCTTCAACCTCTCTCCCCAAAATACCTTCTTGTGCCAATTTAGCCAGATCATCAAAGGTATATAGGAATATATCGTCTAAGCTCCCTGCCTCCATTTCAATGTCACGGGGGATAGCAAGGTCTACTAGCAACATTGGTTTGTGCTTACGTATCTTTAAAGCCTTTTCTATCATCCCAAGCCCAATAATCGGTAGCTGGCTGCTTGTTGAACTAATCACGATATCATAGTGGTGAATTTGATGATTAATGTCGCCTATAAGAATAGAGTCACATGCTATTTTATTTGCTAACTGCTGCCCTTTATCGATCGATCGATTAGCGATAGTGATTTTTTTTGGTTTTTGACTTGCGAAATACTTCGCACATAGCTCCGCCATTTCCCCTGCACCAACAAAAAGAATGCTGGTTTGTTCGATGTTTCCAAAGATACTTTTAGCAACTTTCAATATGCTTGAAGCAACTGTCGTGGTGCTCGCACCAATTTTTGTTTTTGTTCTTACCTCTTTAGCGACTTCAAAAACTTTTTGAAATAAATAAGACAGATGTTTTTTTTGGGTTCCTGCATAATCTGCCAGCTTTGCTGCTTGCTTCATTTGCCCTAGAATTTGCGTTTCCCCAGGATCATACTATCCAGACCAGAAGCCACTTTAAATGCATGCATTACCGCATCTTCGTTAGAAAAATGATAAAGATGGGATTTTATCCTAGCTAGGGGTATATTTTTGTACTGCGCTAACCATTTAATCAGAGGGTCTTTTTTGCCGGAATAAAAGTATATTTCCGTACGATTGCACGTAGAAAGAATAATGATTTCTTTAGCAAAAGTCCCATGTAATTTCCTTAAAACTGTGCTAACTACCTCAGACGGAAAAGAAAAAGCTTCCCTGAGACTGAGCGGCGCAGTTTTATGATTAAGCCCTATAATATTTAATTCCATATTTTATTATCTGCGCTCGCTTTATCTTATCGCTTAAAAGGGGTTAAAATAGCTATTTTACAATAATAATTACTTTAAAAATTAGGAACATCAAACATATGGAAAAAAATTATAGAATAGCCCCTAGTATCTTATCAGCAAACTTTGCAAAGCTTGGACAAGAGATACAAGATGTCATTGCATCAGGAACCGATTTTGTTCATTTTGATGTGATGGACAATCACTATGTTCCTAATCTTACTATCGGCCCCTTAGTGTGCGAAGCTATAAGACCATTAACTGAGGCAACGATAGATGTGCACTTGATGGTAAAGCCAGTGGATCGAATCATTCCTGATTTTGCAAAAGCTGGAGCGGATATCATTACCTTTCATCCTGAGGGATCGGAACATATTGACCGAAGCCTTTCTCTGGTAAGAGATAATGGCTGTAAATCGGGGTTAGTGTTTAATCCTGCAACTTCGTTAGATTACCTTGATCATGTAATGGATAAAATCGATATGATTCTTCTCATGTCAGTTAATCCTGGATTTGGTGGCCAAAAGTTTATTCCAGAGACCTTAAACAAGCTTGTCCAGGCGAGAAAAAGAATTGATGCCTATGCAGAAAAAACTGGCAGACAAATTTTATTGGAAGTCGATGGGGGCGTTAACCCAAACAATATTGAAGAAATAGCTAGAGCAGGTGCCGACACATTTGTCGCTGGCTCAGCTATCTTTGGTTCTGGTAATGACAAGGATCCTAATCGATACGATACGGTTGTTAAGTCTCTAAGGGATGCATTATCTAGGGTATAGGTTGGTACAATTTAATAATATAAAAGCCATTTTTTTTGATTTGGACGGTACGCTTTTTGAAACGGCCCCGGAACTTGTTGGTGCCATAAATAATATGCTCTCTGATCTGAAAATGCCCCCACTTGAGAGTAATCAAATTACTAACTTTATTGGCAGAGGTGCAGATAACTTAATTAGAAAATCTATTGAGTTGTCCTCTAAAAAATCCTCTGATGATTTTTTTGTCGATGCTATTGATGCCTTTCATCATCATTATGGTCTGATTGCGCATAAAAGTCTTCCTTATGAGGGTGTTATGGAGACTATTAAATTTATTCAAAATCAGGATATAAGAATGGCATGCATAACAAATAAACCGAGTATGTTTACCGATAAAATCATCGATGCTTCAGGCTTGACTGATTTTTTCGATTTGGTTCTATCAGGTGATACTTTAGAAAAGAAGAAACCCGACCCGCTTCCTGTTATATACGGCTGCGATTATTTTAATATCAAACCCATTGAGTCAATAATGGTGGGAGACTCAATTAACGATATTGAAGCTGGTCATTCAGCAGGAGCTTTTGTTGTCACTGTGCCTTATGGATACCAATGTGGAGACAGTATCGTTTCTCCTAAAGTCAGTTTAGCGTTAAGTGAATTTTCAGAACTTCAGTGCGTTTTGAATTAATACATCATGTTTACATCTATTACTAAAGAACAGTTTAATGCTTATCAAAAGCAGGGGTATAACAGGATACCGCTTTTGATCGAAGCACCATCTGATCTTGATTCTCCATTATCGATTTTTACAAAGTTAGCAAACGACCCTTTTAGTTATTTATTGGAGTCGGTTGAAGGAGGGGACAAGTTTGGTAGGTATTCTATTGTTGGATTACCCTCAAAAATTCAAATAAAAATTCATAAAAATACGATCTCTATCTATAACCAAAAAGAATTAAGGGAAAAGTTTGACCATGAAAATCCACTCGATTTTGTTGAGGAGTTCATGGACAGATTCAAAGTACCAACTGACTTAACTATGCCCCGATACTCGGGGGGATTAGCAGGTTATTTTGGGTATGAAACGATTAATTACATTGAGCCTAGGCTATGTAAAGATTTTCTCTCGGACTCCCTTAATGTGCCTGATATTTTACTGATGCTTTCTGATGAGGTGGTTGTGATTGATAATCTTTTAGGAAAATTATTCATCATTAGCTATCTGGACCCGTCTGAGGACGATGCTTATGATAGAGGCGCATTAAGACTTAGTGCCTATCTAAAAAAATTAAAAAATCACGTAGCACCCATAGAGACCTCAAAAGAAATACGCACTGAGTCTCAGTCTGAGTTCGGGGAAACGGCTTTTAAAGAGGCTATAAAAAAAGCAAAAAAATACATATACGAAGGTGATGTGATGCAAGTTGTTTTATCCCAACGTATGAGCAAGCCATTTCATTCGGACCCGTTAACGCTTTACCGTGCTTTAAGAGTATTGAATCCGTCCCCTTACATGTTTTTTTATCACATGGATGACCATTTTGTAGTTGGTGCATCTCCCGAGATTTTAGTGCGATTAGAGGATAGAAAAGTTTCTGTTCGCCCCATAGCTGGTACCAGACCAAGAGGGGAGAATGAGGAAGAGGATGTGGGTTTAGAAAAAGATCTTTTAAGCGATCCAAAGGAAATAGCTGAACATGTTCAACTGATGGATCTGGGCAGAAATGATATTGGACGGGTTTCTAAAACGGGGAGTGTTAAGGTTACCGATAACATGACTATTGAAAGGTATTCGCATGTTATGCATATTGTTTCAAATGTTGAGGGTGCATTAAAAGATTCTTATAGCGCAATGGATGTATTAAAGGCAACCTTCCCCGCAGGAACAGTCAGTGGAGCACCTAAAGTGAGAGCTATGGAGATTATTAATGAACTTGAACCAACCAAAAGAGGCATTTATGCTGGTGCTGTCGGATATTTAGGATTTAATGGTGATATGGATGTAGCTATTGCTATACGAACGGCTGTGATTAAAGACAAGACTTTATATGTGCAAGCCGGAGCAGGTATCGTGGCCGATTCTGTTCCTGATAATGAATGGATTGAGACAAAAAATAAAGCTAGAGCTATTTTACGAGCTGCTGAGTTAGTGCAATCTGGAGAGGATAACTAGTATGTTGTTGATGATTGATAACTACGATTCATTTACTTACAATCTCGTGCAGTATTTTTCTGAGTTAGGACAAGAAGTCCTTGTGCATCGCAATGATCAAATTTCTATTGAAGCGATAACCCGTTTAAATCCAGAGTTTATTGTAATTTCTCCGGGACCTTGCACTCCTAATGAGGCAGGAATTTCGTTAAGCATTGTGAATCAATTTCAGGGCAAGATTCCAATCTTAGGGGTATGTTTGGGTCATCAGACCATCGGCCAAGCGTTTGGTGGAAAGATTATTCATGCACAAACCATCATGCATGGTAAAACGTCACAAATTCATCATAATCAGCGAGGAGTTTTCAGAGGCCTTGCCAACCCATTCATTGCGACACGATATCATTCTCTCGTTATTGAGAGAGAATCACTTCCCTCATGTTTTGAGGTGACGGCTTGGACTGATGACCAAGAAATAATGGGTGTGCGACATAAAGAACTAGCCATTGAGGGCGTTCAGTTTCATCCTGAATCTATTCTTACGCAGCATGGACATGACTTACTAAGGAATTTTATAGAAAATGATGACTGATTCTATCCATGATTATTTAACCCAATTAATTGAAGGAAGAAATTTATCGGACGATGAAATGACGGATGTTATGTCAAAAATTATGACCGGTAAATTAACCCCAGCACAGATTGCTGGCTTTATGATTGGTATGAGAATAAAAGGAGAGACGACGGAGGAAATTGCCGCTGCGGCACAAGTAATGCGTGAACAATCCCAGCACGTAACATTGACAAATCGGCAGCACTTAATAGACACTTGTGGAACGGGGGGTGACAGCCTGCAAACATTTAATGTTTCAACGCTAAGTGCAATCATTTCAGCCGCAGCAGGTGCGAGAGTGGCTAAACACGGAGGGAGATCCGTTTCTTCAAAATGTGGAAGTGCAGATGTTTTGGAAGCTTTGGGGGTGAACGTCAATTTAACGCATGAGAGTATTGCTGCTTTGGTTGACAAGATCGGTATCGGCTTTATGTTTGCACCTAACTACCATCCTGCTATGAGATACGTTGCTCCCGTAAGGAAAGAGCTGGGCATACGAACATTCTTTAATTTGCTGGGACCATTAACTAACCCAGCTAATGCCCGGTCGCAAGTGGTAGGGGTATTTAGCAAGCAACTATGCACCACTTTTGCACAAGCCCTTCGTACTCTTGGAAGCCATCATGTAATGATTGTATCCGGCGCAGACGGTATGGATGAAATTTCGATAACAGGCCCGACTCATGTTGCAGAATTAAAAAATAATCGTGTCGAGGAGTTCACAATACAGCCCGATGACTTTAATTTACCGGTTGGTAGTATTGAGGATATTATGGTGGAAAACGTTGAGCAATCCAAAGCCATTATTATGAACATACTTCATGGCGAACATTCCACAGCTAGAAATATCACTTTATTGAATGCTGGTGCTGCTATATATGTGAGTGGCATCGCCCAAGATCTTCAGAAGGGAATCGAAAAAGCCGCCACGGTTGTGGATAATGGGCAAGCATTGAAAAAATTAAATGAATTAGTGAAAGAATCTCATGAGTAATATTCTTGATAACATTCTGGCAACTAAAAAACTCGAAATTGCTTCGAGCCGACAAAAAAAATCTATTGCTAATCTTGAGGACGAAATCACTTCTATTGAAGATGAGAGAGGATTCATTGCAGCAATCAGCAAAAAAATTGAAGCTAACCATTCTGCTGTGATTGCCGAAATAAAAAAAGCTAGCCCTTCTAAAGGCGTGATTAGAGAAGATTTTAATCCAGTACAAATAGCAAAATCTTACGAGCAAGGAGGTGCTACTTGCCTCTCGGTTCTGACTGACAAAGACTATTTTCAGGGAAGCACTGATTACATTCAAATGGTAAAAAATCATTGCACCCTCCCGGTCTTGCGAAAAGATTTTATGATTGACCCCTATCAAATATATGAATCTAAAGCACTCGGTTCTGATTGCATCTTGCTGATTGTGCTGCGCTAGAATTGTTACAAATGCAGGAGCTTGAAGCCATAGCTAATGAATTGTCTATGGATGTATTAGTTGAGTCGCATGATGCCTATGAGCTCGAAAAAGCCCTTCAACTAAAAACCAAGCTTATTGGCATTAATAATCGTAACCTAAAAACTTTTGATGTAACGCTTCAAACGACTATAGATTTATTGAAAGAAATTCCTCCAGATAAAATTACGGTTACCGAGTCAGGTATTTTTACCCGTGAACATATTAGGCTTATGCATGAGCATAATATTTATAGTTTTTTAGTGGGTGAGGCATTTATGCGCGATGATGACCCTGGCGAATCACTTAAACGTTTATTGGAAAATGGATGATCACTAATCGACCGAGAAGAATACGCAATCATGAGTTCTCAAGAAAGCTTGCCAGAGAAAATCATTTAACGGTAGATGACCTTATTTACCCTATGTTTGTGATTGAAGGTATCAACATTCGTCAAAAAATTGCATCGATGCCTGGCATTTATCGGTTGAGTATTGATCAACTCATTTTGGATGCAAGCCAATGTTTCGATCTAGGTATACCTGCTATTGCCTTGTTCCCTGTGATTGATGACGAAAAGAAGTCATTAGATGCCAAAGAGTCTTATAACGATAAGGGACTGATCCCACAAGCTATTAAAGCGCTTAAAAAAGCGTTACCCTTGCTCGGAGTCATTACAGACATAGCACTGGATCCCTATACCAGTCACGGCCAGGATGGTCTGATGGACGATCAAGGCACTATTCTTAATGATGCAACGGTAGAAGTGCTGGTAAAACAAGCGATTACTCATGCGAGATCGGGTTCGAACATTGTGGCACCCTCTGACATGATGGATGGACGGGTAGGAAAAATACGTCATGCGCTAGAAAAAGAAGGCTTTGTTGATACCAAAATTTTATCCTACTCAGCAAAATACGCTTCTGCTTTTTATGGGCCGTTTAGAGAGGCTGTTGGATCTTCTGTGTCTTTGGGCTCATCCTCAAAAGAGACGTACCAGATGGACCCTGCTAATAGCAATGAAGCCCTTTATGAGGTGGAGTTGGATATCAATGAAGGGGCTGATATGGTGATGGTAAAACCTGGAATGCCTTACCTTGATATTGTCTTTCGTGTAAAAAGTACGTTTGAAAAACCTACGTTTGTGTATCAGGTGAGTGGTGAATATGCCATGATTAAAGCTGCTAGCCAAAACCAATGGTTAGATGAAAAGAAAGTTGTCCTAGAGTCATTGATCGCATTTAAGCGAGCAGGAGCGGACGCTATATTGACTTATTTTGCTCTCGACGTCGCTAACTATTTGAAAGAAGGGAATTAGGATCAAAGTTACTGAGTTGTTTTAAATCAAGACCCCTCATATCCATTAAATTTTTCTTATTCCTTTTTTGGTCATGTGGCTCAAATATTTTCAGTTCTACGGGAACATTGCCTCGCTCTATCAGTATGAGCGGAATTTTTTTTAAGGATTGTTTTTTTGTTCTTTTTTCGGAAATATTAAAATCCTTAGTTTCAAACGGTATATTGTTGTTTAATAAAATGTATTCAACTTCCTTCATATTGTCACTAAAAAGATTAATTTGAATAATGGGATATTTAGGGAGTAACCCCTCAGATAGTTGCGTTACAAAGTAAGGATTAAACGATTCAAAAAACTTCATAATCCTGAGTGCTTCAGTTTTTATCGTTTTGACTAATTCAATATCAAGCTCCGCTTTAAAGATTAGCCGATAATCTAGGAGTGCTTTGTCTATTTCGTCATTAGAAGGCAGCAAGTCGACTGTGTCTAAATCGAGGTAACGCACCGCCTTTTTCTTGGCGTATTGATAGTCGGTTATGCCTTCCTCCATAATAATCTCAGCAGCTTTATTTGCTATCGATAGGCGAATGTTTTTTGTGTGATCTTTTACCATGGCAATGCATTACGATTAATTGATCATAAAATAGGCGTTATTCTGTGGAAGAAACTCATCGTAAAAATACTCATAGATCCCCGGCTCGTTTACTCCCGCTAAAGTCCCATCAGACTCTTTTACCTTGAGAGGGAGAATGCCTTCTGGCTCAACGAGCATTTTTACTGGGTAATCCTCTAGGATGGGTTCCATATAGTCAATCCAAATGGGTAGCGCAGCTCTTGATCCGGTTTCTTTATTTCCTAGGGGCTTGGGCTGAGGGAAGCCCATCCATGTGACAGTCACAATATCCGGGTTATAGCCGGCAAACCATGCATCAATTAAATTATTGGTTGTGCCTGTTTTCCCAGCAATGTCACTTCTTTTGAGTCTTTTTGCTTTTCTGGCGGTCCCAGTATTAATGACTTCTTTAAGCATATCCGTCATGATAAATGCATTCCTTGGGTCAATGATCCTAGGGACTTCTGCGTTCATTAATGCTGAACTTAGCTTTACTTTACGGCCTTTAGAGTCAATAATTTTTTCAATAAAATACGGTTTTTTTAGGTAGCCCCCGTTAGCAAAAACACTATATGCCGAAACCATTTCCATGGCTGTCACCTCGCCAACACCCAAAGCCATAGAAAGATACGGTTGGTGTTTTTTGGGATCAAACCCAAAGCGTGAAACATAGTCCTGGGCATATTTTGGGCCAATATGTTTTAACACGCGGATCGCAACTAAGTTTTTTGATTTAGCTAAACCCTCTCGCAAGCGAACGGGGCCCTGAGAATTTTTCATTGTAATTTTGTGGCTCCCAGTTCTCCGAGGAATTAAGTTCTGCCGCAGTGATATAAAGGTACCCATCATTAACCAATGTTGCCGCATTCAGTCCTTTCTCAAGTGCAGCAGAGTAGATAAAAGGTTTAAAAATAGAGCCAGGCTGTCTTTGTGCTTGCGTGACATGGTTGTACTTATTGCGATAGAAATCAAATCCCTCCTACCAATGCCACAATCGCCCCTGTTTGAGGATCCATAGATACAAGGGAGCTTTCTACTTCAGGAAGCTGGGTTACATGCCAAACACCACGATTTTTAACAAATCGCATAACTACGCCTGGCTTCATAAGTCTTTCGCCTTCTTCCTCAATACGAAAGTCTTCTTGAACCAGTTTTAACCCTCTTTTGTAGATGTTGATCTGTTGTCCATTTTTTAATAAGGCAGTGATTTGAAGGGGTTGGGCGGTGAGAACAACGCCGGGGATAAAGTCTCCATAGGTGGGGATGAGCCTTAATTGTTGGAGCAGGTGTTTGTTACGCGCTTTATCATCTTGGTAATCCTTTGCTTCTAGATTCATGAAATTTTCGGGTGGAGTTAGGCCGTTACGAATCATGTAATGAATAAAATTATTCTGCACCGCCCTATTAGCATATATCTGGTTNCGTTTTTTGATGGTAGTAAATACCTTGAGTCCGCTGGTGTAGATNCCTTCGCCAAATTCAGCATAAAGCTCTTGCCTCACCATNTCTGCGACATAGTCGGCTTTTAACTCCCGCTTACTGACCGAGTCCCTCAGATCAATGGCCTCTTCGAGGGCTATTTGGTAGGTAGCGTTATCGATATAACCATGCCTTAACATACTCCGAAGTACTGCTTGCTGTCTTTGAATCGCTAACTCAGGATTAACGAGCGGGTTGTACCTACTGGGTGCTTTAGGAAGGCCTGCCAGCAAAGCCGACTCTGCNAGATTAAGCTCGGCAAGACTTTTATTAAAGTAGGTATTAGCTGCAGCAGAAAAGCCAAAGGCTCGCTGACCTAAATAAATTTGATTAATATAAAGCTCAAGAATTTCCTCTTTGGATAAGGAATTTTCTATTTTTATTGCCAGTAATATCTCATTAATTTTTCTTTTAAAGGTTCTCTCGGATGAAAGAAAAAAATTACGTGCCACTTGCATCGTGATAGTGCTTGCCCCCTCATGGCCTTGGCCGGAGATATTTTTCAATGCAGCTCGCAGGACACCGATGATATCAATCCCCGGATGCTCGAAGAACCGTCTGTCCTCAATCGCCAAAATGGCATTGATCATTTTTTGCGGGACATGTTTAATCAGGACGTGATTACGTCTTTCCTCTCCAAACTCTGCTATCAATAAACCTTCTTTTGAAAAAACTTGTAGCGGCTCTTTAGGTCGGTATTGCTGAAGGTGACTAACATTCGGTAGCGTGGGATAAATGAGGGCAACAATAAAAAACACTAAAGCCATTAACGACATGCCTGCCAGCATCATGATTACGAGGTAATTTTTTATTTTTGTAAACATGTGATGAAAATTTCTTTTTCTCCCCAAAGGTTTATTATAGAGGTATAAGTAAATTTATTTTGCATAAAACGAAAAAATTTAAGTGAAACAACGGCATGACAAAAAATAAACATAAAATATTCTTAATCGGCTTAATGGGTTCCGGCAAGACCACCATTGGAAAAATCGTCGCTAAAAAACTCCAACTCACTTTTATGGATAGTGATGTCTTAATTGAAGAAAAAACCGGGGTGAAGGTACCACTTATATTTGAATACGAAGGCGAAGAGGGGTTTCGTAAAAGAGAGGCTAGCACGCTAACGGAGCTTGCGATAAAAAATGATATGGTTTTGGCAACGGGTGGGGGAATTGTTTTATTAGAAGAAAACCGGAAATTATTAGTGGAGTCAGGGTGGGTCTTCTATCTGAAAGCCCATACCGATGAATTGGCAAGACGCCTAGCTAACGATAAATCACGGCCTTTATTGCAACATGTGGATGTGAAAGAGAAGCTCAACGAGCTGCTTGCCAGCAGAGAGGCTTTGTATGAATCCTGTGCAGACTATATAATTCAGACCAAGAACAAGCGCGCTGTAGATATAGCCGATGAAATCATAACGACTTTGAGATGCCATGAAGACCATTAATATTGATCTGGGAGATAGAAGTTACCCTATTTATGTAGGGGACCAACTCATCGATAACCCAACCATTCTCCTCAACCATATTCATACCCATACGGTTGTCGTGGTTACTAATACGACGGTTGCCCCTCTGTATCTGGATACCGTTACCCAATCACTCGGGGATAACACACACATCATCCCTATTATTTTGCCTGATGGTGAGCAGTATAAGAATACAGAAACACTCAACACTATCTATGAAGTGTTATTAAAAAATAAATGCGATCGGGAGGTGATGCTCATTGCCTTGGGTGGGGGAGTCATAGGGGATATTACCGGCTTTGCAGCAGCGAGTTTTATGCGGGGGGTTAAATTTATACAGATACCCACTACCCTTCTTTCCCAGGTTGACTCTTCAGTGGGAGGAAAAACTGGCATCAATCACGCGCTAGGAAAGAATATGATAGGAGCATTTTATCAACCCCAGTGCGTTATTGCTGATGTTGGCCTGCTTAAGACCCTCCCCGACAGAGAGCTAAGCGCAGGCTTAGCAGAGGTGATTAAATATGGCCTGATTAGGGATGCGGCATTTTTTGTATGGCTCGAGAAAACGATGCCTTCCTTGATTAATAAAGACCCCTCTACGTTGATTGAGGCGGTCATAAGGTCTTGCGAGAATAAGGCGGATGTGGTGGCGCAAGATGAATTTGAATCATCTAAAGGGCATCCGAGCTACGCTGAATCTGGGTCACACGTTTGGCCATGCCATTGAGCATGCGATGGGCTATGGCAATTGGTTACACGGGGAGGCGGTTGCAGCAGGTATGGTGATGGCGGCATTTTTATCCCAAGAATTGGGGTGGCTCAACCCCGACGAGTTTGATCGAACCAAACAGTTGATTGCTAACGCCAATCTTCCCATTAACCCCCCAGATATACCGGTCGATCAGTTTATGGGTCTGATGCAGTCGGACAAAAAGTCACAACGGGGCCGTATCCACCTGATACTCCAAAAAACGATTGGCGAGGCGATACTGACCAGTGATTACCCAGAAGCGGCGTTGCGCAAAACCTTACAACAGAAATCGTTCTAAGGCATGGTGTTAAAAAACTACGCGTCCGACCCCTTAGTCTCACGAGGACGCCTGCATATAGAGCCAGGGACGACCAACAGAAATGCCTTTCAAAGAGATCGCGACCGCATTATTCACTCATCCGCTTTTAGGCGTTTAGAATACAAAACGCAAGTCTTTGTCAATCATGAGGGAGATATGTTTCGCACCCGCCTCACCCACTCTATTGAGGTGTCGCAGATTGCTAGGAGCATTGCCCGTGCCCTCGAGTGTCACGAGGATCTAGCCGAAACCATTGCCTTGGCCCACGATTTAGGCCACACCCCCTTTGGACATGCTGGCCAGGACGCGCTCAATCAATGCATGCGTGACTTTGGGGGCTTTGAACATAACCTGCAATCGCTTAGGATTGTGGATAGCTTAGAGAAACGTTACGCCCATTGTGATGGCCTGAACCTTATGTTTGAGTCGAGGGAGGGCATACTCAAACATTGCTCCATCACTAATGCCAAAACATTGGGGGCGATCGGTGAGCGTTTTATTCACAAAACCCAACCCTCGCTGGAAGCACAGATTGTTAATATTGCCGATGAGATTGCCTATATTAATCATGATATTGATGACGGTTTCCGTTCGGGTCTGCTAACGATCGATGCCTTGTCAAGCAACACCCTCTTTGCCACCTGCGCGAGGGAGGTTAAGGGCTTTTGCTCAGAAAGTAACGGCGAAGTCTTTATTAATGAAGTAGTCAGGCGCATGATTCATCAGATGGTGAGTGACCTTATTATTAATAGCCAGGAGCATATCCAAAATCACCACCCGCAATCTACCGATGATGTAAGGCGTATGCCGCCATTAATTAACTACACGGACAGCATGCTGACGCAAAAACAACAAATGAAGACGTTTCTCCGCCATGCGATGTACGAGCATGAGAGGGTAGCGGCCATGACCGATAGCGCCAAAAGTACGGTCCATCAGCTATTTCAGTACTTTATGCAAGATGAGAGTCACATCCCCGAGGCATTTAAAAGACGATCGAAGGACACCTATCCGCGCATCGTATCGGATTATATTG
>JGI20153J14295_10001686_pt1 | contig 16731 bp, 17 predicted proteins | sample COG_03_FD_14295 | JGI IMG/M metagenome (IMG submission 14295) | reverse complement strand
CAAACGACTGGTTTTAAACTATGAATCCATTTATGATGGAAGTCAACCTCTTGAACTATCGGCACAATTTTTTAATAAAAATTACGAACCAGATCCCAATGCACAGCTAAATATTAGGCTTAAAGAAACGACCTCGGGGCGTCAAATTGAGTACCCCATGGTGTCGAATCAAAACACTTATATGATCAATCTGAGCGCCTTAGAACCAGGTGTCTACAACTTTGAAGTGAGTGCAAATAAAAAAAGTCACCGCGCTTTTGGTTCGTTCGAAATTTTAAACTTTAATATTGAGCAACAATTTATAAATGCGAATGTAGAGCAACTTGAGCAACTCGCTCTTCATACCGATGGAACGACTTATTTTGATACTCAAACCAACGATTTAATAGCGCACTTAATTTCTGATAATCGGTTTTCAAGTATCCAGAAATTCACTAAAAAATCAGTACCTTTGATCGATCTAAAATTTTGGTTGCTATTGCTGGTGTTGAGTTTAGCAATCGAATGGATTATAAGAAAATACAACGGACTTATTTAAATAATTTAAAACAAAAAAATGGAAAAATTACCTAAAATCGGACTCCCAATTATCGTGATACTTGGAGTTTTAGTACTCTTAATATCAAAAACAGCAGTGACCATCGGTCCAGGAGAAGGCGGTGTCTTATTCGAACGCTTTGGGCAAGGAATTGTTACCGATAAAACATACGGAGAAGGCTTTCAAATTGTAGCCCCTTGGAACAGCATGTTAATTCACAAAGTAAGACAGCAATCTATTTCGGATGAAATGAATGTTTTATCAGTGAACGGACTTGAAGTGAAAGTCAATGGAACGATCTGGTACGAACCAGAATACGAAAACCTTGGAAGTTTAATTAAAACCAAAGGAGAAGACTATGTCAACGAGCTTTTAAATCCAGCGGTCAATGCAGCGGCAAGAAGTGTGGTTGGGCGTTATACGCCTGAACAATTGTATTCTAGTAAGCGTGATGTGATCGAACAAGAAATTCTTGACGAAGTTGTCACTTTATTAGATGGTCAATTTTTAAATGTAAAACGTGTATTGGTAGAAGATGTAAAACTTCCTAACACCATTAAAAATGCGATTGAGAGTAAATTAAAGCAAGAACAAGAATCTTTAGAGTATGAATTTAGATTAGTAACGGCTGATAAAGAAGCTCAAAAAGTACGTATTGAAGCACAAGGTAAAGCAGATGCCAATAAAATATTAAGTGCGTCTCTTAACGATCGAATCCTTCAAGATAAAGGGATTGAAGCGACTGTAAAGTTATCGGAATCTCCAAACAGCAAAGTGATTGTTATTGGTTCTGGAAAAACTGGATTGCCAATTATTTTAGGGAATCAATAATTTACAAACGATTAGTTAGTTTATACTGGCTTTTTTAAGAAATCAATAATTTTTAGAAATAAGTTAGGTTTACACTATTTATTTTTTGAATATTTGTATTCAATATTATTAGAATGAAATTATCATTATTTATACATCACCATCATTTACTTACTAGCGATCAAGCGAGGTAACGATGTGTAGGATAAATAATTAAACTATATAACAGACCCGTTTGAGCAATCAAGCGGGTTTTTTAATTTTAAAATAAAAATACATTAAAAATGAACACTTTAAAAATTGCAGTTCAAAAGTCAGGTCGACTTAAAGACGATTCAATGAAATTATTGAAAGATATTGGTATTTCAATTGATAATGGGAAGGATCAACTAAAGGCCACAGCGACCAACTTTCCGGTCGAGGTTTTTTATCTTCGGAATGGCGATATTCCTCAATACCTAAAAGATGGGGTGGTCGATGCCGCGATTATTGGAAACAATGTTTTGGTAGAAAAGGGCAATTCGATTGAGTATATCTCTAAACTTGGATTTTCTAAATGTCGGGTGTCTATTGCGGTTCCTAAAGCTATGGAATATCAATCTCTCAATGATTTGAACGGCAAGCAAATTGCGACTTCGTATCCAAATACCGTCAATGCGTTTTTAGAGGAGAACAATATCAAAGCCAGTATCCATGTCATTAATGGGTCAGTTGAAATTGCACCCAACATTGGGTTAGCAGATGCCATTGTAGATATTGTTTCTACAGGTGGCACCTTGTTTAAAAATAACTTGGTTGAGAAGGAAGTGATTCTAAAATCGGAAGCTGTTTTAGCAGTGTCTCCAACCATCAATGCAGCGCAACAAGCTATTTTAGATAAAATAAAATTCCGTATTGAGTCGGTGCTTAAAGGACAATCGTCCAAGTACGTTCTTTTGAATGCACCTAACGAGAGTTTAGAAGCGATTATTAACCTCTTACCAGGCATGAAAAGTCCAACCGTTCTTCCATTGGCGGAATCGGGCTGGAGCTCGGTACACAGTGTGATTGATAAAAACCAATTTTGGAATATTATTGACGACTTAAAAGCATTAGGAGCTCAAGGCATCCTTATTTGTCCAATCGAAAAAATGGTTCTCTAATGGCATCTATTTCCAAATATCCACCCATTTCAACATGGGAAACTTTGTTACAACGCCCGACTCAATCTGTTGAGGCAATCGAAGCAATTGTGGATGAAGTGTTTTTAGCGGTCAAACAAGAAGGGGATGCGGCCATTACTCACTATACAAAACGGTTTGATAAGGTTGAATTAACAGCTTCTTTTGTTTCTCAAGAAGAAATTGAACAAGCATCGGCACTCGTGTCAAACGATTTAAAAGCAGCCATTCAACAAGCAAAATCGAATATTGAAGTTTTTCACGCTGCTCAAAAAACAGCGAAAGTAGATGTTGAAACACAACCAGGTGTTCGTTGTTGGCAAGAAAAACGGCCTATTGAAACGGTTGGATTGTACATTCCAGGCGGGACTGCACCCTTGTTTTCGACGGTTTTAATGTTAGGAGTGCCTGCGACTTTAGCGGGATGTAAGAACATCATTTTATGTACCCCTCCAAATGCGAAAGGCGCCATTGCAAGTGAAATTTTGTATACCGCAGCTTTGTGTGGCATTACAACGATTGTTAAAGTAGGCGGGATTCAAGCCATTGCTGGGTTGACTTTTGGAACCTCTAGTATTCCTAAAGTTTCTAAGATTTTTGGACCAGGGAATCAGTATGTGACGGTCGCCAAACAATTGGCAACAAAATATGGAGTTGCGATCGATATGCCTGCGGGCCCAAGTGAACTTCTTATTATGGCCGATAAAAATGCTAATCCAGCTTTTGTGGCCTCAGATTTATTAAGTCAAGCCGAGCATGGTGCTGACAGTCAGGTGGTTTTGGTGTCAACCGACGAAACACTTCTTTTGGAAACAGCGAAACAAGTCCGTATTCAAACTCAATTATTAGCACGTCAATCGATCCTAGAAAAAGCACTTGAGAACATGAAGCTGATTTTAGTAAAATCAGATCAGGAAGCGGTCGATCTAATCAATTTTTATGGTCCTGAACACTATATCATCTGCACCGATAATTCGCCCTTTTTTGTAGATAGCGTGATCAATGCAGGTTCTGTTTTTATTGGTAAATACACGCCTGAGAGTGCGGGCGATTATGCGTCTGGAACCAATCATACCTTGCCAACAAATGGCTATGCAAAAGCGTATTCGGGGGTCAACTTGGATAGTTTTTTAAAAAACATCACCTTTCAAGAAATCTCCAAAGAGGGTTTGCAAACTATCGGAACGACTATCGAACTTATGGCGGAAGCCGAAGGTTTAATGGCACATAAGAATGCCGTATCTATTCGACTAAAATCAATTGAAGATGAATCTAAATAAATTACTTCGATCTAATATTAATGGGATGACACCCTATTCGTCTGCGCGCGATGAATACAAAGATTTGGAAGCTGACATGGTGTTTTTGGATGCCAATGAAAACCCGTTTGACAATTCGTTAAATCGATACCCCGATCCCCAACAGACGGCCTTAAAAAAACTAATTTCAGCACAAAAAAAGGTTCCGACGGATCAAATCTTATTGGGAAATGGAAGTGATGAAGTCTTAGATTTAATTTTTAGAGCGTTTTGTGAACCCAATCAAGACCGTATTCTGACGTTTCCACCAACCTATGGGATGTACGACGTATTGGCAAATTTGAACGCCATTAAAAATATTCAAGTGCCCTTAACGTCAGACTTCAATTTAGACGTCGATCGTATTTTAAAACAGGTTCAACCAGAGACGAAGTTACTGTGTATCTGTTCCCCAAATAATCCTTCTGGAAATGTGGTTGATCGCAAGGCAGTAGAACGCCTTTTAAAGGCGTTTAATGGCTTAGTCATCATTGATGAAGCCTATATTGATTTCTCTAATGAAGTGAGCTGGACAGCATATTTAAACATGTATCCAAATCTAATTGTGACACAAACCCTTTCAAAAGCCTATGGGCTCGCGGGCATCCGATTGGGGATTTGCTATGCATCTAAAGACATTATTGCGGTATTAAATAACATAAAACCACCTTATAACATCAATACGCTTACCCAAAATGCAGCCATAGAGGCGCTCCAAAATAGGGAAGTGGTGACTGAACAGATTGCCCTGATTTTAAAGGAACGTGCTCATTTAACAACAGCCTTTGAGTCGTATTCGTTTATCGAAAAAATATATCCTTCCGATGCAAATTTTATTTTAATCAAAGTGGATGATGCCCATAAACGGTATACAGAACTTATAAAAAATGGAATCGTCGTCAGAAATAGAAGCGCCCAATTTGGTTGTGAAAACGGTCTCAGAATTACAGTAGGAACCCCTTCTGAAAACGCTCAATTATTAACCCTATTAAATACCCTAAAATGAAACCTGTATTATTTATAGATCGCGATGGAACCATCATCAGAGAAACGGCCGATGAACAAATTGATTCTTTTGAAAAGCTAGAATTTTACCCGGATGTATTTTCTAATTTGAAAAAGATTTGTCAAGAACTGGATTTCGAAATTGTAATGATTACCAATCAAGACGGTTTAGGCACTGCTATTTACCCTGAAAACACGTTTTGGCCGGTTCATAATTTTATACTCGATACCTTTAAAAATGAAGGGATTGTTTTTGAAAAACAATTCATTGATAAAACATTTGCAAAAGACAATGCGCCAACACGCAAACCTCAAACAGGTTTGTTAACAGACTATTTCACAGAAGCCTATGATTTAGAAAATTCGTTTGTGATTGGAGATCGTCTCACCGACGTAGAATTGGCAAAAAACCTAGGCTGTAAAGGCATTTATATCAATGATGAAACGCATTTAGGAGAAAATGAAATATCCGTAAATCAGGATGCATTAACCCCTTATATCGCTTTAGAAACCAATAGTTGGAAAACTATTTATGAGTTTTTGAAAGCCGATCAACGGGTTGGATCTAGTGTACGAAATACCAATGAAACTAAGATAAATATTAGGCTGAATTTGGATGGGACTGGTAAAAGCAAAATCGATACGGGGATTGCCTTTTTTGATCATATGTTAGATCAGATTGCGCGTCATGGTCAAATGGATTTGGATCTTAAAGTGGTGGGCGATTTAGAAGTAGATGAACACCATACGATCGAAGATACAGCCATTGCTTTAGGGAATTTATTTCATACGTTGTTAGGCTCAAAACTAGGAATTGAACGTTACGGATTTTGCTTGCCAATGGACGACTGTATTGCCCAAGTGGCGATTGATTTTGGAGGAAGAAATTGGTTGGTTTGGGAGGCCGATTTTAAACGTGAATATGTGGGGAAAATGCCCACAGAAATGTTCATGCACTTCTTTAAATCTTTTACCGATGGCGCCAAATGTAATTTAAACATTCAAGCGGATGGGACGAATGAACACCACAAAATTGAAGCCATATTCAAAGCATTTGCAAAGGCGATAAAAATGGCTGTCAAAAGAGATGTCAATAAAATGATTTTACCGTCAACCAAAGGAACTTTATAATAAATGAAAGTCATTATAATCGATTACGGAGCAGGGAATATTCAGAGCATTCAATTCGCGTTTCAACGTTTGGGCATCCAGGCGGTTTTATCAAATTCTGTCGATGAAATTCTAAGTGCTGATAAAGTCATATTTCCTGGGGTTGGCGAAGCAAGTCAGGCCATGGAGATGTTAAAAAAATCTAAGTTAGACCGGTTGATACCAACGCTCAAACAAGATGTTTTAGGGATTTGTTTAGGCATGCAATTGTTATGCAATCATTCTGAGGAAGGCGATACTAAAGGACTTGGCGTTTTTGATGTAGAAGTCAAACGGTTTACAAATGCGGTGAAAGTGCCGCATATGGGATGGAATACAATTCAAAATCTCCAATCGGAAATATTGACAGAGATCCCTGAAAATAGCTACATGTACTCTGTTCATAGTTATTATGCAGCGATTGGGGCACAAACCATTGCGAGCTCTAGGTATGAACTAGAATTTTCGGCGGCATTGCAATCCAATAATTTTTATGGGGTTCAATTTCACCCTGAAAAAAGCAGTAAAGACGGGGCTCAATTATTACAAAACTTTTTAAACTTATAACATGCGAATTATACCTGCAATCGATATTATTAATGGTCAGTGTGTACGACTGACGAAAGGTGATTATAGCACCAAAAAAGTCTACAATGAAAACCCTTTAGAAGTTGCTAAAATGTTTGAAGGTGTTGGGATCGAGCATCTTCATGTGGTAGATTTAGACGGGGCAAAAGCCCAACATATTATCAATCATAATATTTTAGAATCCATTGCGACGAACACCAGTTTGAAAGTCGATTTTGGAGGTGGATTAAAATCCGATGCCGATTTAAAAATCGCATTTGATTCTGGTGCCCATCAGGTTACTGGGGGCAGTATTGCGGTTAAAAATCCAACACAGTTTTTAAATTGGTTGGATACTTTTGGTGCTGATAAAATTATATTGGGCGCCGATTGTTTAGATCAAAAAATAGCCATTCAAGGTTGGCAAGAAGAGAGTGACAAGGAAGTGATCGAATTTATAAAAGAATTTGTATCAAAAGGCATCTCCTATGTGATTTGTACCGATATTTCAAAAGATGGCATGCTTCAGGGCCCTTCGTTTGAGTTATATGAAACGATTTTAAACACTGTCAGCCCTGTCAATCTGATTGCATCTGGAGGGATTTCAGCGTTTGAAGAGTTGCCACAATTGGCGGAATTGGGATGTGAAGGGGTTATTATTGGAAAAGCTATTTACGAAGGAAATATTAGTTTAAAACAATTAGAAACCTATCAATTAAACCATCCATAAGTATGTTAGCAAAACGAATCATTCCATGCTTAGATATTAAAAACGGCCGAACCGTAAAAGGGGTTAATTTTTTAAACCTTAGAGATGCTGGGGATCCGGTCGCCTTGGCAAAACAATATGCCGAAAACGGTGCCGATGAATTGGTGTTTTTAGACATCACGGCGACCTTAGAGTCTCGTTCCACGACCATCGAAATGGTGCGGTCTGTTGCAGAACAAATCGACATTCCGTTCACGGTTGGTGGTGGGGTGAGTACCAAAGAAGGGGTCGAAATCCTCCTAAAATCGGGGGCCGATAAAGTGGGTGTAAATTCAGCGGCTATCAAACGTCCAACGCTTATCAACGAGCTATCCAAGGCCTTTGGAAACCAATGCATTGTTGTGGCAATCGATGCGAAACAAGTGGATGGTAAATGGTTAGTACATTTGGCTGGCGGCACGATTCCTACAGAGTTAGACTTGTTTGAATGGGCCAAAGAGATGGAAACTCGAGGTGCAGGTGAACTACTTTTCACTTCCATGAACAACGATGGCGTCAAAACAGGGTTTGCAAATGAGGCACTTGCACAACTTTCAGAAACCGTAAACATTCCAATTATTGCTTCTGGGGGTGCTGGAACTATGGCGCATTTTGTGGATGTATTTAAAGACGGCAAAGCAGATGCCGCTTTGGCAGCTAGTGTATTTCACTTTGGTGAAATTGAAATAAAAGATTTAAAACAAGAATTACAATCAAAACAAATAAACATACGACTCTAATGGACATCAAGTATAACAGTGCCGGATTAATCCCAGCAATTATTCAAGATTCGACAACCAAAACCGTTTTAATGCTCGGGTATATGAATGCCGAAGCGGTTTCCAAAACTCTGGAAACTAATAAGGTAACTTTCTTTAGTCGAAGCAAGCAGCGCCTTTGGACAAAAGGGGAGGAGAGTGGTCATTTTTTAACCTTAAACAGTTTGAAGAATGATTGTGATAACGACACCTTACTCATTCAGGCAACTCCAGAAGGCCCAACCTGCCATAAAGGAACGGATAGCTGTTGGGGGGCGACTAACGCCGAATCGTATGGGTTTTTATCAGAATTAGAATCCATTATTTCCGATCGAAGAGAAAATGCTTCCGCTGAAACGTCTTATGTGTCCGAATTATTTGAAAAAGGCATCAATAAAATTGCTCAAAAAGTAGGCGAGGAGGCCGTTGAAGTGGTGATTGAAGCGAAAGATGCAAACGATGATTTGTTTTTAAATGAAAGTGCCGATTTATTATTTCATTACTTAATTTTATTGCAAGCAAAAGGCTTTAAGCTCGATTCGGTTATTGAGGTTTTGAAATCGAGACATTAATTTTGTAACTCTTTTTAAAATACCGACCTTGTAGTCATGTTGCAAAAACGCTATTTTTATTTAGTCAAAGTTCAGTTTTTAGGCTACCGGTTTCATGGTTGGCAAAAACAACCCAACACCAAAACTGTGCATCTGATGATTGATCGCACCCTAAAATTTATACTGGGAGAACACTCTTTTAAAACACTCGGAGCGGGGCGAACGGATGCCATGGTCTCTGCGAGTGAGGCTGCTTTTGAATTGTTTTTAGATGGACAACCCTTACAGGATTTAGTCGAATTTATGGGAACGTTTAATCAAAACCTTCCACAAGATATTAGAGCGTTGAGCATTGAAGAAGTGGATGCGAAATTTAATATCATTCAGGATTCAAAATTAAAAGAATACCATTATGTATTTGCACAGGGCGAAAAGTTTCATCCGTTTGCAGCACCGATACTGACCACTATTTTAGAGCCGTTGGATATCGATTTAATGAAAGAAGGGGCACTGTTGTTTGAAGGTAAAAACAATTATAAAACCTATTGTTATAAACCTACGAATGAAGGCGTTTATGATCGAGAATTGATCGGTTGTGAGCTGATTGAGAACACACTGTACACGGCCAGTTTTTTTCCTAAAAAAAGTTATGTTTTAAAAGTGATTGGAAAAGGGTTTGGACGGCATCAAATTCGATTGATGATGGGGGCTTTGATCAAATTAGGACGGGGCGAAATCGATTTGGAGTATATTAAAGACAGTTTGAAATCTGAAAGTGAGTTTGTCATGGATTATATTGCACCAGCATCGGGCTTGATTTTACATAAAATAGAATTTAAAAAACCATAAGTTATGATCTCCAAAGATGTATTTAGTTTTCTAAAAAAATTGCAAAAAAACAATAACCGCGATTGGTTTCATGACCATAAAGCGAGTTTTAAGGAAATTGAATTGGACGTGAAACAATTTTATAGTCAGTTATTTGAGCAACTAAATCAGTTTGATTCGATTGATACATTTAAAGTATTTCGAATTTATAGAGATGTTCGTTTTTCAAAGAATAAATTACCTTACAAAACCCATTTTGGGGGGAGCTTTCATCGGACGAAACCAGAATTAAGAGGGGGTTATTACTTACATCTTGCCCCCGAAAACGAAAGTTTTATTGCCACTGGTTTTTGGGATCCTAGTAAAGAAGACCTTTTGAGAATCCGTAAAGAGTTTGAAACGGATTCGGAAGATATCCGAGCGTTGATGGATACACCTGCATTTAAAGCGGTTTGGGGGACGGTTCAAGGGGATGAATTGAAATCGGCTCCAAGAGGGTTTGACAAGCAAGATCCAAACATTGATTTGATTCGTAAAAAACAGTTTATTTTTGTGCGAAAATATTCTGATAAAGCCGTATTATCCAAAGACTTTGAACATCAAATCGTTGAGAGTTTTAAAGTGATCAGACCTTATTTTGATTATATGAGCTCGGTATTAACCACCAATTTGAATGGCGAATCTACGTTGTAGGGCGGGCTTCTGAGAGTACCTGAACATGGCTAATTAAACGTTCTTTAATAATGCCGGTCATTCGTTTATTTAAGGCGGATGCATTTTCAATGTACTGGGAATATTCTTCGACCGAAAACAGACCAATAATGAGGTCTTTTAGGCTGTTTCTAAAAGCGGTATTTTTTACAATCGCAGTATCGATATACATGATTTTTTTCTCAACCGACAAATCAAAAAACACGTTTTTGTAGGTTTTCAATAATTCAAAAATACGGCGATTAACAGATCATTTTGAAACTTTATAATCGGTCGTAAAATGGAATTTTGAAAATATTCTTCGGATGACATTTCCGTTTTAACCGTTCCTGTTATGACGTCAGGTCGAAGGGATTTTAAACTCGAATCTCTTAAACTCATGGCTTATTTTTTAGAGGCTGGAAAAAGAGGCGATTCCGCAATTTTTAGATCAAAATCATTTACAGATGCTATCATATGATCAAAAATGTCTGCAATAATAAATTCATAGTTTTTCCAACGTTTATCACTACTAAAGGCATAAATTTCAATGGGTAGCCCTTGCGCTGTAGGTTGTAACTGTCGCACCATAATCATCATGTCTTTATTGATCGCCGAATGTTGTTCAATAAATGTTTCCATGTATTTTCTAAAAACGCCAATATTGGTTAGATTTCGTCCATTAATTAGTAGCGATTTATCAATCGTATGATTTTCGTTATAGGTATTGATGTCCTGAGAGCGTTGTAAAATATAATCGGATATAAGTTGAATTTTAGACATTTTTAGAATATCATCCTGACTCAAGTTTTTAACACTCTCCATCCGAATGTTCAAAGAACGCTTAATACGTCTTCCGTTCGATTCGTCCATTCCGCGCCAGTTTTTAAAGGAGTCGGAGATCAGGGCATAGGTGGGGATGGTGGTGATGGTGTTGTCAAAATTTTGAACTTTTACCGTTGCTAAATTAATTTCAATGACATCGCCATCGGCACCAAATTTCTCTAAGGTAATCCAGTCTCCAATACGAACCATGTCATTAATAGACACCTGTATACTGGCCACAAACCCAAGAATAGTATCTCTAAACACCAAAATAATAATGGCCGAAACGGTTCCTAATCCCGCAATAAATTTAAAAAATGAAATTCCGGTGATTATAGCGACAGTTCCAAAAATTCCGGTCATCCATACAAAAATCATAAAGACCTGAATATAACTATCTACAGGTTTATCTTTAAGGAAACTAAGGGTTTTGAAATATATTTTTAAAGAGTTGAGGACATTTCTTACGCCCCAAATTGTAAGGCCTATTCCAACTAATAAAATGGTTTTCTCACAAAATTCTTTCCCATTCTCGAACCCATTAAATAAACTAGGAATGAGATTATAGGTTAGGATATAAGGGACTATTTGAGCAATGCTACCAGGAACTCTATTTTCGAGCATGATATCATCAAAATCCGTTTTAGATTTATTTGCAATCTTTGTAAACGTTGCCCGAATAATTTTCTTTAAAACAACATCAACAATATAAATAAGGATTGTTAGAAGTATAAACAAACCAGAAATACTTAGAAATGAAGCGATGTTTTCGGATAGCCCCCATGAAGTTAATAACTGAACGATCAAATCGATAATATGTTCCATTGTTTAGGCTGTTTTTCTGAGTTTGTATTCGACGATAAACGTTCCAAAAGGAATGATAGACGCTAAGGCAATTAAAATAAAATGTTTTTTAAACCATTTATGATCGAATCGTAATACGATCACAAATGCGATATACGCCATAAATAGAAACCCATGCGGCATGCCGAGCATTTTAACAAGTGTCACGTCGCCATTAAGATACTTTAAAGGCACGCCAACAAATAGTAATAGAATATACGACAAGCCTTCTAAAAAGGCGATGACACGGAATATGGTAAGAGTTTTCATTGGCTTTATTTGTATGCTACAAAATTAGTGAACTAAACTGAATAGAGGGCATTGGAAGTTGAATTATTCTATTTTACATAATATAAATTATAGTACATTTTATAAATAGGTTTATCCAGTGGATGAAGCTATTTATAACACAGATGGCGCGCTGGAGAAATTATGATGTTTAGTACTACACATTCTATTTATAAAAAAAATGATAGCTATAATTTGCCGTTATGTAAAATTGCCGCTGCCTATGCGCTCGATTGCTTTTTATAAATTAAACGCTTCTGGCGTTTATTTCTAAACACAATTTCCAACCGCATAGCCACCGCCATAAAAAAGCTAACCTTTTGCTACATATTATAATTCTCGTATTCGGGGAAAAATCCCGTTAAATTTTTTTCTAGAGCATTCTCGTAGGTTTGCACAAGAGTATAAAATTTCCCTTTGCTCAAATCCTTGCTTAAAATTTCTATACACTTGTTCTATGCATAGCTCCGATTGAACTTTTTTATTTACTACTTCTTAATATTATGTAAAATAGAAATTCAGCTTTTGAACTTTCTAAGGTTTAATAATATCTTTTGTCTTGAAACAAAAGAAACAAAAATTCAAGACTGCATATAATTTTGGAAACAATGTACGGCTCATTACGCTATATTTTAGGAAACAGGCTAACTTCTTAAGATTGCTTTTTAGAAGTATTTAAAAATTAGAACTCTTAAGATTTTGTATTACTAGACCCCTAAAATACAAACGCTCCACTCACCTATTGTTTTAGCCAAAATTATATGAGGTCAGTTTAAAATATTTTTTAGTAAAAATCAATCAACAAGAATCTCTAATAATCAATGAAGTTGGTAAAACTATTTTTTTATGAGTTATAGGTGTCTTTTTTGCTGTTTTTTCAATTTCATCTATTAGAATTTCTACTGCTTTCTCACCCATTTCAATATCAGGTTGCTTAACAGTAGATAAACTAGGAGTTATTACTGATGTCATAAACCAATTACTAAACCCAAATAAAGCAATATCTTTTGGAGTTTTAATACCATTTTCATTAAAGCATTTTAGTATCCCTATAGCAATAACATCCGTAATAGTAAAAATAGCATCAACATCAGGATGTTCTTTCAATAATTTTTGAGCGTTAGTGTAACCATCATTAAAATCATCATTATTATCGCATAAATATACAAGAGATGCGTCAAATTCAATGCTATTATCTATCAATGCTTTTCTGTAGCCTAAGAATCTATCGATTGAATTTTGAGGAGTCAATGAGCCTCTAAAATGAGCAATACGCCGATATCCTTTATCAATTAAATGAATCACCGCATTATAAGCAGCTTGTTGGTCATCAATTATTACTTTTGAACAGTTTACTAGCTTATTTATTTTATCAAACATAACAATAGGAATCTCATTTTGGATAACCACATCTATGTGGTCAAATCTATTGGTTTGATTTGAAAGAGATATTATAATACCGTCAACTTGTTTTTCCATTAAGAGCTGAAGCTGTTTTTTTTCTAAATCAAACCTCTCATTTGATTGCAAAGTAATCACTAAATAACCATGTTTTTCAGCTTCTTCAATGATACCAATCATGACTTTAGAGAAGAACTGGTTTATAATACTTGGTATAATTACTCCTATTGTTTTAGTATGTTGGGTTCTTAAATATACAGCAGTTAAATTAGGAACATAGTTTAACTCTTTTGCTAAACTCAATACCTTTTCTCTAGTTTTATTACTTACATCACTACGTCCTTTCAGGGCTTTTGAAACTGTAGAACGGGAAATGTTTAACCTTAGTGCTATGTCTTCTAATGTAACGGGCTTCATTAAAAAATGATTATATAATGGTAAAGTTAACTAAATTTATTGTTTATAGGGTAATGATAAATTAAAGAAGTAATGAAAATATTTCGAAACCGATTTCGGGGTTTTCGAAACCGATTTCGATAAAATAATTAGATAATTTTATAAAAAGAACTTCTAATATTGAGAATATTAAACTTAATATTATTAAATTCTAAACTAAATGAGTATGAAAAAACTACTATTTTTAACTGTTCTTTTTCTTGGCACAATAACTAGTGTATTAGGGCAAAGTACAGTAAGTATATCAGGAACAGTTACTGATACGAACAACCAACCCTTACCGGGAGTAAGTGTTATTATTGATGGAACACAAAAAGGAGCCTCAACAGATTTTGATGGAAAATATTTGATTTCTGATGTTTCTACTGGTACTATTAATATTATTGCATCATATATTGGTTATAAATCAATAAGCAACCAAATTAATGTAGATGCATCAGATATTATTCAAAATTTTGTTTTACAAGAAGACTTATTGTCATTAGATGAAATGATTGTTACTGGTTCTTCAAGCCCCAGAACAAAAATTGAGTCTAGTGTTGCTGTTACTACAATGAGCGCAAAGGAAATTGAAAACAAAGCATCTTTGAGTACGGGTGATTTATTATCATCTGTCCCTGGGTTTTTAGTAGAATCATCAGGAGGAGAGGTAGGAAACAACTTGTTCGCAAGAGGTATTCCATCGTCAGGAGCTTATGAATATGTTCAGATTCAAGAAGACGGCTTAGCTGTGTTTGAAGATGGTGCATTACAATTTGCAAATATTGATAATTTTCAGCGCGTTGATTTGACAGTAAAAAGACTAGAGGCTGTAAAAGGAGGTTCTGCATCAATTTTTGCAAGTGGAGCACCAGGGGGTATAATCAATTTCATTTCTAAAACGGGTCAAAATGAATTTATGGGTACAACGAAATTGACCGTTGGTGATTATGGACTCTTTAGAACTGATTTTAATATGGGCGGCTCTATTGTAGAAGATAAATTATTCTTTAATGTTGGTGGCTTTTATAGAGTTGATGAAGGAATTAGAAGCCCAGGCTTTGATGCAAATAAAGGTGGGCAAATAAAAATGAATTTTACTTATGTGTTTGATAAAGGCTACGCTCGTATAAATTACAAACATTTGAATGATAGAAATATATTTTTACTTCCAATTCCTTTACAATCAGATAGTAATGGAGACCCGACTGAGTTTCCTGGGTTTGATGCCAATTACGGAACATTAACATCAAGAAATTTTAGTAGATTAAGAGTTCCGCAAGTTGGAGGTGGTAATTATGAAAGAGATTTAGAAAATGGCGTACATCCCATATCTGATGCCATTGGAGGCGAGTTTAAGTATGATATTTCTGAAAATGTAACCATTAAAAACGCATTCAAAAGAACAAAAATTGACCTTACTTATGATGCCGTTTTTAGTACAGGAGGTCCTAATAATCAAGCAGATTTTGCTACAGGAACTACTCAGTTTCCTATAGCTGATGCTTCAAATGCAGAATATACTTATGTAGATAATGGAGCTGTATTAAATCCTACTGCTTTAATTATGAGAGCAGACCACTGGGCAATTGACAAAAAGATGGATAATTTTGCAAATGATTTGAAATTTATGTTCAATATAGACAAATTGAACTTGACTCTTGGGTATTATATGTCTAATTGGAAATCTAACCAATATTGGAATTGGAGTAATTATTTGGTAGATGTTTCAGATAATCCTAGATTGGTGAATTTAGTTGATACTAGTACAGGGGTTTCTAGAACTTGGAATGGGGTTGAACGTATTACTTGGTTAGAGCGAGATGCACAAACAAAAGGAAAGGTAAATGCATTATATCTAGATGGAGAATTAGATATTAACGAAAATTTGACTTTAAACTTTGGACTTCGTTATGATAATGATAACTATTCTGGTTATAGAGATAATGCACAATTCTTTTCAACCGATTTAGGGATTTTAGATAATAATACTGCAGATGATGCNGTNACAGTTGTANCNGGTAACCCATATACATACTGGAATTATGATGTTNAAGAATTATCATATACAACGGCACTTAACTATAAGTTTAATGACCATATGGCTNTTTANGGACGATANAGTCATGGTTTTCGTTCTCCTATAGAAGAAACATATTATGACAATGCTAGCGATTTATCAGGAATTGAAACAACAGGAGTAGATCAAGCTGAATTAGGGTTTAAATATTCCAATACCAACTTTGCTGTATTTGCAAATTTATTTCACATGAATTTGACAAACATTCCTTTTACTGATATTCTTGCTGATGGAACTTCAGAAGGTGATTTTGCAGATGTTACAAATGTTGGTCTTGAGCTTGAAGCGAATGCCAAGTTTGGAATTTTCTCTATTGAAGCTAATGTAACTGTACAAAATCCAGAATACAAAAATTTCAAAGCAACGGATGGTTCATTTGACTATAGTGGAAATACAGCAAGACGTATTCCTAAAACCTATTATACAATAAGACCAGATGTAGAAGTTGCAAAAGGATTCAATATTTATGGACAATTATCTTATTTTGGAGAAAAATTTACGAATCAAGACAATGCTGTAGCATTACCTGCTTTTTCAGTATTTAATGCAGGAGCATCTTATAAATATAAAAATTTGCGCTTTGGTTTAGATGCTTCAAATTTATTTAATACCATAGGTTTAACAGAAGGAAATCCTCGTAGAACTACAAGTGCTGCCGACGATGTATTCTTAGCTAGACCTATTCTAGGAAGAGCTGTGAAATTGTCAGTAGCAATTGATTTTTAAATAAAAATAATTTTGAGGTTAATTAGTTTGA